>WNFY01023499.1_pt1 | contig 10347 bp, 7 predicted proteins | sample 5400091 | NCBI WGS metagenome assembly WNFY01 (sample SAMN13153364, study PRJNA577476) | soil metagenome | isolation source: 60 cm soil or saprolite under grassland replicate 1 | place: USA:California | collected 2016-06-15
ATAAAACATTGTTACATATCAGTCAGGAGGTTCTTAACTTTTTTTAAATGCATGCAAATGCATAAGAACTCAAACCAGGGCGCTATTGGACTTTTGGTCACTTCATGCAGCACAAACCTTTACATAGGAGTGACACAACAAGCCATGAGTAAAACTTATAACGTAAAACTTATAACTCAATGAACGAATCACTGGTTGAGCGAATAAAGAAAGCAAGCAAAGGTTTGCGCGGAACACTGAAAGAAAGTTTGCTCGATGAGCATACGGGCGCCATTCGCGAAGATGACCAAGCGCTGGTAAAATTTCATGGCATGTATTTGCAGGATGACCGCGACAGGAGAGAAGAACGTGCTGCAAAAAAACTAGAACGCTTGTATTCTTTCATGTTGCGTTTGCGTTTGCCCGGTGGCTTGCTTACAACGGAAAGGTGGGAAGCGTTGCATCATATCGCGGGTGAACATACAACAGGAATTATAAAAATTACAACGCGGCAAACAATACAGTTGCATGGAATTTTGAAATCGCATGTGAAGCCTGCAATTTCTGTATTTAATAAAGTGCATTTGGATTCGATCGCTGCCTGCGGTGATGTGAACAGGAATGTTGCTTGCAGTGCGCATCCGAAATATTCGCCTATTCATGAAGAGGTTTTTGAGTATGCTGGAAAAATAAGCGAACACCTTTTGCCAAAAACAAAGGCATGGTGCGAGATATGGCTTGATAAAGAAAAACTTGTCGAAGTAACGGAAGATGATCCTTTGTATCAGGATCGATATTTGCCGCGCAAATTTAAAGTCGCAATTGCGATTCCACCTTATAACGATGTTGATGTTTTTACAAACGATATTGGTTTGATAGCAATCGTTGAAAAAAACAAACTGGTTGGGTTTAATGTGGCGGCAGGCGGTGGAATGGGCACTACGCATGGCAATCCCGAAACATACCCAAGATTGGGGACGGTATTAGGTTTTGTGAAGCCTGATGATCTGCTAAATATAGTTTACCATATTGTAACCGTGCAGCGCGATAATGGTAATCGTAGCGATAGAAAATTGTCCCGGTTGAAATATACCGTCGACAGGATGGGTGTTGATGTTTTTAAGGCAGAAGTAGAAAAACGCGCAGCAGTAAATTTTGAAACTGCAAAAAAATTTCTGCTAACACAAAGGCAGGATGAGTTTGGATGGCATCAGAATCATGAGGGGTTGTGGTATTATACCGCGTTTATTGAGAACGGAAGAATATATAACGATGAAAAAGTGCAGTTCAAACAAGCATTTTATGAAGTAGCACAAACACACAAGGCGCAGTTCAAGTTCCTTGTAACCAGCACTTGATTATAGGCGATATTAAGAATGAAGATAAGCCATTGGTTGAAGAATATTAAACAAGTATGGAGTAATTGATTTTACAAATACTTCATCACCTGTACGTAAGAATGCATTGGCATGTGCTGCTTTGAACACTTGCCCGTTGGCACTTGCCGAAGCTCAGCGTTATCTTCCTTCTTTGATTACAAAAATTGAAGGGGTGCTTGCAAAATATAAATTGGAGAATGAAGGGATTACAATTCGTATGACGGGCTGTCCTAATGGTTGTGCGCGGCCATATATTTGTGAGATTGGTTTTATCGGAACGGCATTGGGTAAATACAATGTGTATCTTGGCGGTGATGTGATTGGAACACATTTGAACAAAATTTATAAAGAGAATTTAAACGTAGAACAAATATTGAACGAACTGGATGTTTTGTTTCAACGATTTGTAACTAACAGGAAGAAGAAAGAATCGTTTGGGGATTTTGCAGTAAGAGAACAGATTGTTTGATTGTTACTTGATGTGAACTGTGCAGAAAAAAATAATTTATTTCCAATCTTTTTAAAGCTCGAAGATCTTCGTGTGTTGTTGATTGGCGCCAGCAATGTCGCCCTGGAAAAATTGTATATCAGGCGAAACTTTAGTCATATTGTCTCCCCCCTTCTCTCAATCTAATTTGCATCTCTGAATTTTTTTAGCTGCAAAGATTTGTAGCAAACAGAAAAAAGAAAGAATCTTTTAGTTGACTTTGTTGTGAGAGACACATTGTTTGATTGTTCGTCAGTTTCCTTAATGAAAACTTCTTCTACTCTACCCAAGCGAAAACTTACTAAATCTTAACAGGTGGAAGCCGAAAAGCCTTGAAAAGAGTAGGCGATTATTATTCATCTTGTAAAAAATTACTTTACGGGTACACTTAAATTTATTGGAGTAATATGTATGCTTCTTATGGCAACATCTCAGACCGTTTTATCACAGGCAAACAGAAGTCTTAGTAATCTGACATCGCCTACCATCTCTTTTAGATATGCATTTACTTTTTGATTGGATAAGTAGGGCAGTAATCTTCTTTGGTTTGAAACAACAGGATCATCTCTGTATTTTTCAATCAATTTCAAGGCTTGAGGGAGAAGAGGTACATTTACCGGTATCTCTGTCTTTTGTCTCGCAGTCTTTATCCAGTGCTCCCGGTCAATGCCTATGCAGATGTTAGCTGGGGTGAGATTAATTAAATCAAAGACCGGTATAACAACTGAAAATAAATAGATCTCTTGCTCTGTTTAATTTGTTTTTAGGAAGTAAAGTATTTTCCAATACAGTTAATTCTTCTTCTGTAAGAAACTCTCTTTCCAATTTCTGAAATTTGAGTTGGTATCTTTCAAAGGGGTCTTTGGGTATTCATTCCATTTTTGCTGCGATGGTAACCATCTTTTTGAGTCGCTCAAGATGTTTCATGATGCCATTATTGCCAAGCGGATTGCCTGCATCCAATGGTTTACATTTTCTGAGGAAAAACTCAAATTCGGTTATGAACTGGTAGTCAATTCTGATAAAAATATATCAGTTGCTCCATGCCTTTTTGCAAGGGAAAGTTTCACGTATTTCTCGGTGGTGTAATAATTTTTTAGAGTGCCTGAGGCGAGTACTGTTTTCATATTCTCATTGTGGTATTCCATCAAACCACAGAGCGCGTTTTCTAATCTGGTCTCTCCAAGGAACAGACGTTTGATTGCTTCAGCTGTGATAACCTTATTTTGCATTTGCAACTGATGACAGCAATCCATTAATTTAAACCGCACATCAGCAATAAATTTGTTGAGTTGTTTTGCTTCGGGCTTGTTGCCTTTTATACATTCACCCGCAGTATCGAATAATGATGATTCGGTAACTCTTTTCAAAGAAATCTCCAAACGTTTTTTGTTTGCATTGATGCGTGCATAAATAATGGCGATAGCTGCATTGCTTTTTTAAACCATTGATTTTGCGGGTTTTAGTGAATTTTAATTTTCTCCAGGGTCGGGATGACTGAACGCACCAAAAGTTTTTAACGTCCTATTTATCAAATTATTGCAACTGTTCTTTTTTTAAGTTCCCCTTTCTGTTCACATGAAGGAATAAGTGAATTTATTTTTTCAAAAATATTAAATCTAATTAATTCAGTTCAAGAGAAAACCAAATTTTTCATTGTTAGTTCTCTTTCACAGAAGAAAATTTCAAAAGAAAATCAAATAGATTAGTTTCTGTTGGAATCTGCAGTTTCTTTCTTAATCTATATCTACCTATTTCAACTCCACGAACAGAAATATTTTCAAGCTGCGCTATTTCTTTGCTTGACAAATTCATTTGCAAATAAGCACACAGCTTTAGCTCATGGGCACTTAAATTTGGATAAGTTAATTTTAGAGTTTTCAAAAAATCACTGTGAACTTTATCAAAGTGTATAGTAAAGTGTTGCCAATCTTCATCCCTTTTGTTTTCTTCCTCAAGAATTCGTTGTATTTTTTTATATTCGTCTGAAATCTTATCTCCATTTGAACCTTTTTTTAAACGATTTATTTCCTCCCTTATGTTTGCCAACAGTTCCCCTTTTTGAACTAAATGCAAGGCAGTTGAAGCTAATTCCTTATTCTTATGATCAATCTCCGCCTCAAGCTTTTCATTCTTAAGTTTGATGATCTCCTTCTCTGATTTTTCTATTTCCAGCTCGTGCAAATACTGCATGCGTTTTTTTTCTTCTTCATACTTTTTTTGCTGGCGTAAAAACATTTTTCTCTGCCACTGATAAATTAAATATAGCACTCCAAAAGCCAATAGCACATAAATAAAGTAAGCCCAGTCTGTTTGGTACCAAGAAGGCAAAACGGTAAATGAATAATTGCATATTGATGATTCGATTCCCAGGTTAGTCTTGGCTTTCACTTGAAAAGTGTATTTGCCCGCCGGTAAATTGGTGTAATCCTTTTCTGTTTTTTTTGACCAGCCAGACCATTCTTTATCAAATCCCCTTAAATAGTAACTATATTCCACGCTTGACTGATGCTCATAAGCGGATGCAGAGTATTCGAAATGAAAAGAATTTAGATCATTACTAATTTTTGATACAGCATTTTTTGATTGGCTCGTTATTTCATTTACCTCACTAAAATAGCCGTCAAATAAAGAAGTATCAGTTTTTCCTATAGCTTTTACTGCTCTTATGTTTACATTTATACTTTTGCTGTTCTTTTTATATTCTTCATAGTTTATATGATAGAATCCTTTTTCTGCACCAACAATAACATTATATCTATTAAGAGGATTAACATGTTCGAAACCACTAACCATTTTACCATTCAATTCGGGAAAATAGATGGTTTGTGGCTGTTGACCAGAAAAATCAATTACACCAAGATCATTATTTTCAACAAACCAAATGTTTCCTGTCTTATCTTCTTTCAAATGCCGGATATTTCTTTCACCGAAAAATTTTTTAAAATAAGCAGAGGGTTCAAAAAGGTCAGTCTTCTTATTATATTCATAAATACCTTTCTGTGTAACAACAACAATTCGATTTTTTATTTTAAATAAATGATTTTGGATAGAGGAAGGCAAACCATTTTTATCGGTGTACAATTTTATTTTTAGAGGAGATGCTTCACTGGCATTTGATATTTCCTTTATATTTATATTATAAACTCCTCTGTATGGATGAGCCACCCAAATCGTATTGTTAGAATCAACAGTTAAGAACCGTGCCGACTCATTAAAGCCCGTTAAATTACCTTCAGAGATAAAAGAATTATTTTTATACTGAAAGAAATCTAACCCGTTATAGTTACCGGCAACAATCAGAGAAGAAAGAAGACTATTATTGAAGAGCAAAAAAGTCCAATATCCTGTATGATTATTAATTGGAATTGTGTTATCATTTTTTATTTGCGAGGCTCCATCATGCATGCCTGCCAACAAATTCCCATTCACTTCTGATAGACCCCAAACTGAACATTTGGTATTGGGTATAATTTCAAATTTACCTTTGACAGAACTTATATCTTTTTCATCAGACAGGGGCACCTTGTATAAACCTACTGACGTTCCAAAATATAATTCATTATTGAAAACTATTGAAGTATATCCTGCTCCTTCATTCAGTTCATCAGGATAAATATGCTTGATGGCGTTATTGCAAGCAATAAAATCAATTCCATTATCTAATCCTAACCATAAATTATTATTTCTGTCAAGAAAAAGACTTACCACACTGTTATTTTGTAAACCTTCCTTCCTTGAAAAATTTTGAATGATCTCACCCTTTTTATTAATAATGTAACAGCCATTTACATTCGTGCCGATTGCTATCAAGTCATTATTAACGATGACAGCGCCCAAAATATGATTATTTGTAAACAGATCAGGTTCTTTAAATTGAAATTTCGATATCTTATCATCATTTAAAATAAAAATGCCACTTTTTCGTGTAATGATCAGTAAACTATCTTTTCCCAAAGGAAGCAATGAGGTGACAACAACATCAGAAGGAAAAACATTTTTATCTGCTAAAGAAATCCATGCATTGTTTGCAAACTGTAATAAACCATTTTTTGAATCCTGTGCTATAAGTTGATTGTTACTCACTCCTAAAAACTGCCACTCGTTAGTAGTTGGATAAACTTTTATATTTTTATTCTTTAGTTCAAAGATTTTACTTTTTGATCTAAAAAAGATGGCATTATTATAAGAGACCACATCCCATACATCTCCAAAAGATTTATCTCTGTCTGAAAGCAAAGTTGTTAAAGACACGTAAATTAATTTCCCTTGTTTATTTGGAGAAAAATAACCAAACTCATCCTGACCACCCACGTATATCTTATTATCCCCTCCAATAACAATTGATCTAACTGATGTTTGATTGGAAATAGGATATTCTTTCCAATAAGTTCCGTCATAACTCAGAAGACCCTCATTGTTGGCAAAATAAATAATTCCATTTCTGTCTTGCGTAATATCCCAATTCTGTGTTCCGCCATTATATATATCTTTTGAGTAGTTAATGATGTCGGGACTTCCAATAGGATTTTGACTAAACGATTGAAATAGGGACATGAAAAAGAAGAGTACTCCAAAATATATTTTCATCCACATAAGATCGCCTAAAAGTATAAAAAAAGTATGATGTAGAAAAGATGTGGCGGAAAAGAGCCACTTTTCGTTGGTAAGGTAAATATGATGTAGTATTGATGTGGTGTAAAATAATGAAGATCGGGAAACACTCCTTTAGTTTTGCTTAATTATTAGTTGGTGACTTATAGTTTTTTAAGCTATGGATAACAACTAATTATTGCCATACTAATGACTGCTATATTACCAAGAACCGTAACTAAGTAAATCATAATTAGGTAAATTAAGTAGTATTAGTTAAAACCCTTTTTAATATCAAGGTCTTTATCCAATTAACAATTAGAAATGAATAATTTTTGTTCTCTAAAGACATTTATGCTTGCGTTAGTATCAGTCGCAAGTTTTCCAGTTTTTTCCCAACCTGAAGCTGTTGGCATTTTTGACGGATATGGTGATATTGGTACTAATGTAAAGCCAGGTTCGACAGTTTATATTCCTCAAACGCAGCAGTATGTTATCTCGGGTGCGGGATATAACATTTGGGGTGACCATGATGAATTCCATTTTGTGTGGAAGAAAATGAAAGGCGATTTTATCCTTTATGCGCGTGCAGAATTTTTAGGAAGCTGGGTTGATTATCACCGCAAAGTTGGATGTATGGTGCGGAAAAATTTAGATGGCAATTCTCCACATGTTAATGCTGTTGAGCATGGCGACGGTTTAACTTCCCTTCAATTCAGGAGAACAGCCGGAGCACAAACTGAAGAACACCGCCTTAAATTAACTAACGCAAATATTCTTCAATTAGAAAGAAAGGGAAATCAATATATCATGCGTGCAGCAATATACGGACAGCCTTTTCAAACAGATACCATTTCAGATATAGACCTTGGTGATGAAGTTTACGTGGGTCTTTTTGTAGGCTCACATAATGCGGATGTTCTTGAAACAGGTGTTTTTAGTAACGTAAGAATCACTGTTCCTTTTAATGGCAATGCCGATCAAAGAACACCAATGACTTTGGGTAGTAACATAGAGCTGCTGGAAGTAGCCTCCGGCAAAAGAGAAATAATCTACAGTGTCCCTTATTCAATACAGGCTCCTAACTGGACTCCTGATGGAAAGAGCCTGATATTTAATGATTCCAAAGGTCTCATGTATAATTTCGACCTGGCTAAAAGGAAAGCTGAACAAATAAATACCGGAAATGTAAAAAGCAACAATAATGACCATGTTATTTCTTTCGATGGTAAAATGTTGGGGCTTAGCAGTAACGTGAAAGAACTTGGCGGATCAATTATTTATACTGTTTCCATCACTGGTGGGGAACCAAAACAGATTACTCCTAAAGGACCTTCCTACTTGCATGGCTGGTCTTCTGATGGCAATAGTCTTGTTTTTTGTGGCTCCCGGAATGATGAGTTTGATGTATATAAAATACCAGCTACCGGTGGTTCTGAAGTTCGACTGACTGATACAAAAGGTTTGGACGACGGGCCTGAATATACTCCTGATGGCAAGTATATTTATTTTAATTCAGTTCGGTCAGGTCTTATGCAGATCTGGCGTATGAAACCTGATGGCAGTGACCAGACGAACTATAGACTCGTTAATAATTAATAAGAATGTCAAGCAGAAGAAACTTTTTAAGGCATACAGGCGCTTTCGCTCTCGGCAGCTTGTTATTTCCGGCTTTCAAAGCGCCAAGTAAGTTAGTAACTATTGGCGTTCAGTTATGGTCTGTGAAAGATGTTTTGGAAAATGATCTTAAAGGAACATTGCAAAAGTTGGCTGCTATTGGTTATAAAGAAATAGAATCTTTCCCCGGGAAAAAAGGACACTACTATGGCATGGAGCCAAAGGAGTTTAAAACTATGTTGAATGATATGGGGCTAAAACTCATAAGCAGCCATTTTGGTTCATGAAGTCGGCAGGGGAAACAGAATGGGTGGCAGCAAGCGACTATGCTCCAAAATTTTGATGAACTGGCGGTAAAAGCTGCTGAAATAGGACAAGAATATTTAACATGCTCATGGATGGATGAAAGCCTTCGCAAAACTCCTGATGATTTAAAACAAACTGCTGATCTATTTAATAAAACCGGAGAAACCTGTAAAAAGGCAGGTTTACAGTTTGCATATCATAATCATGATTTTGAGTTTAAGAAAGTTGGCGATACAATGACTTACGATTATATGCTGCAAAATACGAATCCAAACCTGGTAAAATGGGAAATGGATATATACTGGGTAGTAGCAGGTGGACAGGATCCGGCTGCTTACTTTAAAGAGTATCCGAATCGCTTTCCGCTCGGTCATGTGAAAGACATGGATAAACAAGATAAAACCAAAAATACCGAAGTAGGTACAGGCTCTATTAATTACATTACCATTTAAAGTCAGCCAAAGATGCAGGTATGAAACATTTCATAGTAGAGCAGGAAAGTTTTACACGCCCTTCAATCGAAAGCATGAAAATGAACTATGATTATTTATCAAGAGTATCAGTCTAAAAAGTAAATATCATCTTCAATTTATCGAAAAACATCAGTGAAAATTAAACACCGATTGCGTATGAAAATTTCACCATTCCTTTTTTCATTATTGCTGTTTTTTTACAGCTTTCTTAACGCTCAAACAAAATCAGTAGGCATTTTTGAAAATAGCATGGATATTGGCAATCCCAAAAAAGCGGGTGACGCTTCCTATGATGATGCAACTCAAACCTACACGTTAAAAGGCTCAGGCTATAATATCTGGTTTAACAGGGATGAATTTCGCTACGTTTATAAAAAGATCAACGGAGACTTCATTCTTACTGCAGATTTTAAATTCGAGGGTGATACCGGCAATGGGCATAGAAAAATTGGATGGATGATCAGAGAATCAACCGATGACGCAGCTGCCAGTATTAATGCTGTGGTGCATGGCGATGGTCTCACAGTTCTGCAGTGGCGTGTGCTAAAAGGAGCCTATATGAGAGACCCAGAAGATGAGATATTCTTTGCAAAAAAAACCGTCTTTCAAACAGTGCAATTGGAGCGAAGCGGTAAAAAGATAATCATGAGGGTAGCCAATTGGGGTGAGCCTTTACAGGAAGTGGGGATTCAGGAAATGCCTTATTTGGGAGATTCTGTATTGGTTGGACTATTTATCTCCTCACATGATTCAACCAAAATTGAGGAAGCTAAAGTTTGGAATGTTCGAATAGATAAGTCCGTTCCAAATGATTATAGCCCTAATCCGCAAATCCAAAAAACTTTGTCGCCTACTCAGGGAGTGTTGGGTTGCCGCTTAGAAACAATGAATGTGTTTGATGGTAAAAGAAAAGTGATCCGTGAATCAACAGGAAAATTTGAAGCTCCTAACTGGATGCCCGATGGCAAGAATCTCCTTTTTAATGAAGCCGGCTCATTGTATACTATTCCCGTTGAAGGAGGCACTCCTCAAAAGGTTAATACAGGCAGTGTTAACAGATGTAACAATGACCACGGTATCTCCTTTAACGGCAAAATGCTCGCAATAAGCAGTTCGAGAGAAGGATTGCCGGGCGGCGGATCAACAGTTTACGTGCTGCCTCTTATAGGCGGTGAGCCAAAATTACTTACAGAAAATACCCCTTCTTATTGGCATGGATGGAATCCAAACAATAAGGAAGTAGCTATTGTAGCGCAGAGAAACGGCAGCAAGATCTATAATATTTATAAAGTTGCTGTAGATGGAGGTAAAGAGACGGCGTTAACCTCGAATACAAGCGGACATGTGGATGGACCAGAATACTCACCCGACGGCAAGTATATTTATTATAATGCAAACCCCACGGAAACAATGCAAATCTGGAGAATGAAACCCGACGGCTCAGGCAGGGAGCAACTTACTTTTGACGAATATCATAATTGGTTTCCGCATATTTCTCCTGATGGGAAATGGA
>WNFY01018939.1_pt1 | contig 10346 bp, 8 predicted proteins | sample 5400091 | NCBI WGS metagenome assembly WNFY01 (sample SAMN13153364, study PRJNA577476) | soil metagenome | isolation source: 60 cm soil or saprolite under grassland replicate 1 | place: USA:California | collected 2016-06-15
TCTGGTTTGATCTGAAGCTGATCGACCGGCACAGGCAATTCAAGGCGACAATCGAGATCGACCATTTTTCTGTTTTGCAATATCTGCTCGCGACCGTTGGCGAGTTTCTCCCGCGTTCGTTCGCTTTTCACCTTGTCGATATTGTTTAGCAATGGCTCTAACCCGCCGAACTGGCGAATCAACGCCGCGGCGGTCTTGCGGCCAAGGCCGACCCCGGGAATGTTGTCGACTGAATCGCCGGTCAACGCGAGAACATCGCCAATGAGCCTGGGCGGAACCTCCCATTTTGCGGTGACTTGATCTTCGCTGAGCAATGTGAATGCGTCCTTAGGCGACGCGAGGTCCGCTTTCGCTGTGGTATAAACTTTCACGCACGGGCCTACGAGTTGATACAGATCCTTGTCGTTGGTTGCGAGCATGACTTCCATCCCAGGTCGCTCGCATGCGGCGATGGCATAACAGCCCATCAGGTCATCGGCCTCCGTATCGGGGAGGGAAATGTTTCTAAAGCCCAACAAAGGTGTGAGTTTCTGAATGAACTCGAGCTGCGGTATCATGGGCTTGGGCATTTCTTTGCGCGTCTCCTTGTACGCGGGTTGCAGTTCCACCCGCTTCTGCGGCACGCCTTCGTCCCATACCACTGCGCCTAAGTCAGGTTGCAAGTGTTTCAGCATTAGCCGCAGCGTTTTCGTAAAGCCGAAAATCGCGTTGGTCGGTTCGCCGCGGGAATTGGAGAGATTCGGTATGGCGAAAAACGACCGGTAAACGTAGTAATGACCGTCGATGAGCAGCAGTTTCATTGGAGAGGCTAACGCTGGATTCTGGATGCATGATGCTTGATGATCAAGAGATGGCGGAAGAATGGATCGTGCGCGTGCAGGGAAAGGAGTATGGCCCGGCGGATATCGATACATTGCTTGAATGGAAGAAAGAGGGGCGGCTCCTTCCTCAAAACGAAGCCCGCCCGGCAAATGCCGACCCGACCGCCGTAGCCGATTCCGCGAAGGAGGTTCTTTGGAGCACAGCAGCAGCGATTCCAGGATTGTTTGACGTAGGGATGCTCGCCGCGGCGAGCGCGCGGGTCGAAATACAGCCACCGCTACAAACGCAACACAGCTTCGGTCAGATTTTGGCCGAGACATTTCAGATTTACCGCAAAGGCTTTTTTCAATTTCTTGGGCTTACGCTGGTAGTGTTGTTGCCGTCAGTATGCAGTCAGTTAACAACTGCATTAATACAGACCGCACAGGCTTTGGGCGGCGATTTGCGCGTTCTCGCCGGTGGTAGCTTTGCCTTTTTAATGTTCGTCTTCTCAATGGCGATGTGGCCGGTGTATGTGGCGGGCATCCAAATTCTCACTGTTGAAATTGCGAGCGGACGCCGTCTGGGTTTGGTCGCTGTGTTAAATGAAGCTGTCAGATTCTGGCCGCGCGTTGCAGCGCTCTGCATCTTCGTCTATGGCGTGTTCTTCCTGCTGATCGTATTTGGGCTTGCGATTGCTGCCATCGCTCTTGCCGGCGCGTCTTCGTTGTTGTTGGTCTTTTTTGCGCTGGCATTGCTCATTCTCCAGGTTTGGATGTTCAGCCGTTTTTTCGTGAACGTTCTCTTTTGGCAGCAGTTTGCCGTTCTCGAAAACGCCGAATTCATCGATTCACTGCGCTATAGTAGAAGTCTCGCGCGTAGCGGCCGCGATCTTCCGTGGTTTGAACGCCCGTTGTGGCGTGGCGCCTTCATTGCATCGCTGTGGTTCGCCTTTGTGCTGGTAGTCACGCTCGCTTCCGAATGGACGACCCTGCACCACTATTTCAGTCAGGTGGTGACCACACAGGATCCCCAGAAGCTCCTACAACAACTGACTGAAGCGCAGCAGGCTCGGGGCTTCGATATTTCTGCTTTCGCGCTCAATCTTCTGCAAAGAATTCTCCAACCGTTGCTCGGAATCGCGTTCGTTGTGCTCTATCTCGACTGCAAAATTCGTCGCGAGAAATAAGTTTACCTCGAGAGGCAAAACTATCCGTCCCGCCTAATTTGTCTGCCGGCTCCGCAAAACAAGCGGCGCAATCGCGCTGAAGTAGCGACTTGTATAAAAGAGGTAACCGATGAAGGAGAAAAGTTGCGTGCTAATCAGCCAGGTGTGACCGGCACGTGCAATGAACAAATCAGGCCAGCGCCAAATGGCGAACGCAGAGACGACATTAAGCGCAATCAGTAGAGGAACAAGCAAACGAATATTAAGCAACTGATCGGACATCGCGCGGGCGTAAAGGGCGCGCTGGGAGTCGACACGTGATTCGGCGAGGCGCGTGTGAATCAGCCGCATGTCGTAAACAAAGAGCAGCCAAACAATGCATGCGTAGGCGGCGCTTAGTTGAAACCACGCGAGAGGATTATCAAGGCGGCTGAAAAGAATTGCTTCGCCCAAGGCGCAACCGATGTAGAAAAAGTTGTGGCCAAACTCCAGTGGCCAACCAATTAGCGTGAGGGTGTGAATGACGGAACGCGACCAAAAAATGAAGATCACGCACAAGGCCGCGACGACATACAGAAAGGCTTCCCAATGCCGCAGCGATATGAGCACGCGGGCATTGTCCGTCAGGAAAAAGAGTGCAACGCCCTGGATTATGCTGACAAGAGTAAGCTCGATGTTAATCACAACCGAGTCGAGTTCCCGGCGGCCTTCACTTGGAGGATTCACGACGCGACTGGTAACCGCTGAGGCACAGCGAGATCGCGCAGTAACTGGAGTGTTTATCTACGAAAATCCGATTACGGGCAGTGCAATTTTGTCGCGCCGTTCCAGCTTTTGCCGGCTTAGAAGTGTGTCAGATTAGACCACCACATGTGTTAAGGACATGGCGGGTCGCCCTTGTAAGGCCTTCCTGTCATTGATCTTACGGCGATGCATTGTCTGAATTTAACCTTGGCATAGTCCGAGCTACTACAATCGCTGAACAAAAATCATTTATCGAAGAAAGGAGAATTTAAAAATTATGAGTCTAATTCGCTATCAAGCTCCAGAACTGACGTCGTGGTCGGCGTCGGACCGCTGGAACACACTGCGGGATGAGCTCAACTCGTTTTTCGAGTTGCCATTGTGGTCGAGTTTTCCGCGCGCGGGGCAGCTTTTCACGGGTTGGTCGCCTGCTCTCGACCTTTACCAGAGCACTGACAACATTGTCGCTGTGGTTGAATTGCCCGGTATGCGTAAGGAAGACATCGAAATCTCTTTGCACGACGGGACGTTGACGATTAGCGGCGAGCGAAAGCGCGAAAGCACTGACAGTGAGAAGGCCGAGCGGACCGAGCGCTACGTCGGAGTATTCCGCCGCAGCATCGCGTTGCCCACCCGCGTGGATGCCAGCAAAGTCAGTGCTACTTACCGCGATGGAATCCTGATTGTGACGTTGCCGAAGGCTGAAGAAGTGAAGCCGAAGCAAATTCAGGTCAGCTAAGCAAATCAAACTGAAAGGAGTTTCACCATGAATACGTTAACACGTGAAAATCGCGATGCTGATCGAGCGCATACCGAGCAGTTTATTGTGCCGCCCTCGAGCGTGATCGAAGGCTCAGACGGCTACACGCTGGAAGTCGAGATGCCCGGTGTGAACAAGGACGGGCTCGACATTTCCATCGAAAACAACGAGCTCACGATTATCGGGCGGCGTTCGCTTCCAAAAATAGAAGGAACGCTGATTCATCACGAGTCGCGCCCCGAAAATTTCCGGCGCACATTCGAGCTGGACCCATCGATCGGCGCCGACAAAATCAGCGCCAAAATCGAGCAGGGCCTTGTGACGTTGACCTTGCCCAAAGCGGAGCACGTCAAGCCGCGCAAGATCACAGTTTCTTAACGGTCAGCTTCGCCAAGTTTTGGGCCGCGAACGTAAAAGTTCGCGGCCTTTTTCTTTCCTTCAGTCGAAAGTGTCTGCTTTTCTACTTGGCGAATCGTTGCCGGAGTCGTACTAGAGGCATCTTGATATGGCGACAAAAACCGACGAAAAAACAGCTGCTGACAAACTGACCGCGGCGCGCAATAAGAACCTCGATCTGGCGATTCAGCAGATAGCCAAAGATTATGGTGAAGGCGCCATCATGCGCCTTGGTGACGAGAAAATTGTTGATATCGATGTCATTCCCACCGGCAACATTTTGATCGATCGCGCTCTAGGCGTAGGCGGATTTCCACGGGGGCGGGTGGTAGAAGTTTTCGGCCCTGAATCGTCCGGAAAAACGACACTTACCCTCACGGTGATTTCGCAGGCACAAAAGCGCGGCGGTCTTGCAGCCTTTATTGATGTCGAGCACGCGCTCGATCCTGCGTATGCGAAAAGACTTGGCGTTAATCTTGACGATTTACTTGTGTCTCAGCCGAGCTCTGGCGAGGAAGCACTGCGGATTTGCGAAACTCTGATCCGCTCCAACGCCCTGGACGTAATTGTGGTTGATTCCGTCGCGGCTCTGGTCACCAGAGCGGAGCTCGAAGGCGAGATCGGAGACGCCACAGTCGGCGCACAAGCGCGACTGATGAGCGCGGCATTGCGCAAGCTCACGTCGCTTATTTCAAAGGCGCGGACCTGCTGCATTTTCACAAATCAAATCCGGGAAAAGATCGGGGTTATGTTCGGAAACCCGGAAACCACGCCCGGCGGAAGGGCCTTAAAATTCTATGCCAGTGTACGCGTCGATATCCGCCGCATCGGGGCCATCAAACAGACCGATGGCGTTGTCACTGGTAACCGCACGCGCATGAAAGTTGTGAAGAACAAAGTCGCGCCGCCGTTTACGGAGGCCGAGTTCGACATCATGTACAACGAGGGAATCTCCTCGACCGGAGCACTCCTCGATGTCGCTTTGGAGAAACAAATCATCGAAAAGCGCGGCTCGTGGTTGAACTACAAAGGCACGCAGCTTGCCCAGGGTCGCGACGCCGCAAAAGAAGTCTTGAAGAACGACAAGGCGCTTTACGAAGAAATCGAAGCCGCGGTCAAAGCGAAGTTGGACGAAGAGAAAAACTAGGCGTCAGTCCCGGCCAATCACAATCCTCGCGCAGTTCAGGCCCGGAGAAAATCGACTGCTTAAAGCAGTCAAGTTGCGCGAATGCATTTGTTTGGAATTAACCAGCCAACGCAGCCCGGAATGAGTTCAACTTCAGACGTGCAGAGTTTTCCGCTTTGTCTAATTAGTGTTTATTCGTGTTCATTCGTGGTTAAAAAATGATGACCTCCGCACAGATCCGGCAATCATTTCTCGATTTCTTTCGCGAGAAAAAGCACACCATAGTGCCGTCTTCGTCGCTGCTGCCTGACGCGCCGAATTTGCTCTTCACTAATGCCGGCATGAACCAGTTCGTGCCGATTTTTCTAGGACAACAAAAGCCGACGTGGAACCCCCCGCGTGTCGCCGACACTCAGAAGTGCATTCGCGCTGGCGGCAAACATAACGATCTCGAGGATGTCGGGCTCGACACGTATCACCACACCTTTTTCGAGATGCTCGGCAACTGGAGTTTTGGCGATTATTTCAAGAAAGAAGCGATCGAGTGGGCATGGGAATTATTGGTCGAGCGCTGGAAATTTCCGGCACAAAGACTTTACGCGACGGTTTATAAGCCCGGTGCCGGCGAACCCAGCGAGTTCGATCAGGAGGCGCACGATCATTGGGCGAATTTGTTTCGCGAAGCCGATCTCGATCCAAAGATTCACGTTCTCAACAGTGGCAAGGCCGACAATTTCTGGATGATGGGCGACACCGGCCCGTGCGGCCCGTGCTCCGAAGTGCATGTCGATCTTACGCCCGACGGCGACACACGCGGCGAGCTCGTGAACAAAGAAGACCCGCGTTGCATCGAAATTTGGAATCTTGTTTTCATCCAGTTCAACGCGAACCCGGACGGAACTTTCTCGCCGCTCCCGCAACGTCACGTCGATACCGGAATGGGTTTCGAGCGCGTTGCTGCAATCATTCAAGGCACAAAGAATCTGACCGATTTCTCCGGAATAGTTTCAAACTACGAGACTGATATTTTCCACCCGATCTTCGATGAGCTCGAAAAACTGAGCGGGGAAAAATATCGTTCGACATTGCCAATCGCAGGGCGTCTCGGTGAGACGCCGGCGGCGGCTGACATAGCCACCCTACAAAGTCAGGCAGAGCAGAAAAAGATCGATATCGCGTTCCGCGTGATCGCCGATCACATCCGCGCTCTAAGCTTCGCCATCGCCGACGGAATTACCCCGTCCAACGAAGCTCGCGGTTATGTCTTGCGTCGCATCTTGCGTCGCGCAGTCCGTTACGGGCGCGCGCTCGGTTTTCACGAACCATTCTTCTTCAAACTTGTTGATGTCGTAGCGAAGACAATGGGCGACGTTTTTCCTGAAGTCCGCGCGCGACAGTCAAGGATCGGAAAAACCATTCGCAGCGAAGAAGAAGCGTTTAACAAAACGCTTGATGAGGGGCTCACGATGTTTGATCGGGCGATGCGGTTCGACATCAAAATGACCAAAGCAGGAGTTCCGCGTGAGATATCCGGCCAAATCGCATTCAAACTTTACGACACGTACGGCTTTCCACTGGATCTGACGGAATTGATGGCGCGGGAGCGCGGTCTGACTGTCGATGTTGCTGGATTCGAGAGATTGATGGAGGAGCAGCGCGAGCGCGCACGCAAGGCTCAGAAAAAGGAGGAAATCAGTATCGAAGAAGGAGAGCTGAAGGCCGCGCCGACGAAATTTCTTGGTTACGACTTTCTCGAGGCGGAAGCAGTCGTTGAAACCGTTCTTCCTGGCAAAAAATCGGACGAACTAAATATCATTGTCGATCGCACGCCTTTGTACGCCGAGATGGGCGGTCAGGTCGGGGATCGGGGATTGCTGCACGTTCCGGGGCATGATTGGACCGAAGTTGGTCAGTTGCGCGTGACCGACACCCAAAAGCGCGGCGATGTTTTTGTTCATCGTGCCGCTCTTGTGAAAGGTCGTGCGCCCGAACCGGGCGAGGCGGTGCGCATCTCAGTGGATGCTGATCGGCGCAAATTGATTCAGGGACATCACACCGTGACACACTTGTTGCATTGGGCATTGCACGAAGTCGTCTCGCGCGATGCGTCGCAAAAAGGGAGCTATGTCGGGCCGGACAAACTCACCTTCGATTTTTCGAGCGCGCCGCTCACTCCGGAACAAAAGCGCGATGTCGAAAAATTGGTGAACGAAAAAATCGCCGAAAATGCGCAGGTTTCGTGGACGGAAATTCCGTTCGGAGAAGCGAAACAGCGAAAAGACATCATCCAATTTTTTGGTGAGAAATATGGCGATACGGTGCGCGTGTTACAGATTGGTGGAACGCCCCGCGCGCTCAACGGATACTCGATGGAACTCTGCGGCGGAACGCATGTCAGATCAACAGGCGAGATCGGTCCATTTCGGATCGTCAAAGAAGAGGCGATCGCGGCCGGAACGCGGCGCATCGAAGCCGTTGCCGGGGACGCAGCAGGCACCTGGGCGACGGAAGAAGCTGCGCGCCAACAAGAGAAGTTTGAAGCACTTGCGCGCAAGAAACCTGACATTCCCCGTTTGCCTGCTTTTGAAACCAACGGTGAGACCGCTGAAATCTTGAAGCAGATCGACGCTCGCGCAGTGTATTTGGAGAAAATAGCTGCCGATGTTCGCGACTGGGAAAAGAAAACGGCTAAAACAGGCGAGGCGGAACTGAGAAGCCGGGCTGCTCAGATCGCGAATCAACTGGTGGCGTCGTATGCAGGAAAGAATTTGTGCGTCGCCGAAGTGGCAAATGCTGATGCGAAGTTGCTACAGGCTGTCGCGGACGCACTTAAGCCAAAATGCAATGGCCCAATTTTTCTCGTGGGTGCAAGAGACGGAAGCGTTGCACTGATCGCTGCTGTTCCGAAGGAACTCACCGCGAAATTTCAGGCGAACAAACTCATCCAGCAGATCGCGCCAATCGTGGGCGGAAAAGGCGGCGGGCGTCCGGAAAGCGCGCAAGGCGCTGGCAAAGACCCGAGCAAGGTCGCGGAAGCGCTGGCAAGAGCGCGACAACTTCTGAGCTAAGGTATCGTAAAGGTGAGTTGTTTCATGCTTGCGGAGCGCTCACGGACGGAAAACGCCCATTCTTGATCAGGCGTTTCAAATTAAGAATGTTGTTGTTGTCGATCCAAACGCCATCCCAGCCGAATAGTTTCTTCGGCGTGAGCCGCGTCGCCTTTTGCGATTGCACATCGAACGCCCAGAGTGCCGGCAACGGCCCATCCCAATCTTTGTGCCCCGATTCTTCGCCCATATCGATGCTCAGAAGCAACCGTTTGCCATCAGGCGACACATCGATGCGACCGTCGCCGCTCATGTCGCCTTTCGGCACGATCTTGTTGATCTTCCATTGCGCGCGAACCGCGCCGTCGAGACCGATCTGGTAAATGTTCGACATGTCCTCGCAAAAAACCGATTGGCCGTCGCGCGCCCAAATCGGGGAGTAACGTGTCACTTCATTTTGCACGCCAGGTTTGAGCACGTGGAAATTCGTGCCATCGGAATTGATAGCGACGAGATCCCAGACTTCGTGTGGTCGCGTCATGAAAAGAATATGTTGCCCGTCGGCCGTCCAACTCGGGTAATAGGAATTGTCGCTCGGCACGTCTTTGAACACGTTCAACTTTCCGGTAGCAACGTCGACGACGGCGATGTGACGCACGTAACTCGTGTCGCTCGTTTTTTCGACAGTGTTAAACGCGACGCGAGTTCCATCCGGCGAAATTGCCGGGAAAATTCCATCGGCGATCTTTTTCTCCCCGGTGCCGTCGAGATTTGCTATCCACACAGCCTGGTTGCGTTCAAACGCGATCATCTGCGGAGCAGCAAGAATCAAGGCCGCTCCGAAGAGGAGAACCAACATCGAGCATAAGATTTTTTTATTCATGGGATTGCGAGCGTGATGAAAAAAGTTGCTGCGAGGGCGACTAACAGCACGACCAGATAAACAAGGCCGCCCGTGAAAAATTTCAGCGTGCTGATGAACCAACCTTGCCGGTAAACGCGACGGATCGAGAGGAAAATTTGCACGACGAACGCAATCCAGAGGAGTGCGATTGTCCAGCCTGCAATGGGACCTGGGGCCGCGCGGATGAGCCCGATTGTTGCAAGCACGATCAGCATGATGCCGGTATAAGCGAATGTGTGGATGTGAAGCGCATAGATCAGGTGGTCGATGTAAAAAATGTGCCGCCGGATGTAGAGAATTTTCAAGACGAAGGCGAACAGCGGAATGCAGCAAAGCATCATGTAAGGCAGGTTGCTGAACAGCGTGGCGATAAACAGCCCCATCTTTGTTCCATGCTCACCCATCTTTTCCTTGGCTCGCGCTTCGATCCAGTGCTCGAAGGGAGTTGAGGATTTGTCGCCTGAGTCAAAAACCACAAACGGTCGCTCGCCTATTTTCCCATATTTCTTCATCTGTTTGTCGGTTCTCGGAGTGGGTGGAGGTGAAGATGCATTCGGTGTAGGAGAGGGGGCGCTCGGAGGGGGAGAAACGAGGGCGGATGATGGTTGAGCCACAGCCGGAGACTCTCGTAACAAAGCCTCGAGCTCATCCCGTGCTGCAGGTGGCAGATCTCCTTTCTTCAAGTCGGCTTCAAGTTCCGCGCGATCTTTTGGACTGAGTTTGCCCGGTTCGAAACGCAAGTCTCTTGCTCCGTAATTCACCGCAAAGAAAAATAAGATGCTTGCGAGTAGATAAAGGCGCAGCGGATGCACATAGCGGACACGCTTGCCGGCGAGAAATTCGTTGGTCAACCGCCACGGTTTCAAGATGACGAGCGCAATTGTGGCGAAAAATTTCGAATCCCAATTCAGAAATTCATTAAGAACATCAACAAGCACGTGCCCAAAGGAACGGCGATAGTCGATCGCGGCTTGTCCGCATTGGGAGCAGTACGGTCCACTCAGTCGTGCGCCGCAATTTTCGCAGTGGGTTAGCCGTGGGTGTCGATCTTTGCTTCGACGGAACCACCGCCGGCCCGGGGTTCGCTCGATAGCCGTGATCGCTGTGTCACCGAGGAGAATTTTTGCCGGTTCATCGGCCATACAGCCGCAAGCCTACAAAAACAGTTGTTCGGCGTCGATCAGCATAAGCGCCGCGCGACTCGAAATCGCAGTCTGCCTGCCGACGTCAAAAGCTTTGGGTTGACCAGTCGAACTGCTTAATGACACGATCTCGACCGGTGGGCTCGCAACTTTTCAAAACCAAGAGTCCCGATCATCTGATGGCCGAAGCCGCCTCGGCTGAGCGGCAAATGAAGCGCACGCTCACCGCGTTCGATCTCACGTGTATCGGCATTGGCG
>WNFY01006565.1_pt1 | contig 10344 bp, 8 predicted proteins | sample 5400091 | NCBI WGS metagenome assembly WNFY01 (sample SAMN13153364, study PRJNA577476) | soil metagenome | isolation source: 60 cm soil or saprolite under grassland replicate 1 | place: USA:California | collected 2016-06-15
TTCTATTGCCAGTAATGCCCTTGCCTTGGACCACTTCCATTGTCCTCTCTCAGGGACAGAATCAAACAGCTCGTATCGCATTGTCGGTCTATTTACGTTACTCCAAAATCCCATCCATTGGGAGTTCGTTTTGTTTTTGACAAGGGGGTGTTGAAATTTCGTTGCTGCAGATTTCGAATACCAAAGAAGTGAATCGTTTGCAACATGCATCCTATCTATTGAATTGAACTGATAGAGAAGATTTTTCCTTCGTCCCCTTTTTATTATGATTTCATTACGAAAATTTTCATATCCAAAAATTTCATCCATGATTACTTTAACATAATGCACCATATGCCAATCAAGATGGACGAAGATTGACCCCCTGGCAGAAATTAATTTTCGCATAACTTCAAGTCTTGGGTATATCATTTCCAGGTACTCATCGATTTTTCCTCTAAAAACATCTTCGAATGCAGGATTCTCGATATTTTTCACACGATGAAAATACTTTTCGCCGCTGTTAAAAGGGGGATCAATGTAAACAAGATCAATTTTTTGTTCAAAGCCATTTTCGAGTAGAAAGTTCATCGATGTAAGATTGTCAGATTGGAATAGTATGTTCCCGCTGGTAGAATTCAAGATCCTAACACTTTCATTAATGCCACTAGTTTTTTATATTCATTCTCCGGTCCCCAACATGGTTTTAACTCAACTTTTACAACCGCTAAGACATGATGGATTTATTGATTTATGATATTAATCCATCAATTTAATTCATCATAATTACACACTACTAAAATCTGCAACTTTAAGTCATCTTGGAAAGACAGGTTGGTTTGCCGTAGTGACGAAATGGGCGCTTCTCATACACATGCCGCCTATTTTTATATTCGTGAAACGTTGCTAATATATAGGATATGCGAACCAAGCACAAGTTAAAATCGATTTCTGTACTTATACCCTTGCAAAAAGTATCAGCCAGCATTTCTCAACTTGATTTTTCGCTAGAGGGAATCACAACGATTGTCGCAGAGGGTAAATTCTGGAGGAAGATGCTTTATGTGAATGGTGAAGAAACAATAAGTGTCTCAGAGGAGATCGGCGATGCTTATCCAAAAGATCCTGTCATTACAATTTGTGGATCAACTCATACCGTTTCGAGAATCACAGAGGAATTTCAACACTATGCCGGTTTACGAATGTAATGAGCATCAATTTGTAGAAAACATTCGGAGACTAATCGAAACTTCGCAAAAATTTCTGGTCAACCGCAGAATAACTTGGCATGATGATGCTAGATATGGTCCTGCAATTTTGCCTGACGACGAATTTGATCGCTATGCAATGATTTGCACCAGGAAATCACTTAGGTCAACAGTTTTCACTAAGGTTCCATTCATTGATGACTTTCATAGGAGGATGCATGACAAAGGCGAAAATGTTCATGGATCGGGTAATCTAATGTTTCCTAGAATGTCAATTCCTTACTATAAAGTAGAATATTCTGTAAATGTATGGGGGGCGACATATTTTTTCACGTTCGATGCCTTATTCGACCCGCATATAGTTTTGGAGAAGCGCCACGGGAAAAAACTTAGCGGACTGATTCACGTTCTAAAGTATGATCCTCCTCACGATCGACTATTGACCCTTAAATTGCCGAGTAAAGTGATGGTTTTTGATGTTAAGAATATGGTCAGAGTTATAGATAGCTCATCATACTTTTGACTTATTATATTATGTCCACAGCTTATCGTAATAACATGATGACCTGAACCGTCATAAACATCGTCACACTCACTATCAACACGAAACCGATTAAAACAGTGGTAGGATCCTCCATAGTGTTTCAGTTAGCTCAGATTGGGCTACCTCACATTACAAACCTGTTCTTGGACATTGGTGGAACAACCACAGAACACAAAGTTATACTGGGTTTTCATTTAGGACAAGAGCTAGGAGAGCAGCCCTTAACTCCTTACCATAGGCAGCTTGTTTGAAGTAGATTGCATTTCTTGTATTATCAATAGAATGTGAAATTTCTTCCATTCTAGGCATTGGATGCATTACAGATACGTCTGGCTTTGCTTTGCTGAGGGTATTGCTATCAATAGTATAGGTGCCCTTTACTTTTTCGTACTCCTGTGAATCCGGGAACCTCTCTTTCTGTATTCGTGTGACATAGATTACATCAAGTTTAGTCAGAATATTGTCATCAAGTTCCTCATGTTCAAAAATTTTCAATTCCTTCTTCTCAAGACCATATATTGACTCTTTTCGAATGCCCAACGTCGGTGGCGATATTAGGTGAATATTTACATTATAATTTGCGAGGCCGTATAGCAGAGAATAAACTGTCCTTCCATATTTTAAATCACCAACTATTCCTATTCTGAGACCATCAATCTTGTTTTTCTCTTTTAGTATGGTATATAGATCATAGCTTGAATAGGATGTTCTTCACTTCCGCTGCCTGCATTAATTAGGGGGTTCTTTGATAGCTCTGCGGCGAATCTGCTTGAGCCGTCTAGCGGATGTCTGAGAACGATAACATTCGAATAAAGATCCATTATTCTGATAGTATCAGCAAGGCTTTCGCCTTTTTCGACCGACGAGGATTTCGAATCAAAGATTCCAATAGAGCTTCCTCCCAACGATGCCATAGCTGCTTCGAAACTCATCCTTGTTCTCGTGCTAGGCTCGTAGAAAATATAACCCAGCGTTCGTCCTTTGCCCAATTCGGCCTTTTCATTTGGTCTTAGCGCGCTAACTCTATCAGTACAACCGAAAATAAACTCAAGGTCCTGCCTGTTGAAATCTTTGATTGAAACTATATCTCGACTAAAAAAATGATTAGTAGGCATCCTTGGCTTCATTCACCCCATAAATAGAAAAGTTCAGATAATTACAGGTCCCAAAAAGGTATGGTAAATGGATTACGTTTTGTTGCCACCGCTTATCTACCTTTAAAATTGAATTGATATGTATATTTTACCTATCTATGCTTTTATTTCTGTTGATGACCGCTTTCGAAGATACCGCAAGTAATGTGATTTCCGCGCGCGATACCCTATATCGCTAGCCGATGACTATCTTCTGGTTGCTTCTTGGAGGAAGACGATTTGACCCGGAAAAAGAGTGGCTGCGTAATATATTTTGTAGCTTCAATTCTTAAGCAGAAGCTCAAAATATAAGAAGTCTATTTCCAAATGAAGAGCTACTTACCAAACAGAGGTTTCGCAGATAGCTGTTGGTTTATTTACTTGGCTGATTTTTTCTTATTGCGCTGAGGCGAGCTATGAGTACTCGCACATCTATCTCCTTACACACAATTATAATTCAGTTGCCTCATCGGTAAACTTTCACTAATCCACAAACAGGACTCTGTTTCTGATTTTACCAAGTTTTTCTATTTCAACTTCGACTACATCATTATGTTTCAGATATTTCCAACTATGTGTAGACAAAGACATTGCCGTGCCACTTGGGGTGCCTGTCGATATTATATCTCCAGCCTCAAGTGTCATCACCATGCTTAGGCTATGTATTATTTCATCTACCTTTAGCACAAGATTTTTGGTAGATGAATCCTGTCTGACTTCTCCATTTACTTTTGTTGTTATACGAAGATTGCAAGGATCGGGAATTTCGTCACTGGTAGTTAGCCACGGTCCACATGGCCCAAACGTATCAAAGCCTTTTGCTCTAGTGTACTGCTTATCAATAAATTGAACATCACGTGCGGAAATATCATTTAGTACAAAAAACCCTGCAACATAGGTTAGTGCATCATTCCTACTGACCTTACAACATTTCTTGCCTATGATGAAGGCCAACTCTCCCTCATAATCTAGCTGCTTTACAAATCTTGGACAGACTATGTCATCCATTGGTCCGATAAGGCTTGTTCGTGGTTTAGTGTAAATAACAGGTTCTATAGGAGGCTTTTCACCGAAACGTACCCAAGTAGATTGATCTGTATAATTGAAAGCCAAGCATATTATCTTGAATGATTTTAAGATTGGTGGAAGAAATTTGAATTCGTGTAAGTCATGAATAAATGATAGCTTGCTCCGATGATCTTTTATTTTATGAAGATATTCACCAAACAGAAATTCCTCCAAGTCAGATGGTACAGCCAATCGGAGCTGTCTTACAATTTCGTCCCTCGTGATAGTCTTCCCTTCTTCATTGATGATCGTAAATGTTTCATGATCATGGTATAGAATTCTTGCTACCCTCACTGGAAAGGACCTCGATGTAGTAATATGGCTACTACCCGGTATTAAGGTAATAATTCTAAGAAAAATATTAAGGCTCTCTAGTCCTGTCGGGTAGTAGTTTCAAGATTCAGAGAGATAGTCGTGTGGAAACCTCATAAAGACTATTTGGTTATTTTTATTCTATAACTTATATTTCCGACCAAATGCGTACAGAGCCTGCTTGAACGCTTCAAGTGGAGGTCTGACTACTCCTGCCCCTATCATACCAATCCCGGCTTGCTTATGAGCCATTGCGGTATCTATAACTGGCAAAATCCCTGTCTTTACCACTTTTCTGATATCGATTCCGGTTGCAGTACCTTGAAAATCAAGTATTGGGATTGAAAAAGTGTCATTCAGAGTCATTGTTATTTCACGCATTTGTTTAGTGTATTTGATAGCATCCTCGGCGGACCCTCCTATAAGCGACAAAATTGCAGGAGAGTTGGCTAATGCAAAACCTCCAATTCCTGCAGTTTCAGTTATAGCACTGTCTCCGATGTCAGGATTTGCGTCTCCATGTTTATAACCTGGGAAGTATCTTCCCTCGATCATTTGAGCAGGTCCTATGAACCACTCGTTTCCTAGGCCGCTGACTTTTATGCCAAAATCGGTTCCATTTCTTGCCATCGCTATCACAAGAGTACTATATTCGATATCACGTGCGGCATTCATTATGGTTTTGCAGGCAGCCATGCTCATGCAAAGGAAGAAGATATCATTCGTTGGGAAAAATTTTGTGACTTTCACTAGTTCTTCTCTATCTAATACTTCTACTAGATAAGGCGTAATTATACTTGCAAACAAAGCGGTACCGGCGACAGGCCTATTATGTAACTCATCACCCATATGAAGAGCCCTAGCCATTAACGACTTGAGGTCTATTCCCTTACTGACACGTATTGCCTTTCCAAGTGCCGGACCTAACGTTTTGGCCCAAAATTTTAGAATTTGAACGGCATCTTCGTCGAAAACTCCAAACTGGACTTTCTGTTCTACAAGACGGCCGAAACAAGTATTCCCAAATGTTTCATTCTTCACTACCAAGACGGGCATTGAAGGAGAAATGACACCAGCCATAGGGCCTACCGCATCATGGTCATGATTTGGGGAAAACTCAATCTGCCCACTTTCTATCAATTTAACAGCTTCATCCCAACTTTCAACTAACTCTTCAAAGATCATCGTAGCGACTATAGCACCTCTCAACGGACCACTCATTCGTTTCCATTCGATTGGTGGACCAGCATGGAAGATTGAATTCTTTTTCATACCTGAAAGAACTTCGATTGCTGGTTTTATGTCAACAAGGATAGGTCTGGATCTGAGAACTCTTTCTACTGCTTGTTTGTTTGCATCTTCGATTCTGTTTTTTATTTGCTCACTCATTTTCTTTTTCACTTGTCATTAGAGTTTCATTATCTAGACGGGTTGATACGAAAATCAAGTTTTGAGACCTTGATCCTATCTTTGAGTTAAAAATTTAAGTTTAACTTATTTAAAGTTTGTAAAATCACATATATAAAAAAATTTCAAAATAAAATAAGATTTGATTGTTCGCATCTTTTACCAAATATACATATGATGATCGCCTAAAGCGTGACAATAATAAGTATGACAATAATAAGCATAATAATAATCATTGCTGAATTTCGTTTAGAACATCTAAGCAGTTTCCGCTCTTAGATAACAAACATGCTACTCAAAAAGTTTATTCGGTGTTTATATCCTGGATAGGAATAAACAAAGCATACGCCGCGTATAGTATATTGTGTGACGGAAAAAATTCAATCAATCAGAATCCAGCAAAGAGCAGAATCTTCCTATAAGATTAGTTTCAAATGTGTCATCGATAACTGTATACAATGCAACTGTCATTCCAGTCACAATATCTATGCCTGATGTATGTCCTCTACGGCTGATCTTAACTATAGATGATAGGTACTGGCTTAAATCTCCGGCAGCTATAGAGTTAATCATGGCCTGGATTTCTTCATCACATAAATTTTTTTTACTATAATCTATCAACTTCGAGCTCATCCAGGATGTAAGAGGTGCAAATTTCTCGCTCGGGAAATTTAAAGTGTTAAAGTTTAAAGATTTCGAAATCCAGTTAATGACTCCCAGGTACCCTGCAACGAAGTCATCTCCAGATGGAGTATATCCTGGACCTTTTCCACATAAATCCAGTAATGCTTGAGACATAATAGCATTGGCAGTAGCGGTAAATGCATTGCTATAACCGCATTGACGACTATGTACATTCTTGAGGAATTTTGATAATAAGCCTTTAGTTGTAAGATCAGGGCTCAGAAGACAGCCTTTCCTGGAGTATGTTTTTAGAATCTTAAAAATTTCATCAGATTTGTTCATAAATTCTGATAGATGGTTTGCAGTCGGAAGCCTATCTAAAGTACTTTGGAAAACTCGACATTTACCTAGCCAAAAAATTACATTCCCAATTGACATCTCATTCTTTTGGATTTTTACTTCGGCCCCAAAATTTATAATGCCTCTAAATCCTTGTCTTCCTCCTCCTCGTTCTTTTTCATTGAAGATGGGCAGGACATTCATGTTTATTGGGGAACGGACTTTACTAATAGTAACAACCAAAAGATCATCATTGTTTGTCTTCACATTCAGTGTAGTATCGAAAACGCTGATCACATCACCGTATAAACCATATCGTTCTGAAAGTATTCGTCTAGCATGCAAAGTGCCCACCCATTGGCAATTAAATGAATATTTACCGTTTTCTTTGTGGGCGAAATTCTGGTTCTGGTTTTGATTCCGGTCAGATACTCGATTTAGATACATGTGATTATTATATTTCTTATTTCTTACAAGATTTTTGAGAGTATGTCTTCCGATTCCTTGTCCAATTTCTGGCTGGGTTTCCAATCAACCTGAACTACCTTGACATCTTGGAGCTTCAATGCATTGTAGAAAATGTCGATACCCAAATTAACAACTCTTAAATCGGTGTCCAACAAATTTCGTCTTCTTCTTGCCTCTTTAGTTATGATGAAGTCACCTGTCCTCCTCTTCTTGCCCCACTCCCATCTCCTGTCAAATACTTTGAATAGACTTTATCCAGGTCTATATTCCCTCTCAAAGCTACGGTTGCGGATGCAATAGCCGCTAGAGCATTAGTGGGCATGATTAATGCACCCGTTTCTTTCAATCTTTGTATACTTTGTTTGTATCCTTGTGGATCTTGAGCTGTTCCACATACGTGAGTTACGATAGCTAGATATCTGCCGCCCTTCTCAGCTATTTTTTTGGCTTCACTCACCTGGGTGAGAATTGCTCCAATTGGATCCGGATGAGAGCCGAAACCTAATACATAGTCAAGGAGCAGTACTCCTACACCGGGATCTGCTGCCTCTTCGATTAGTCTTATTTTTCTTATAGTTGGGTCAATCATGGGATGTGCCCGTCCCTTGGTAAATTCCTCTTCACCGAGATCCACGATCGAATGATCGAGACTCTTAAATGGGTCAGGCAACAGCATTGCGCCTGCAATGGGTGCGTTTGAGTAGACATCGCCAGCACCACCGCCACCTATGATTCCCGTCAATACAACCTGGGTTTCATATGCAAAGGTACCACCTGTATAAAGAGCTCTGATGTATTTCTGATCCTTCTGCAGTTTCTCCCACTCTTTTTGGACTATATCATGCAAAATTTTTGGCGGGATGATGATTTCCTTTAATGCTGTCTTGAATTGTTTATCTCCTATCTGTTTTGCGATAGCCAGAGCAGAAGATGCTAAAGTATTAGCCTGAACGACTCTTCCGTTTTGAGTTGGGTTTACGAGTTCTGCGGAACCTGACCCTCCAATAAAGCAAATTACGTACTTTTTTCTTGTGCCAGAATCTACAACGTAATCTACGATTTTCTTCTCGACCGAAGCTGAGGGAGGCTTTGAGATTATACCTATTACTTTGATTTCGTCGTCCTTGCATTTATCCAGTATTCTTATGGATTCTAACATCATGATACCCCCTATCTCAGCTTTGGGGTCGTTTCCACCTACTCCAAGAGCATGCTTAATGCCAACCTCGCAATGATCTAGTAGAATACAAACCTCCTGTAATCCGGTTCCTGCCGCAGCAACTATACCAACTGGGCCGATTTTGACCGAGTTAGAAAATCCTATCCCCTTGCCGTTAATTATAGACGTGCCAGCTCCCGGGCCTAGAATCAATATATCATTTTCTCTAGCATATTTCTTTATTTGCAATTCGTCTTCTATCGGGACATGATCACTGAATAGCTGCTGGTGTATTCCAGCATCAATTAATTTGAAGGAGATATCCTTAACATATTCACCAGGGATAGAGATAAGCGCCAGGTTTGCATCAGGCATAAATGCTACGGCTGAATCTAAATCTAGGAATCTGTCAGCCAGGCCAGCAGTAGTAGTGATAGTACCGATACTCCCTCCCGCGCTCTCCTTGTCACCAGACTGCTTGCCTTCCAGCAATGCGTCCGCTTTCGATAAAATTAAATCTAAAGATTTTTTGTCACTTGCTATAACAGCTATAATTACATCAGTATCCTTAGCTTGGTTAACTTTAGGAAGATTGAAACCCAATCTGTTAAGAATCTCTTTGTTTGTCTTAGTTCCCATTACTATAGCTGCGTCTATTATTCCGTCATTTTGTTTTATATTATCAGATATTTTTAGGAGCTGAAGAGAGTCTTTGTAGTAATTCTCTTTAATTAAGACATCAAAGAGACTCGCTGATGACATATTTATTAAATATACAACCTCATTCGGCAATTGTGAAATGCATTGAAGCGTATTTAAATTTAAATATAGGAATAGTTGAAAAACCTCATATATCTTTAATTATGTTTTTTATGATATATTCTAACTGGCAAGCATATTTCTACAAAACTATAATATCAAGAACGCAATATAAGACGCTATGACTATCATAGGAAAGGAGAAAGCTATTACATGCCTAGTAATCGTGGCGGCAGTAGCAGTGGTCTTGATAGTAGCAGCAGGAGTTGGTCATCCAATTCAACCTTATTACTCATATGCACAGCCAGCAACCCCATTTAAAGTAGTTTTTGTAACCGATGCGAAGTTTAATGACGGAGGGTGGGGAGCCGTCGGATTCAATGCAACACAAGCAATGAAAAGTAAATTCGGTGTTGCCCTTACGTCAGCAGACAGTATTGCGATTCCAGATATAGAGTCTACACTAACGGGTTATGCCGACGCAGGCGCTAACCTTATAATCGCACAAGGATTTCAATGGGGCGATCCGGTTGTGAAGGTGGCGCCGACTTATCCGGATACTAAATTTGTGGTCATGACTGGCCTTGTTAACGCATCAAATGTAGCTTCAATCTACCCCATGCAGCAGCAGGGGTCGTTTCTGCTAGGAGCACTTGCGGCCATGATGTCTAAAACTGGGACAATTGGTTTTGTGGGTGGAGAAACATATCCAAACATTATCAATATTGCTGAAGGATATAAGCAAGGCGCAAAGCTGATCAACCCGAACATGAAGGTAGTTAGTACATACTTGCATGACTTTAATAATCCTGCTAAAGGAAAAGAAGCTGCACTAGCACAAATTAATTCTGGCGCCGACTTTTTGCTTCACGTAGCAGATACATCTGGTCATGGTGTGATAGAAGCGGCTGCAGAGAAAGGTGTATATGCCTTTGGAGCGGTCGCTGACCAGAACAAATTAGCACCCAACACAGTCCTTTCCTCTTTCGTCATAGATATGGATAAGGCATACGACCAGGCTTATAAAAGCGTCAAAGCCGGCACCTTTGTTGGCAAACTAACTAAACCTGGACTAGAAACAGGTAAAGGAGGACCAGGAGATGGCATTGTGTACTTAGCGGCATTCCACAGTCTAGACAATAAAGTACCTGCAAATGTAAAGGCCAAACTAGCCCAATTAACCCAAGACGTGATTTCTGGCAAGATTCAAGTACCCGAGAGAACCACTCCTACCGCTTAATTTTTTTGGCGACGGCGGTTTGGCTAAAAATGAACCTGTTAAAAAAAAGCTTCAGCGAATTTTTTGCGGAACCGCCTAGTCTAGTCTAGTATAACATGGCATTC
>WNFY01006566.1_pt1 | contig 10344 bp, 8 predicted proteins | sample 5400091 | NCBI WGS metagenome assembly WNFY01 (sample SAMN13153364, study PRJNA577476) | soil metagenome | isolation source: 60 cm soil or saprolite under grassland replicate 1 | place: USA:California | collected 2016-06-15
GCAGGCGACTCGCGCTCGCTTCGAGCTGTTGGGGACCGATTTGCAACTGCCGCGATCGTTCCAGCGACAGCGCATCACTGCGTGCTCTACGTACTATTAGCCCCGCTTGAAGAACTGCACTGCCCGCTCGTGCTTTTTGGCGGCGGCGAGGCTCTTGAACGTGCCGAGATTCTTGCGCTTTCCACTCTTATCCTTCTTGCGGGAATAGAGGCGATACTCTCCGGATTTCAGCTTTCGAATCATGCGAACCTCCCCTGAAATTTGTAACGCGCCTTAGACGACCGTCGCAGGAGCTTTGCCGGCCGACCGGAAAGCCCAGATCGCCATTCCGCCAGTGATCACGAATGCGACCCACGACACCCAAACAGGCACGCTGTACGCGTCGACCTGCAGCGGCCAGCCGAGCACGGCACGTGTGAGCTGAGCGAGCGAGACAATCGTGAAGATGATTCCGGAGACGAGCTCGTAACGACGCATGGCAAAGCCCTCGGTGAAATGTGAAGCTGCGCTCGCATTCTCAGTTTGTAAGTCTAGTTACGCTTGTCCGGGTTGCTCGATGCCGGGCGGATTATCCCGCCGCCGGTATCGACGTAGCCGTTCGAACGATACTCGATGCTCGCCCCATATCCTACCTGTCTCTGTCGCAGCTCGATTCGCGGCGCGCGCAGTCTCCATTCATCGACTATCCACGCTCCCGACGGTACGTGCCGGAATCGCGTGAATCCACCGGCTTCAAACCGACTTAGGACTCCAGCGTTCACGAACCTGAACACCATTTCCCTCAATTCTGACGTCGATTGATCGACCCACAGCACTCCCTCGATGTCAGCGATTGGCCTGTCGGGCACGGGCTCGAACACGACTCCAATATCGCGGGGACGTGAACGATCCCGCGTCAGTTTGAAGCAGTGCGTGGCAGCGAATTGCTCAGAAAGAAGCACTGTTTCGTCGGGGCCGAAGAACTGCCATCCTGTGTTCTCGTTTCCGCGGACGTACCCGCGAGCGGCCAGATCATCGGGTGCGATCGCGCCAAAAGGTCGACCCCTCGTTATCCGGAAGACCGTTGTGTCGGCTGAAATAACCGTCCCAGCAGAACTGAATTCAGTTCGATACCTCTGCGCCTGGCCAATGCCGGCGAGATCATCGATCGTGAGCTGACTGGCCCGCAATGCCTTGTCGATCTCATCCCAGACAACCGAGAGCGTTTGCGATGCAGGGTCGCTTCGCCTGCATTGCGATTTTGAAGTCACGACTATGCTCTCGAGCACCACACGGGGACTCTGAACATCGAGTGAAAGCTCGCTTGGGCGAGGCAACGAAACGGGGCTGGAAATAAAAGGGAGATAGCCGATGCGTCTGACCCTGACGCGGTACTCACCCGGCGGAGCGAGAAGGACCCGCGAACCATTTTCGCTGCCCAACCCTTCCGCGACGACGCTGTCCCTCGAATCGAGGAGCGCGATCAGCGCACCGTTCACCGGCGAACCATCGACCGTGTTGAGCTTGATTCTCAGCTCGGCCGCCTGACTCCAGGCACTAGAGGGCAATACGCACGCTTCGATAATCGAGGCGTACGCGAATGCCCGCCATCTCACCCAGCTCTTCGTTATCCCACCTCGACGTCCGGTGTCTCCGCACCAATGGTGTGCTGTTTAACTCCCCTGCGCAATCTTGAGAACGCTGTTGCCGGAGAGAACGTAGAGCTCGCCGGCAAAGTCCGTCCCGAACGACGTCACTGCACCCGTCGTCAATCCCCAATCCTTCTGATCGACGGCGGCACCGCTCGAGTATCTGAAGCTCTTGAGAAAGCCAGCGCAGTAGTCAGAGTAGAAATAATGGCCAATGATCCCCGGAATCGCGCTGCCGCGGTACACGTAGCCGCCAGTGATCGAGCAGGCGCCGCCAGTATGGCCGTAGTCGATTATCGGCAGCTCGAGTCCGGTCTGCGTGCACGTCGACGCGTTGTAGCAGCTCGCGCCTTCCATCACGTTCCAGCCGTAGTTGACGCCACCGCGATTGGCAGCAACGACATCCACCTCTTCGTGCAGATCCTGCCCGACGTCGGCGATATAAAGAAGGCCGGTTGACTGGTCGAAGGCGTAGCGCCAAGGATTTCGCAGTCCCTTCGCCCAGATCTCGCCGCGACGATTGGCCTGACCAACATACGGATTGTCCGATGGAATCGCGTAAGGATCGCCGTGATCAACGTCGAGTCTGAGAAGCGACCCCAACAAGGAGTTGAAGTTCTGTCCATTGCCGAGGGGGTCGCCTCCGCTCCCGCCGTCGCCAAGTCCGGCGTAAAGCATCCCGTCAAGTCCGAAGCTGACCAGTCCGCCGTTGTGATTGTTGTAGGTCGAATGCGGCGCAGTGATTATGAGCTTCGACGTAGTTGGATCCGCCACTTCCGGGTTCGACGTCGCAGTGAATCGCTCGATACGAATGTCGCCATTTGTCTGAGTCGTGAAGTAGACGTAGAAGAAATGATTCGTCGCATACTGAGGGTGAAACGCGACGCTCAGCAGTCCGCGCTCACCACCACTCAGAACTCTGCTCGATATGTCGAGGAACGGAGTCGACTGGAGCACTCCGTTGCGTATTACGCGAATGCGTCCTCCCTGCTCAACGACGAAGATGCGCCCGTCATTGAGAGGCTGCGTCAGGAAAACCGGACTGTTGAGACCAGAGCTAACGAACGGATCCACCTTGAGAGTGAGACCAGGCGGCAAAGGATTCCCGCCGTCGCCCGGACCGGTTGAATCTGAATGACAAGCACCGAACGCCAGCACTACGGCGCCCCCGCTCAACGCACGAATCACGCGTGAATTCATTGCACGCTCACCAGAAGAAGGGTTGGCCGCGCGTAAGTATATTTCCGACTCGACGAAACACCACCGCTGCGCGCAACTCACATGCCCCCGAAAGTTCACAAAGAACGCCCTCACCGCGACTTTTTGCAGATCCCTGACTTCTCGGCAAAGGAGATCGAAAGACTTTTTTCGCTCGCCGAATCGATGCGGAGAGGCAAGTACAGGAAAAAACCACTCGCCGGAAAGTCGCTGGCGATGATCTTCATGAAATCATCTACGCGCACTCGCGTCTCCTTCGAGGTCGGTGCCTGGCAGCTCGGCGGACACGCGCTCTTCCTTTCGCCGCGCGATGTTCAGCTCGGGCGCGGCGAACCAATCGCCGACACAGCGCGCGTTCTCTCACGCTATGTCGATGGCATCATGATCAGGACCTTTGCTCATTCCGAGATCGAGGAATTGGCGCGCTACGCTGACGTGCCGATCATCAACGGACTCACCGATCTCGTGCACCCGTGCCAGGTCCTCGCCGATGTTCTCACCGTCAAGCAGAACCTGGGGGACTACAAAGGGAAACGAATTGCCTGGATCGGCGACGGCAACAACATGGCGAACTCGTGGCTCAACGCCGCCTATGTCCTCGGCTTCGAGCTAACGCTCGCGTGCCCGGAGGGCTACGATCCAAACCCGATGATTCTTCAGCGCGCGCAGTCGAAAGCGAGAGTGAAAGTCGTGCGCGATCCCGCGGAGGCTGCCGACAACGCTGACGTCGTCAACACCGATGTATGGGCATCGATGGGTCAGGAAGAGGAGCAGGCCGTTCGCGAGAAAGCGTTCAAAGGATACAAGGTCGACCAGTCGATCATGGGCCGCGCCAAGAAGGACGCAATCTTCCTCCACTGTCTGCCAGCCCACCGCGGCGAGGAAGTCTCCGCCGAGGTTATCGACGGCCCCCAGAGCAGAGTCTGGGACGAGGCGGAGAATCGGCTTCATATTCAGAAGGCCATCATGGCCGTGCTGATGGGAGGCAAAGATTTGTGATCTGAGGCCGCCGGTTCCGCGGGCCCTTTAATCACAAAGGTGACTTTACTGAAACACCGATTAAAGTGCGATTAAGCAGCTTGTCAAGCACTTAAACACCAAAAAAGGTATTACGGCTGAGCTCGGTTTGCCCTATATTGGTGGCCTCACCAGGAGACCTACCCAATGTGGCGCTTCACCCGGTTTAGCAAACGCTTGAACACCCTAAGAGTGGGCCTTTTCGGCGCTGCCGCGCTGACGATCCTATACGCGTGTTCTGACAGCACCTCCCCCAAGAATGCGGTCCTTTCGACGGAAGGAATCGTCGTTACCGAGTTCCAGTACCCCGACTCGATCAAGAACCCGTCTGTTGCCCTTCCGGCGACGCGAGTTTCTTCGGATCGCCAGATCGGTGGAAGTGGGGTGAGCGCCAACGTGCTCGGCTCAGGCAGTTTTGCCTCGTCGTCCTCGGGGTCACTTCCGACCTACACCGTCGCCGCCGTGTCTTACGCTCCGGAAGCTGCACCGACCCTGGGTAAGGGTCCGAACTGCGATGACTGCCTCATGTCGAACATCCCGATGGGTTTCAACTTCACCTTCTTCGGGAAGGTTTACGACAAGATCAACATTGGGTCGAACGGAATCGTTGGCTTCGGCGATTACATGAGAGATGGCTGCTGCTCAGGGTCCGTAATCCCGCTGAACGACTACAACAACAACATCATCGCGCTCGGTCAGTCCGACTGGGTGCCGAACCGTACGACGTCGATTCGCTACGAGACTCGCGGCAGCGCTCCCAACCGCCGCTTCCTGATTCAGTTCCTCGATGTCATGGAGTCGAGTGGAAGCGGGGTCATGACCGTGCAGCTCGTTCTGTATGAGCAGTCGAACGACATCGTGATCTACACGAAGACGCTTAGCACGAGCATCAAGAGTCACGTGCTTACGCAGGGCATCGAGAACCTCACTGGTAGCGAGGCCGAGTTCGTAGCGGGCCGCGTGGCGGCGAAGTACACCCTTGCCAACGACGGCGTGAAGTTCTCTGTCACCGCCACCAACAAGGCGCCCGTAATCACTGCGCCTGCCGATATCTCAGTGAGTACCGGTACGGCGCTTTGCGCCGCGAACGTCAATGTCGGAACCGCTACGGCTACCGACGACGCTCCCGGCGTAACGATCTCAGGCGTGCGCAGCGACGGACTCGCTCTCGACGCCGCATATCCCAAAGGCGTGACCACGATCAAGTGGACTGCAACCGACGTCGAAAAGGTTACCTCGAGTGCCACACAGACGGTCACCGTCAGCGACAAGGAAAATCCGTCGGTTATAGCGCCTGAGAACAAATCGGTACGCACCAACAAGGGAGTTTCGTACGCCCTTGTCGATGTCGGTACTGCTACGGCTGCAGACAACTGCCCGAACGTCACCGTAACCGGCGCGCGCAGCGACAATGCGCCGCTCGTCGCGGGATATCCGCTTGGAGTAACAACCATCACGTGGACCGCAAAGGATGAGGCAGGCAATTTCGGCACGGCCACCCAGACAGTCACGGTACACGCCAATCAACCGCCTGTGATAAGTGTGCCGGCGGCGATCGGGGTCAATACTGATCCGGGCGTCTGCGCCGCCAACTTAAATCCGGGAACCGCCACTGCCACTGATGACATGCCAGGAACTGTCGTGACATCGGTGCGCAATGATGCGCTCCCCGTTAGCGCGCCGTACCCGAAGGGGCTTACGGTAATCACCTGGACGGCGACGGATGCAGAAGGTGCCACCGCCAGCGCGACCCAAAGTGTCACAGTCGGTGACAAGGAGCGCCCCTCGGTCACCGCGCCAACGAATATCTCGGTAGGTAACGACCCAGGCCTTGCTTCGGCGACGGTAGCCGTCGGCACCGCGGTCGCGAGCGATAACTGCCCCAACGTTTCAGTGAAGGGTGACCGTAGCGACGGCCTCTCGCTCGCCTCGGCGTACCCCGTTGGCTCGACAACTATCATCTGGACAGCAACGGATCTTTCCAGAAACGTTAGCACCGCGACACAGACGATCGTCGTGAACGACGTCACACCGCCGACGATTTTCGTTCCCGCAGACATCACGGTGAATGCGACGTCGCCAAGCGGCGCTGCAGTCAGCTACTCCGTGTCCGCGACCGACAACGTCGGCGTGACGTCGCTTTATTGCGGCCCTGTCTCGGGTAGTCAATTCGCGATCGGCACCACATTTGTCAATTGCACGGCGTCAGATGCGGCGCACAACAGCACCCCAGGCAGCTTCACCGTCACCGTGCGTGGGGCGCGCGATCAGCTTGCTTTACTTATTGCTTACGTCTCGGGTCTCCCGCTCTCGAGCGGAGTTGCTAACCCGCTCCTGAATCAGCTCGATGCGGCGTCCCGCGCTCTGGAAAACAACGATTCCCACGTTGCCTGCGTGAAGCTCAGTGACTTCATCAGCCTCGCCGGCAAGAAAAGCGTAGGTATTCCAACGGACGGTCGTACGCAGATGCTCGCGGATGGCGTACGGATCGAGAACGTGCTGGGCTGTCAGTAAAGATCGGAAGCGAAATGCTCGCAGTACGGCGGGGCGCATGAAAGTGCGCCCCGCTTTTTTTTCGCTCCGGTCACAAAGCTGACTTTCACAACGTATCTGTGAGACTCCGGTTGAGTAAGGCTAGAACGCCGTAACTCCTGTTGAGCTTGGGTCCAAAAGGTCGTCTAGTAGGTAACCCTCTTCACGAGAGTTACGATGCGCCCTTCAACCGGGTTTTCTGCCTTCTTTAGCCACCTCAGAGTGGGTTCTGCCGGGGCCGCAATCCTGGCGCTGACCCTCTCGTGCTCCGATACTACCTCCCCCAGGGATAGAGCGGCGGACGACGGCGTCGTGTCTGTCGATATCGTCGTTCCTGACTCGGTCAAGAGAGCCTTGGCGGCTCAATACTCAGGAGACCTGAGCGCGCCAGTCTCGGCCTCTGCGGATATCGTTGTCCCGCCCGGTGCATCGCTTTCGAGCTCGGCACCAAGCTTCAGGTATCATCTCTCGCATGTCCCGTTCGCTCCAGAGGCGATTCCGAGCATCGCGCCGTCGGGTCTTACCGACGACGGTTATCTCGACCACGTGCCGCTCGGATTCACCTTCAACTTCTACGGCAACGAGTACAGCGAGGTCGTTGTCTACTCGAACGGACTGGTCATGTTTGGTCCCGCCGTCAGGGATCCGCTTGGCTTCTATCGCGGCGACCTGATTCCGTACCCGGCCAACCCGAATAACGCCATCGCTTTCGCGTGGACCGACTGGCAGCCTAACAAGGTGCCTGGATCGATTCGCTACGAGACTCGTGGCAGCGAGCCCAATCGCCGATTCCTTCTTCAGTTCACCAACGTCCCCGAGTACGGGGGGCGCGGTCTGCTGATGATGCAGCTCGTGTTGGCCGAGGGTTCCAACGAGATCACGATCTACACGAACTCGATGAGCATCACCAACAGCGGAAATCGCGTGACTCAGGGTGTCGAGAACCTCGACGGGTCCGCGGCAGCTTTCGACAGCGTGAAAAATCCGGTGAACGGAGTAGTTAGCCCGCGCGTGAAGGGCTTCTTCAGCATTTCGAACGACGCGTTGCGGTTCGCGCCGCCACACCCGCCGGTTGTCACTCCGCCAGCGAACATTTCAGTCGCCACGGCTCCGCCGGCACTATCTGGTGACAACAGAATCGCTTCAAGCGCCGCAGTCGGATCCTGCGCGGCAGTCGTCGACCCCGGCGTTGCCACGGCTACCTCCGATGCTGCGAGCGTCACAGTAGTGGGCGTGAGAAGCGACGGATTGGCGCTTGATGCCGCGTATCCGAAGGGCGTCACCACGATTAAGTGGACGGCGACCGATGCTGACGGCATGACAGCCAGCGCGGTTCAGACCATCACGGTGGTCGACAAGGAAAATCCGTCGATCGCTGCGCCCCAGAATATTTCCGTGGGTAACGATCCCCACCTACCTTCGGCCCTTGTAGATGTCGGGTTGGCCGAGGCGGCAGATAACTGTCCGGATGTGAAGGTTTCCAGTGCGCGCAGCGACCATGCTGCGAGCGATGCACCATACCTTGTTGGAATCACCACGGTCACGTGGACGGCGACCGACGCATCGGGCAACACTTCGTCGACGTCGCAGTTGATAACGGTGCTCGACATCGAAGCTCCGAGCCTTTCCGTCCCGGCGAGCATTACGGTCAATGCCACAGGCGTGTCCGGCGCCGTGGTCAATTACCTGCTTAACGCGGCCGACAACGTCGCAGTCACTTCCGTCGACTGCACGAAGAAATCGGGCAGCGTGTTCCCGATCGGAAGCACGTCGGTGACGTGTACCGCATCCGATGCCGCGGGGAATAGCACCTCTGAAAACTTCCTCGTGACCGTGCTCGACGCGCACACCCAGATGAGCAATCTTATTCAGTACGTGCTCGATCTTGGTCTGCCAAACGGCACGACTAACCCCTTGATCAACCAACTCGAGGCGGCTTTCGGTAGCTTCGGCAGCGACAACCATGTCGCGTGCGTGAAGATGGCCGACTTTGTCGACATGGTCAGCACGAAGGGCCGTGATATTCCGTTGGGATCGTCCCTATACATGGCCAGCGAGGCCACGCGCATCGAGAATGTGCTCGGTTGCTCGATACCTCGCGCGCGTCCACAACTAGTGTCGCCAGAGACATCAGGCTAGTGATGGCTTGCCTCGCGAGCCTTGGCTCATAACGCAGTCATAACGCAGTAGGACGGGGCGCACGCAAGTGCGCCTCGTTTTTTTTTCTGGCGTACTCGTGCAGGTATCAGCCGGGTTGTCGATTTGAAGGGTTCAACCAAAAGTGCAGGCCCGGCACATCTTCTGCACATCGCTGAGGCATGGCCGCCTCCAAGAAAATCGACGAGCTCTACGATCTGATCAAAGGCATCGAGACGGCGATGTTCACTACCCGCGGCCCAACGGGACAGCTCGTCTCGCGTCCGATGGCCACGCAGGACCGAATTGAGGGCGCTGACCTTTGGTTCGTCACCAACTCCGACACGCACAAGCTCGACGAGCTGGCGCTCGACCCACACGTCAACTGCGCCTACTACAACAACAGAACCCACGAGTGGGTCTCAGTCTCGGGCGTTGCTCACGCGTCGAAGAACCGGAACAGGATCCGCCAGCTCTACGACGAAAACTGGAAAGCCTGGCTGGGTGATGAGGGCGGAGAAAAAGACGGCGGTCCCAACGATCCGCGCATCGCGCTCATCATGGTTGAAGCAGAGGTCGCCACCTATATGAAGGTGAACAAGTCTCGACCGATAATCTTGTTCGAGGCCCTCAAGGCCAAGGTCACCGGCTCAGCGCCCCGAATGGGTGATATTAGGGAGGTCACCGCCGGCGAGTTGATGGATTAGGCAGGGCTTTTCGCCCTTTTCTGCCATATTGTCACGGCGCCCCTCGAATTTGAGGGGCGCTTCGCGCATATTGGGGCGAGACCTCATCTTACTCCGCCCGCCCCCGTAATGGTTGACGCAATGCCCTCCGGCGACCACAGCACCTCCGCCTCGACTCTCGGCAAGCCCTCAGCGGCTGGCAAGGCGCCTCCAGGCTCGTCCAGCACCGAGACCGCCGAGAACAGACTCGGCGAGGCTGCAGCGACGTCGTCTCGGGCTCTTAAGCGGACGCCGCTCTACGCCGTCCACGTCGCTCTTGGCGCCAAGATCGTTCCGTTCGCCGGCTTCGAGATGCCGGTCCAGTACCCGACCGGAATCACAGCCGAGCACCGGGCGGTGCGCGAGAAGGCAGGGTTGTTCGACGTCAGTCACATGGGCGAGTTCATCGTGCGCGGAGAAAGGGCGGTGGACTTCGTGAATTACGTCACGACGAACGACGTCGCCGCGCTCAAGCCGGGTCAGGCGCAGTATTCCACGATTCTGCGTGAAGATGGAACCATCGTCGATGACTGTCTGGTGTACCGCGCGGATGATCGGGTGCTGATGGTCGTGAACGGCTCAAACATCGACAAGGACTTCGCGCACATCTCGCGATTCGTCGGAGATTTCGACGTCACGCTCGACGACATCAGCGACGCGGTGGCGCTGCTCGCCCTGCAGGGACCCGATGCTGCGCGGATTCTGCAGCAGCACACCGACACGGATCTCTCGAAGATCAAGTACTACGAGTTCACTACCGGAACTGTCGCTGAAGTTGAGAAGGTCTACATCTCGCGGACCGGGTACACCGGCGAGGATGGATTCGAGCTGTACTTCCCGGCGGAACACGCGGAAAAAATCTGGAATGCGCTAACCGCTTCGGGCGAGGTCACTCCCGCGGGACTCGGCGCGCGCGATTCGCTGCGACTCGAGATGGGAATGGCGCTCTATGGCAACGATCTCGACGACACGACCACGCCGCTCGAGGCATCACTCGGCTGGCTCGTGAAAATGAAAAAGGGGGATTTTGTCGGGCGCGATGCGCTCGCCAGGCAGAAAGAGCAGGGAATCAGACGAAAGCTGGTCGG
>WNFY01011108.1_pt1 | contig 10344 bp, 9 predicted proteins | sample 5400091 | NCBI WGS metagenome assembly WNFY01 (sample SAMN13153364, study PRJNA577476) | soil metagenome | isolation source: 60 cm soil or saprolite under grassland replicate 1 | place: USA:California | collected 2016-06-15
GTACGCTCGCACTAAATAGTTCGGAGGCAGCAAAGAAAGTGGCCTCGCATATTCGCACAATTCAACGTGAAACGACAGCTATCTCTCAAAGCGTCGAACATAACACACTTGAAGCGGTGAAACAGACCGAGCTGGTCACACAAACTGGCGTAGCCTTCGACGCGATCAGTGTCGTGACGGAACAGATGGCCGGCCTGGTGCAAGGCATCTGTATGGCAGCGGACAATCAAGCTCAAAGCTCACAACTGGTTGTCAGCGCCGTCGAGCAGATCGCACAAATGACCAGCGAGATTACCCTGCATATGCGCAATATGCAGCAGTCTCTAGCACAACTGGTCGAGTTGACCAACTCTCTCAGCTCCCGATTGTCCGTGTTTCGGATTGCGGAACGCTGAAAAGAAAATAGCGTGTATCTTCTTAATGCCTAATTCCTGTACCGAATTTAATCTCAGCAATAACGGAGATGCCTTTTGCTCTTGATTGGCTTCTCTGGCTGCTTCACAAAGAAAATAAATTGGTCTCACGTTGTCGAATGTATCCATTTTCGGCGTGTCAGACCAATTTATTCTTATGGTCTCTTTTTCGTTTGCTTGGCAGATATAAAGCGGTTCTAAAACGTTCTCTTTAAGCGGTAGGGTTCGATGGAGAGAATTAAACGAGCCTGTCTACTGTTGTTCGCTACAGTCCTTCTTGTGCTTAGAAAGTCCTTTTTCTGTCCACTTTATGTTATATTTTTCGCTGCTTCTCGTCGGTGTCGCTATATACGTTGCTGTACTGCGGGCTGTATAGGTAACATTCGAAATCTTTCCATTGAAAAATTGACCCAAAACTTGAAATATATCAGTGTGGTTTGCTAATACTCTTATCCTTACTGAAACATTTACCGTTTACATAGTGAGAAAAATATCATAAAATAACATATACTGTTTGAATTATACTAAATGGAGTCAGCAAATATGGAAGATTTCAGAGGCAAGAGGAAAGAAACTCGAGAATGGCGACCATTTTCTGAGGCTCGTGCGTTCGTTCACACTCTAGGATTTAAGAACATGGCTCAATGGCAAGCCTATGGTAAGGCTGGTAAAAGACCCTATGATATTCCAGGAAATCCTGATAAAGTGTATATTACGGAGTTCAAGGGTTACGGTGATTGGTTGGGAACAGGAACAATAGCTTCATTCAAACGACAGTATCGTCCATTTTCTGAGGCTCGTGCGTTCGTTCACTCGCTAAAACTCAAAGGTACTCGTGAATGGCGCGCCTATTGCAAATCTGGTCATAAGCCCATCGATATCCCTTCCATGCCGGAAAGATATGGCTCTGATTTCAAGGATTACGGCGATTGGTTAGGAACATTTAATATTGCTCCAACCAAGCGCGGATTTCGCACCTTCAAGGAAGCTCGCTCTTACGTTCATAGCTTAAAGTTGAAGAATCAAGACGAATGGTTAGCCTACTGTAGATCTGGCCAGAAACCTGTTGATATTCCAGCAACTCCTAATAATGTCTATCTTGGTGAGTTTGATGGCTTCGGTGATTGGCTAGGAACTGGGCGTACACGGCACCATCGTTCTTTCGCAGAAGCTCGTTCCTTTGTCCATACGCTTGGGCTCAAAAATACCGATCAATGGAATGAGTATTGCAAATCTGGCAAGAAACCCAAGGATATTCCCTCACATCCAGGACAAGTCTACCGCATTGAATACCAAGGTATGGGTGATTGGTTGGGAACTGGGCGTACACGGCACTACCGTTCTTTCGCAGAAGCACGAGCTTTTGTTCGTACCCTAGGTCTTAAGGGCGAAAAGCAATGGGTAAAGTATTGTCGATCTGGGAAGAAACCGCCTGATATTCCGTCTGATCCTAGACGTAGATATCCTGGAGATTACAAGGGTATAGACGACTGGCTAGGGACGGAATACCGCTCGTTTTCCGAGGCTCGTGCCTTTGTCCAAACACTTGGGCTCAAGAATCATGACGAGTGGATAGCCTATCGTCGATCCGGCAAGAAGCCTATAGATATTCCATCAAATCCGGAACAAGTGTATCGTGCCGAGTATAAAGGGGTGAAAGATTGGCTTGGGGTCGTCGATAAATGGAATAGTAGCACACTTCTTGTATTCCTTCATGGCTTACAACCAAAACTCGGCAATCTTAGCAAAAAAGATCTTGTCGACATCTTGAGACAAGATGGTGCTCTCAATGAGTTTCGCAAAGTCCTTGGAGGAGCCACTCCTATACGAGTTTTGAATGATCTCATGAATAACGGAGGAAAAGTTTTAGAGCAAGCCCTTAGCGCGATGCAAGATAATCAAGAAGAAATTAAAACGTTAGACTCTCTATCCGTTGTCCCTGAACCATTACAAGTACGTGATAAAGTCTTCATCAGTTACAGTCATAATGATAAAAAATGGCTAGAAAAGCTACAAACTATGCTGGCACCCTCGACAAGAAAAGGCCAGATCAAAGTTTGGGCGGATACCCAAATAGAAGTTGGTGCTAAATGGCGTGAAGAAATTAGTAAGGCTTTGGTAACTGCTAAAGTGGCTGTGCTGCTGGTTACCCCAGACTTCCTTGCCTCAGACTTTATTGCAAAACATGAACTTCCCCCTCTTTTAGAAGCAGCAGAAAAAGAGGGTTTGATCATTTTCTGGGTTGCTGTCAGTACTAGCTTGTATAAACAAACGGAGATCGCAGAATACCAAGCAGCTAACGATCCGGTTTGTCCGTTAACAAGCCTTAGGGGTGCGAAGCAGAACGATGAATTGGCTCGTATTTGTGAGAAGATTATTATGGCATTCAAAGGATAAAAGTCTACCAATAAGGTACTCTCATTTGTTGTACTTTGCAACCAATTCTCTTCTCAGGCTAATTCATACACATTATTAGACGGTTTCTATAGGGCCTATATCCTCATTTTTCGGTTTGAAGGTGCATTATTTCGTCTTGGTATAGACGTCCCGAAGGGGGGACTTAACCCCAACTGTCCGCTGTAGTTCGCTACTGTTCTCCCTGTGCTTGAATAGCTCATTTTCTGTCCATCTTGTGTTATATTTTTCGCTGGTTATTGTCGGTGTTGCTGTATGCGTCGCTGTACTGCTGTACATTCTGTTTTTTGTTGGTGGTTTTTCTTATTTATGAAGATCATGTGTGACTATCAAAAAGCTCCCTTTGCTGGCTTTCGCTTTGTTGTACTTTTGGATGCCATACAGAAAGTTGTGTAACGAGGAGCTGTGAAACTAGGCTCGTGTGAGTAAATACTACAGGCTTAGAACGTCCTGTTGACGTTCTTGGTTCAGCTACAAAAGGAGGACGCTATGCCTGTCATTTTAGCTCAGCAAGGCGGTTTTTCGTAGCATTACCGTTACACAAAAGTCGGGATGGCATCCTGTTCTTGCTTCCAGATGGATGGTGGAACAGCATGTCGGTACACAACATTCGGTATGGCATCCGGATTTCAATATCCAAATCACGATAAGTTCTCAGATGATTCACCAAATCGTTCGGCAAGAATAGCAGCGAGGTCATAACCTGCTAATTCTTGGATTGATGCTAGTCTTCGTTGGGCATATAGTAAAGCTGCATCAGAGAGTTCTTTGCGTAGAATACTTTCAGCATTTTCGAGTCCCTCAATGTAAATTGGGCCTCTTTTGGTTCCTGATGATCCACGTAAAAGTTCCTGAAAAACGCGCTTCGCGTCTTTTGATACTTTATCTGTAGTAACAATTATTGTTTTATTCGTTCGGTATCTTACTTGTCTATAATTGAGAGGATAAGCATCACCGCTACCGAATTCCCTGTCTTTCAATTCAAAAATCCATAGTTGCCCCAAGAATCCCACTAGCAAATCCACTTCCTCACCGGATTCAGCTATATTCCAAAGAATAGCTTCTGTAGGTACATCTGCCCTTGTCAATTGTTCTGTAACCCAAACTGTCATCCAATAACTTTGTCTAGACATATAACGCCCGAAGTCAGAAGGAGAATATCCTTCAGTTAAAATCTCATTAGAAAATTTAGCATGACAGCTTGGACATGTAAGATTTCCTATATCGTTTATTCCAAGCTGTTCTTTACTTTTTAAAAAAGTTAATGCCTTTCCACCCTGTCTGCACTCAAGGAGGTACTTAGAGTCTAAGAGTCCTATATTCTTTAATTTAATAAGTGCGTCACGAATTTCTTCCTGTCCCTTTTTTCGGTTAAGAATATCTCGTTCTCTAACAAAACCAGCTTGAACTAGTTCGATAAGATTTTCTCTGGTTAACTTATCAGCTAAAACTTGCGCAGCTTGAAGCTCTTCAGGAATAAGTTTTGCTTTGTTAAAGTGCAGTCCCGTTTGTTCCTGCTCTGTCGAAATAATCCTGTCAAATTGAGATATATCAGGCTCCTCTTCCTTCCATATGATAGATTTATGTGACGATATTAAGTTATCTAGTGTGATGGATGTATGTGACGATATTAAGTTATCTAGTGTCGATTTTATTGCCTCCTCTACTACACAGGCAAAAGCTAGTAGCCTTTCATTTAAATCACCAGAAACAAGTGATAAAATTCCTATTTCAATTTGTGGTTTGTTTTCTTCATCAGCATAGCCAAGTACCCTTCCATATGGGTCAGTTACATATTTTCCAGGTGGATTATTAATAATATAATACAAATCCTGTTCTTTGAAGAATACATCTCCATTGGATATACCACGTGGCGCTGGTTTGAATAACTTGGCGTCTATTACTGAGATCCTTTCTTCTACCCCAGCTAATTTCAGAAATGTTTTTTGGGACTCAATGAGTGCAGGAGTCCAGCCGCTGTTCGACAATACAAGAAGTACTTTTGATAAATCTTGTCGTTCAAGTTTGATAGCAGCAACTAAATTCTTGGTTGTAAGCATAATAACTCCTTTTATAATGATTTGCTCATATTAAATTCATATGATTGGCAATTATATCGATAAAAGAAGGGTTAGTCAACGAGTTTGGGGCGAATTGTATGAAGATATATTTGACGATGGAGCGATAGAACCCTACGTTATCGCTGTATTAATTCATCGCTTTAGTACAGCAGTACAGCCGGGTACCGATTACGGGATACGGCTGAGGCTGTCTATGGACGTTCGCTGCTGTTCTCCTCACGCTAAATTCCCCTTGCTTTGTTCGCTCTGTATCGTGATTTTGCGCTGTAAATCGTCGGCGTTGCTACATTCGTTGCTACATATTTCGGTTTAATAAATTGCAGCTTCCAAGATAGTTAGCAAGCTGAAAATAATGAAGCTTTTTGTCTGGAAACCTGAAAATAAATTTTGCTATTGCGAGTAAAAAGAGGTTATGTTATATTTGGTCGATAATAATCTTTTATGCTTGCCTATAAAGGTTTTTGATATGAAGAGGATGCTACAAAAATTAAGATGGTTTGAGTCAGTCAAGGAACTTGCTGGCTTTCTCTTTTTTTCTACGCCTTTCTTTAAGAAGAAAAGGACGGAAATACTCAAGGAATATTTAAAAGATTTTAATGACTTGAATAGCTTGCCGGGAGAAGATCGGCATAGACTACGTAAACAGGTAATAGTATACGAAATAACAAGAAATAGATATTTTAGTAAACTTTTATTAATTTTTATGTTTTTATTTATATGTTACGTTATAATAACTTTCCCTTTATTTGTAACTTTTAGTATAGATGTTTATTTTTATATATCGAATTTGTTTATCATTAAAGACAGGTTATTTCAATTAAATAACTTTGAAACGAATGCATTAATAATAACATCTTTTATAATTAATTTCATTTTGTTTATATATTTTGTGCGTGTAGCCATAAAAAATAATATACTCCCAATGGTTATCTATATCTTTATCATGTCATGCGCTTTATTATTTATTTACACTCAAAGCTGGATTAAGTCCTTACATTACCTTATAAATGGATTGGCAGCAAGCTTGTTATTTTCGATAATATCGTATATTTATATGATCTTTTTTGTTATCTTGTTGTTATTAGGGGCGAGGATAGTCTTAAGGTTATTGGAATCGCGAAATCCGTTAGAGAATTTAGTTCATGTACTTGTAATAATATTAATGGATTCTGAAAATGTGCATGATGATTGGGTGTCGTTAGAATATAAGCAAATTCAGCTAAAAAGGTTGGAAAGTGCTGCTAAATACATAGAGTACTATTTTCCTCGTTATCTCCGTAGTGGTGACTTTGCTACAGATGCTTTAGTGAAAGAAACGGCTCGTCAATTAGCAGCTGCACTACGCAACAAAAAAATGTGGATATTTACACCTAAGAAAGATACTAACGAGTTTTTCATAAAAAGTATTGCTTTTACTCTCATTTGTATTCTTAATGGTAACTGGGATGATTTAGAAAGAATAGAGCCAAAGAAAACTGCACTTCCTGAACTACGGCATTCCATTCTTGCATTCTTCTTAAATCTGTTCAAGGCCCTCTTCGTGGCTGGGCTTCCAATAGTTGGTGTTATAATCCTTCAACAAACTCAGCTAGCGTTAAGTGGAGTAGGTCGCGACTATGTGGTACTCGGGTTATTCGTATGGGTCTTATTAACGTTAATAGTTGTTCTTGATCCTAATTATAGCAGCAAGATTTCTGCCATTAGAGATATTATAAATCTCCTGCTACCATCAAGAACTGACCAAAGGCCCTAGCCTAGACTCGTAGATGGGAAGGGTGTTTATACGGTATCTTCATATCTCGAAGTGATAAAGAGGGGGAAAGAGGAAAGTCTCTTCAACTTTTTAGCCTTGTTACAATCATGTCTCTGTAGTTTGCTTTAGATACGTTCATGATGGAAGGTTTACCTTCTTTCTTAAGTATGCTCTTTTCTTATTCTCCCTTGGTCTGGTTCACTTCATGTCGGAATTGCTGTACTTCCTCTCTATCGGTATATCCAGCTTCCTCTAGTGTGATGAGGTGTTCTTCAGCGCGGGTAAGAATGTGAGGAGCTTGCGCGTCTACTGCTCGGTGAAGTAGCTCTCTCCCTGCATTTGCGCTGGCTTCAATCTCATTGAGCATAAGGTAGGCGCGTGCCCAGTCGAGCGGTATCCATGCATAGAGCCTGGTGTTGTGGTCTGCTTTGATTTGTTTCGTGATGTCCTTCTGCATGTCCAGCGTCTTCCGTGGCTCGCCGATCTCTGGATAGCCGTAACTCAGTTCTGCCAGGACACTACTCAGTGAGTAGAAGATGTGGTTTTCATCGTGTCCACTGTTTTGCTTGAGACGACTGATGAGCGTTTGCGCTGTATCAATGGCTCGCTGAAAACGGAGAGAGTCGCCGTCACTTGCATAGGCGCGGGCAAGGTAGGAATGGGTGTTCTGTGATCGGTTAGTGCCTGCTTCCCAACTGCGGCGCTGGCTGCTGCCCTTTTGTCCTGCTGGTACTGCTACGTGTGGGAACGTGGCGGGAACCTCTTTGATTTTCTCTGCTATTGGCATGATGAGAGCGCGAAGGTGCTCTGGAATCGCATCTTGTCGGGGGAGGTGTTTTAAGATGTGAGAATGTTGTAGTACTCCTGGTTTATTCTCATCTTACTTTTGTGGTGGAGTCTCAGGTTGTAAGTCGCGTAGCAAGCGAGCCAGTGCCTTCTGGTAGTCGTTGTGCTGTCTCCAGTTGATGAAGTCTCCGATATGTTGCTGTTCCTTCTCAAATGCAGACATAACCTCATGTTCTACCCACACGCTGTTGACTGAGTGTTCCGAGAGGACAACCAGGAGTTTATCGTACAAACGTATCGACTCATCTATGCGATGCCAAACCTTCTCCCCGATCTTCAGGTCCTCAGGAGCAAACCAGCAGCGCACCCCTTTGGCTTGCAGATCAGAATGGAGCCGCTCGGCAAACTCCTGGTCTTTGCTCGAATAGCTGATGAAGCATGTATAGTACTCGATGGGGTTCTGGGCCAGAGATCGAGCATAGGTAATGAAGGCGTCGGAGAGGCCCGCTCCGCGCAAAAATACTTCTGGAATATCCCCTTCTGAACGCGAGATGGTGTCCGTTCCGATAGTCGAAGGGCCTTTATGAATGACTGTTTCGAGTCCCTTCACGGTTCGCAAGTCAAGGTCACCAAAGATCGTCCTACCTATGGCTGCCTTGCTGAGGTCGGCTCTGTTGAGGATAGCTCCGCTTAGATTGGCATAGTTGAGGTGGGCTCCACTTAGGTTGGCATTACTGAATATGGCATGGTCGAGGTTGGCATCGCTGAGGTGGGCCCCGCTTAGATTGGCATAGTTGAAATCAGCTCCAAGGAGGTTGACGTCGCTAAGAATCGCTCCGCTGAGGTCGGCATGGTCGAAGTGAGTCCCGATAAGGCTAGCGTTGCTGAGAATGGCTCCAGTGAGGGTGGCTCTGCTAAGGGTGGCTCCAAGGAGATCGGAATCGCTGAGGATAGCTCCACTTAGGTCGGTTCTGCTTAAATCGGCTCCACTTAGATGAGTTCCGCTGAGGTCGGCTCTGCTCAGGTCTGGTCTTGCTTCTTTATGTTGGGTTCTCCATGCATTCCATGTATCTACTCCTTGGCGGAGAAGATCAAGCTGTTTTTGGTCTGCCATTGTGCGTCCCTCCTTCGTTGTGCTCACATTATAGAGAGACATAGGCTCATCTGCAAGAACATACCGTCTTATCTTGCTTTCTCTGGCTTTTAACAGGATGAGTAGATTGTTACTTTTGGGAGGTGTTCTGATGCATTGTTATGATGTGGCTGTGTGGCTCACCCCGTTCTCCTGGTGGCCGGACCATGTGGCTTTCGTACATGCTGAGGCTGCATCACTGGCCGTGGTGCTACTGATGCGTATGTATGACCTTCGGCGTATCTATAAAGCGGCAGTGACAGCCAGTGATGGCACATGCCGCCGCTGGTGGGAGATGGAGTGTTCGGTATGTGAGGTGGGATGTGAACCGGCATGAATGGCGCGGAACAAGTAAACCGCGCCATTCTATCTACAGAGATATTATTGTGTTACTTTTGTCGCTAAAACTTGCTAATTCCACGACTTTTAGTATGTTGTCCAGGGCATCGATATTTACTACTATACATCTTAATTCTCTGGGAAAAATTGATTTGAGGATGCGCCTTATGGACTCTTTCTGTTCTGAATCTAGTGATTTCCTCCTGTTAAATTGGCCTTTACTTTCCAGATAACTTTGAAGAAGTTTTTCGCTGTACTGAAATAGTAGAGGGCTCATCACTTGTGTTACAATCAGCGCATCAGCTTTTTCAGATACGTCCTCTATAACACTTGCAGCATAATAAGTATCCAATTTTTGTCCAGGTTTTAAAATATAAAGATTGGCAGTAGTTACTAGCATGAGACAAATACATATATGGCGTGGTTCGTATTTTGTATATCCGTTATCCATATTGTTGAGCTGTTGGTAAATTAAGTTTGGCATGCCATAGCGCAACTGGTTTAGACCATGTGAAATGACGTTAGGGTCGAATGTTTTGTCATAAAGTCCGATACCTTTTGTACAAACTTGAAAATCGATATTGAGCCTATGAGCTAAGACACATTGACGAGAGTGGTTAAGGCAATAAATGTTTAAAGAATCGAAATAACGATTAAGATGTGGAGAAAACACCCATTTAGTAGTTGGATAGGTGTATTTGCATTCAATTAAGATATTCAGTTCATCGCCATACTGCGATGCCTCAACTAGATTTGACTTACGCGAAAGTAAATCAATAGAAAATTCCGTATCAATTTCATGCTCATTTTGCCTGGTATACGAGTACTCGCCTGCTATATAAAAATTCTTCTTCTCAAGTTCCTCCGCTACTAATTGTTCGAGAGGCAAGCTGCTCTTGAGAAGGTTTTCCTTCCAATTGCTATTGTCTGCTTTCTCAGCCATAGTCATTTCTGCTTTCTTCTAAATTACTACCCTGATGTTAAAAACAATGACTCGATAATAGCACCTAATGCTCTGCTCCTTAAATGCAGTAATAAAAAGGGCCGAAACCAAGTCCAGTCTACCTTCACATGCTGCTGATGCCCAGGTTTCTTCCCGTTTTTCTATTCTCATCTCCGCGCTATTGATACAGGACTTAAGGAACGCAGCACTAATTCCTATACCAAAACTGGTCCCACGCCTCCCAGAACGTATCAGCCGTAGATGTCACCGTGCGTGGACCCTCAAAACGCACGCCTGTTCGTCCCACGAAATCGCTGGCGCGATCGGGTGTCGCCAGTTCCACTTTAAACGTCACGGGACTCGTCGTTTTATACGGTTTGGGCCAGTTGCGCAAACTCAGCGATTGCGCGACAAGCATCTCGATCAAGGAGCAAGCATCTTGGGGTGCCATGTTGCGCGACGAGAAGCGTCCCAATCCCGTC
>WNFY01006569.1_pt1 | contig 10340 bp, 10 predicted proteins | sample 5400091 | NCBI WGS metagenome assembly WNFY01 (sample SAMN13153364, study PRJNA577476) | soil metagenome | isolation source: 60 cm soil or saprolite under grassland replicate 1 | place: USA:California | collected 2016-06-15
CCGAGCGAGATGCGCTTGTTCTCGGCGTCGACGTTCAGGATCAGCACGTCGACCTCGTCGCCTTTCTTCACGACCTCCGAGGGATGCTGCACCCGCTTGGTCCACGACATGTCGGAGATATGAATCAGGCCGTCGATGCCCGGCTCGATTTCGACGAACGCGCCGAACGAGGTGAGGTTGCGGACCTTGCCGCGGAGCCGCGTGCCGACGGGATATTTCTGCGGCAGCGCCATCCAGGGGTCCTGCTCGGTCTGTTTCATGCCGAGCGAGACCTTCTCCTCGGCCTCGTCCACCTTGAGCACGACCGCCTCGATCGATTCGCCGATCGACACCAGTTTCGACGGATGCCGGACGTTGCGGGTCCAGCTCATCTCGGAGATGTGGACCAGGCCTTCGATGCCCGGCTCGAGCTCGACAAACGCGCCGTAGTTCGTAATCGAGACAACCTTGCCCTGCACGCGCGTTCCAACCGGATACTTTGCGGCAACGTTCTGCCACGGATATTGCTGCAGCTGTTTCAGACCGAGCGAGATGCGCTCGCGCTCCCAGTCGATGTCGAGGACCTTCACCTCGAGCTCCTGGCCGATCTGTACCATCTCGGAGGGATGCGACACCCGCCCGTAGCTCATGTCGGTGATGTGCAGCAGGCCGTCCACGCCGCCCAGGTCGATGAACGCGCCGAAGTCGGTGATGTTCTTCACCACGCCCTTCCGCACCTGATTGACCGACAGCTCTTTCATCAGTACGTCGCGTTTCGTCTTGCGCTCGGCTTCGAGCAGGACGCGGCGCGAGACGACGATGTTGCGGCGGCGCTTGTTCAGCTTGATGATCTTGAACTCGAAGCTCTGACCCAGCAGCTCGTCGATATTGGGTACGCGCCGCAGGGCGATCTGGCTACCCGGCAGAAATGCGTCCACGCCCATCAGGTCGACGACGACGCCACCCTTGATCTTCTTCACGAGCGTGCCGGTCACGCCTTCATCCTTCTCGTGCGCTTCCCGGATCCGCTCCCAGACGCGCATGAAGTCGGCCTTCTTCTTCGACAGGACGACGGCGCCTTCCTGGTCCTCGAGGTGCTCGAGAAAGACTTCGATCTCGTCGCCTTCCTTGAGGCTCTTCGGATCCTTGAACTCGTCGATCGCCACTGCGCCTTCCGACTTGAAACCGACGTCGAGGATGACGGCGGTGTCGGTCACGCGCAGCACTTTGGATTTGACGATTTCGCCTTCTTGGATATTCGACAGCGTCCCCTCGTACAGCAGGGTCATCTTCTCGATCTCGTCGGACGAATATTCCTCGTCGAGACCGGAACGGACGCGGAGTTGCGGGCGGGGAGGTTTGCGAGTGGGAATGTCTTCTTCGATATCTTCTGCGTCACGTGCTTCTACGAGCATTCAATGCACCGGTTTTGTTGTGAGTTTGAGGTTACCTCGTCATTCAATGTCCTTCAGGACAGTGCTTGCCGAGCACAGGCTTTAGCCTGTGAAACACGGGCGGAAACCTACCCAGGGAACAAGCCCCGCGCCAGTTCGACAACGCGGGTCACCTGCTGCTCCAACGTGAGCGCGGTGGTGTCGAGTAACACGGCGTTCGGGGCGGGTTTGAGGGGGGCGATGGCCCGGGTGGAATCGGCCGTATCCCGGGCCGCCAGCTCCTGACTCTCGCGGCGCATCAGGTCACCGTCCACCGCCTGGCCGCGTTGCGACAGCCGCCGCCGCGCCCGTTCGTCCGGTGTCGCCGTCAAAAAGATCTTCAGCGGCGCCTCAGGAAAGACGACCGTACCGATATCCCGACCGTCGACCACGACCTTCATTCCCTCCACTGCCTGCCTTTGCTGGGTGTTTACCCAGGTCCGGACGTCTGGGATGGCGGCGAGCGCCGACACATGACGCGTCACGCGCTCACCCCGGATCGCCACCTCGACGTCCGCGCCGGCGACCTCGGGCCGGAACCGGGTGCCGACCAGCACCAGGCGCACGGGCAGCCGTTCGGCGAGGCCGACGATCCGCTGACCCGACCATTCACTCTTGCCCCGTGTCCCTTCCCCGATGTTGTCGAGGGCGGCGAGGGTGAGCGCACGATAGAGCGCGCCCGAGTCGAGATGGGCCCAACCGAGTCGCTCGGCGACGAGGCCGGCGGTCGAGCTCTTGCCCGAGGCCGCTGGACCGTCGATGGCGATGACCTTCAGCACGTTTCACGACTCATGTCGCCACGTCGGCACGAATGCGTTTGAGATCGGTGAAGAAACTCGGGTAGCTGATGGCCACGGATTTCCGTTCCGAAAGCTTCACGCCGGCTCCGTCCACCGTGCCCAGCACTGCGAACGCCATCGCGAGGCGGTGATCCGAGGCCGTATCCACTCGACCTCGAGGAGGCTTCTCCGTGCCTTCGACGTGCAGATCGTTCCCCAGGACCTCAGCCCGCACCCCGAGTCCCCTCAAGTTCGCGGCGATCAGCTCCAGCCGGTTGCTCTCCTTGACTCGCAGCTCGCCGACTTCACGAAACACCGTCGCCCCGCGCGCGCGACTCGCGAGCACCGCCAGGATCGGTACCTCATCGACGAGTGTCGGGATCTCGGCTGCCGTGACCTCGGTCCCACGGAGCTGCGCCGGTCGCACGAGCAAATCGGCGACCGGCTCGCCCCCTTCATCGCGCAGGTTCACCCGCTCGACATGCGCGCCCATCCGCTCGAGCACCACAATGAAGCCGGTGCGCGTCGGATTCACGCCAACGTTTTCGATGAGCAGCTCGCCCTCGTCCGCGAGAATCGCGGCTGCGACGAGGAATGCGGCGGAAGACGGGTCTCCGGGGACGGCAAGACTGAACGCGGGAATGCTGATGGCAGACGGCTGATAACTGATGGCACCATCCCGTTCGTGAATGCCGAGGCCAAGATGTGCGAACAACCGCTCGGTGTGATCGCGGGAGCGATACGGTTCGCGGATCGTGACCGCTACGCCGCCCGTGAGCGCTGCGAACAGAATCGCGCTCTTCACCTGCGCGCTCGCGACCGGACTCGCGTACGTCACGCCGCGGAGCTTGCCGCCGCGAATCGTGAGGGGCAGCCCGTCTCCTCGCTCCTGTATCCTGGCTCCCATTTGTTTCAGCGGCTCCGTCACGCGGCGCATCGGCCGGCGGCGCAGCGAGGCATCTCCCGTGAGCGTAGCGGAGAAGTTCTGGCCGGCTAAGACCCCAAGCATGAGTCGCGCCGTCGTTCCTGAGTTCCCGCAGTTCAAACGGGAGTCTGGCGTCTGGAGTCGGGAGCCCGAAATCCCGACTCCTGACTCCTGGATCCGCGAGATTTCCGCACCTAGCTGGCGGAGTACGCGCGCGCTGCTCTTCACGTCCGCGCCGGTGAGCAGGCCGGTGAGCTCGCTCGTGCCGCGGGCGAGCGACGCCAGCATCAGCACCCGGTGTGAGATGCTCTTGTCACCGGGCGGCCGTACCACGCCGCGCGCTCCCCCCGCCACCCTCCTCATGGGCCGACGCCACGCCGCCAGTCCGACGCCCGCGTCAGCCACGCCGTCAGCGCGCGCGCGTCGCCCGTCTCGAGCGCGCGCTCCACACTGCCGAGCGACTCCTCCAATGCGCGCAGCGCGACGAGTAGCTCGTCGCGATTCATGAGCAGGATCTCCGTCCAGAGCTGAGGCTCGCTCGCGGCGAGGCGTGTCGTATCGATCGCGCCGGTGCCGAACGTCGATCCGGGTGGGGCGTGCCGCGCCAGGAAATCGCCCAGCAGCGAGGCGACGACCTGCGGGACGTGACTCGTGCGTGCGACCTGCCTGTCGTGAAGGGCGGCGTCGAGCACCACCGGCTCGGCCTCGAGCACATGCTCCCAGAAGTCCACGATCTCGCGCGCCGCCCGCGCCGCCCCCTCTCCCCCGGCGCATGGCGTCACGTACACGACCGCCCCGCGAAACAGATCGGGTCGCGACGCCTCGAACCCATGGCGATGGGTGCCCGCGAGGGGATGACTCCCGGCAAAGCGGTCCTGCAGTCCCAGCTCCTCGGCACGCGCGACGATCGCCCGCTTGACCGAGCCGACGTCGGTGACCACGGCCCCCGGTTTCAGGTGTGTGACGATGGCGTCGAGCTGCGCGATGTTCGCAGCGGGAGGCGCGGCGAGCACCAGGAGATCGGCGGCGCGCGCGACATCAATGGCACGGGGTGGCGCATCGTCGAGGGCGCCGTGCTGGGCGGCCAGCGCCCGCTCCGCCGGTTCCGGCGACCAACCTACGACCGTGATTCCCCCGAGCCCCGAGCCCCGAACCCCTACCCCCTGCGACTTCACCTGGCGGGCAATCGAGCCGCCAATCGCGCCGAGCCCGATCAGGCCGAGGGTCTGGGGTCGCACGGCTTGGAAGGTACACGGCCCCCGCATATTATGGAGCCCCATGCGGACGGTGGCGACGCCGAGCATCACCCGACTCTTCGCCGCGACGTTTATCGCCGTGGCACTCGTCGGCCTGGGTACGCAGGTCGCGACCTGGCGGAGCGCCCGCGCCACGCAGTCCGCGATGATCACGCTGACCCAGCGCCTCGATCGCCTCCAGCAGCTCAATCCATCACCCCGTGTCGCCGCTGAGGCAACGGCAGCGACAGAGTTAGCCGCCGATGCCGGCGACGATGCCGTCCAGGCGGCGCTGTCGGCCAGCGTGCTCTTTGCTGCGATGGTCGGTGTGCTCGGGCTCGGGTTCTGGTATAACCGGCGTCGCCTGGCGGCGCCGTTCTCCCGCATCGCGCAGGCGCTGCAGCTCGTGGCCGAAGGCCAGTTCGTCGAGCCGCTGCGCGAGGATCAGCCGGGGGAGTTCGGCGCCATCGCCCGGGGCATCAACCATATGGCCAAGGCGCTGGCGTGGCGAGAAGCGCTGCAGGCGTATCTGTCGCAGCTGCTCGCGGCGCTCAACACCTCATCGGACGACTCGGCGAGCGGGCTCGGACACGCGCTGGGGGTGATTGCCGGTGCGACGCGGGCGACGGGTATCGTCCTGTATCAGCCCGCCTTCGATGCGAATGAATGGGCGCCGAGCGTCTCGCGCGACGTCGAAGCCCGTCCTGTGTCGCGGGCAACGATGCGCGATCTCGTGGGTGACGCCACGCAGGCCATCCATTATGGGGGCGAAGCGGTGCAGCCGGTGCGCCACCAGCTCCGCTTGGACGCGCCCATGCCCCAAGGCCTGGTGCTCGCGCCGTTACGCGCGGGCACCAAACTCGTGGGCGTGTTGGGCGTCGTCCCGGGCGCCACGTTCGGGGCCGACGAGCGCGCAGCGCTCGATCAAGCGGCCCCGAATCTCGCCATCGCCTGCGAGCGCGGGGCGGCGCATCACAACACCCGACGCCTCGCCGTCGAGGTCCGCCAAACCGCCCAGCGGCTCGAGCAGCTGAACTCCGAGCTCGACGGCGTGATGAAAACGAAGGATCAGTTCCTATCCAACATTTCGCACGAGCTGCGTACACCGCTCAACAGCATCATCGGATTCACCGATCTCTTGCTGACGCAGGAGCTGGGCCCGCCGCTCTCCGACCAGCAGCGGGACTTCTTGGAGACTGTTGCCCGCAACGGTCGCCATCTTCTCGAGTTGATCAACGAGCTGCTCGACCTGCAGCGCATCGCCGCGGGACGGATGGCGCTGAAGCCGGAGCCGGTCGACTTGGCGGCCTTGCTCGCCGAAACGACCGGCAGCGTGCACGCTCAGGTGCAGAAGCATCGCCACGCGCTGGTCGTCACGCCCACGCCCCAGGACCTGCGCGTGCAGGCGGACCGGGGCCGGGTGCGGCAGGTGCTTCTCAACCTGCTGTCGAACGCGATCAAGTTTACGCCCGACGGCGGCCGCATCACGGTCGCCGCGCGACCCGTCAACGGGGGGACAGGGGGGGGCTCCGAAGTCCGGATTGCGGTCACCGACACCGGAATCGGCATCGCGACCGAAGACCAGCCCAAGCTGTTCCAGGAGTTCTCCCAGCTCGACGCGTCGGCGAGCCGCAAGTATGAAGGCACGGGACTGGGGCTCGCCTTGTCGCGGCGGCTCATCGAGCTGCACGGCGGAACGATCGGGGTCGACAGCGAGATGGGAAAAGGCAGTACCTTCTGGTTCACTCTGCCGCAGGCACGGTGAGTGTGGCTACGATCGTCATCGTCGAAGATCAGCCGGACAATCTGAAGCTGTTGACGACCCTGCTCACGATTAAGGGGCATCAGGTCGTCGGGCTCCCCAACGGCGACCGGTTGACCGAGGTCGTGCGGTCGCAACCCGCCCCCGATCTCGTGCTGCTCGACATTCAGCTCCCCGGCCGCGATGGCTACGAGCTGCTCGCGGAACTGCAGGGACTGCCGGAACGCTCCTGGAAAGTCGTCGCGTTGACCGCGCACGCGCTGCCGGAAGACCGCACGCGCGCCAGCGCCGCCGGATTCGACGGTTACATCACGAAACCGATTGATGTTCGCACGTTCCCCGCGGAAGTCGCGCGATACCTCGGAGGCTAACTCATGGGCGGTATGGTGCTGCTAATCGGCCGGGTGGTTTTTTCTTTCTTCTTTATCTACTCGGGTTTCAATCACCTGACCAAGCTGAGCATGTATTCGCAGTACGCCGGATCCTCGGGCGTCCCCGCGCCCACGGTCGCGGTCGCGGTGACGGGTCTGATGCTGCTCGGCGGCGGGCTCAGCATCCTGCTGGGGGTGCAGCCGAAGTGGGGTGCCGCACTGCTCGTCGTGTTTCTCGTTCCCACCGCGCTGATGATGCACAAGTTCTGGGGGATCAGCGATCCGATGCTGGCCGCGAATCAAGCGGCGCACTTCTGGAAGAACATCGCCCTCGCGGGCGCGGCGCTGATGATCTTCAGTTTTGCAACGCTGTACCCGATGCGCTGGCCGTACAGCCTCGGCCGCTGAGCTCGGGTTAGGGCCGTTCCGCCGGCGGGGGCGTCCGCCAATGCGGCCGTCGCGGCGCGACCGGTGCGAAATGCGCGTGCGGATTCGGATTGGGATTGGCGTCCGCCTCGTGCAGCGAGATGGACCCATTGACCGTGAGGAGCTTCAGCGTGGCGCCGCCCGTGCCGATAGTGCCGCGGAGGTGCCGTGGGCTGATCTTGCCGGTGATCTTCACCGCGAAGTCGGTCTCCACTCGGCCGTTCACGGTCTCGGCGTCGATGTTGGCGTTGATTTGCAGCGGCAAGCCCGCGCTCACGGAACCGTTGACGGTGGTGAGGCGGACGTCGCCGCTCGTGAGCGACTGCATGTTCGCTTCGATGCTGCCGTTGACCGTCGTTGCTTGCACCGGGCCGGTCGACGTATTCACCGCGATGCGGCCGTTCACCGTCGCGGCCTCGACCGGGGCACTGACGCCGTCGATCTGCAGGCCACCGTTCACGGTGGACGCGTCGATGGGAACGTTTCGCGGCAGCTGGATCGTGAAGCGCACCGCCACGTCGTTCTTCCGGACGCCATTCATTTTGTAGTCACCGCCCTCGTTGCAGCGGCGGTCGCGGGCTTCCCACAGCGCGCACACGGTGAGGCCGCGCTCGGTCAGCACCGGAATCAACTGGACCGACTGCGGGTCGGACGTGTGCCAGCTCTTCTCGACCTGGATCACGAGACTGTCGCCCGTTCCCGCGACGACCTCGATCGGTCCGTTGGTGTTGCGGATCCAGACGTGCTGGGTCGGCGTGATGAGGGCCCGGTATTCCCACGGATCGCCCTTTTGCCGCCCGCGGCCAAAGAGATCGCCGCCGTCGCCATCGCCCCAGTTGAAGTCGCCGAACGACCCGAGTGCGCCGAGCGACGAGGGAATGTTCACGCGGATACTGCGGATGAAGAGGCCGGCGCCGACGACCAACCCGAACAGCACGCCGCCGCGAACGATCTCGCGACGCCACGTGCGCCAGAAGGTTTTCGGTGCGGGCTGATCCACTGATATGTCCATGGTTAAGTGTTGGTACGCAGCTTCAATCTGACAAGTTTCGCCCCAATGCGCGACCGCCCGCCACAACGGGGCGGGCGGCGCGTAAGGGGGAGCCCGCACGGGCGCTCAGATCAAGGTGCATTTCGGCTCCGCGGTCACCTCGACGGTGATAGGCGCGAGCATGCCGCCGTACCAGACGCGTTGGGCGTCTGCCGCCGGGGCCGGGGCTGTGGTTTCGACCGTTCCGGCCACGCGGCGGTATGTCTCCGCACGGTCCACGGTCATGGCGGCTTGGGCGGCGAAGCCGTATCCGAAGGTCAGGATCGTCGCTGTCAGCAGGGTCAGGCCGCGCATTGCATCCTCTCAGCTAGAGACATGGTGCGAATCTTCAGAGGGTAAGACGCAGTGATCGCGTGAAAGGTTGCATGGGGTTTGGAGTTGACGGGTTCTGGACAGTGACCGAGCACCTGCGAATGGCGTGCCCCTGTTCGTTTCTGGAACTGCCCGTGTCGTCAGGGATCAATGCAGGCGCAGCTGCACACCGCCGCTGAGCGCCAGCGTTCCCAACTGCTCGCTGCGACGCGTGCTTCCCTGCGAGGGGAAGTCACAGCGCTCCAACGTGTACGTGAGCGCGAACATGATGCGACCGCGCTGATAGGCGAGTCCCGTGCCGGCATCGAATGCCGTCGCGGCGTTCGGCAGTCCGTTGACCCTGACAACGGGCAACAGATGGGCATGACCCAGGACCCAGAAGGTCTCGCCGCTGAGCGGAACGCGAGCCTGGGCCCCGGCACGGAGCAGCGTCCAGCGTTGCCGTGCGACGACCGTGCCGAAACTGCGCAGCGTGACGCCGCTCTCCAGCACTAGCCAGGGAAGCGGCGTGAACTGCGCCGTTGCGCCGACCTGCGCAACATCCCGATCGACTGCGCCGCTGCCCGGCACCGCGGTGAGGTGTCCGGTTTCACCCGAGAGCGCGACCGCCATGGAGCGGAATCGCAGGCGCGCCGCCCCGCCGGCGAGGAGGCCGGTCGCGCGCTCCACGCCGAGACCCGCGTCAACCCGGTGATCGCCATGGGTCACCGTGACCACGCCGTTGAGCTCGAGTCCCTGGGCGCCCACAAGCGCCGGAAGCAGCAGGAGGGGAAACACCAGGCGCACCGCGGCACTCACGGACGCACCACCGGCGCGCTCGCCGGCGTAATCAACAGCATCGTGCGGGCGACCCGATCGGCGTTGCGCATACGGACGGCCGAGTTGGCGGCATCGCGCACAGCGCGGCGGGCGTCATTGAGCGCGACATTGGCCGGTATGGCGCGGTGGGCGCGCCGGTAGGAGAACGCGGCGATCCCGCCGACGGTCGCCGCCCCGGCCATGATCGGGCCCTCGCGTCCTGTTCCCAACCGGTCGTTCCCGAGCAGACTCCCGACGGCGAGCGCGCCGACCGCGACGCCCAATGTCTTCAGGAGATCGGTTCCAGCTGTGGACTCGGCGTGCCGTTCCGGCAGCAAGTCCGTGGCCCCCAGCGCCGGCAGCGTGTCTTCGAACGGTTCGACGTCGTGTTGGAGATCCAGATACGTGCGCAGCGAATCCCTCTGCGTGCCGAGCCGGCTGCGCCCGACGACCGTGAGATCATAACGTCCTGGAAGCGCCAGGCGGCCATCAGGTCCCAGCCCGTTCCACGTGATCTCGCGTGCGCCATCGTTCGGCCCGTCATACAGCACCAGGGACTCGGTGTCGCCGAGTGCGCGGAGCGTCGCGCGCAGCGTGGCAGCGTGGGTCGTCACCACGGTGACCGACAATTGTCCCGTGCGCGGATCGAGATGCGTTTCCGGAATCGGTTTCACACCCACGGAGAATGTGCGGCGCCGCGCGATGGCAAACGCGCCCTGCTGCGCGGGTGTGAACTGCGCCGGATCGAGATCGGCGAAAGCATCGCGCTCGAGCGCCGCCCGGAAATACAGGATGGCGGAATCTGGCTTGCCTCTGAGCACGAGCGCGGCGCCGAGATATTTATAGGCCTCCACCCGTTGCGCGGTCGTCACCTCCAGCGGCCACTCGGGCGACACGACCTGACGCAGGAGCGGGAGCGCGCGTTCGATCTCGAGCCGCTCGTACAGTTGACGCGCCTGCTGCAACAGCTCGGCGGTGCCAGCCTGGGCCGCGGTGGTGGTGGGAACGACGAGCAGGAACGCGAGCCCGAGTGCGGCCGCGCGCCGGCTCAAGGCTTCTGCTCGGACATCCGCAAGGCGATGCGGCCGAGCGAAATGGTGCTGTCCGCGGAGATGGTGATAGTTGTGTCGAAGGTGATGTACCCGCGCGCACGGATCTGCAGGCGGCGACTGCCCGGCGCTAGCGGCAAGTCGAGGACGGCACCGGTGCCACGCACGCGGCTGTCGATGAGGATCTCGGCGTCGCTCGGTGTGGTCAGCAGTCGTAACA
>WNFY01014715.1_pt1 | contig 10339 bp, 10 predicted proteins | sample 5400091 | NCBI WGS metagenome assembly WNFY01 (sample SAMN13153364, study PRJNA577476) | soil metagenome | isolation source: 60 cm soil or saprolite under grassland replicate 1 | place: USA:California | collected 2016-06-15
TTAAAAAAGGTCAGTTCCTTGCGCCATGGGACGTGCGAAACATTGCCGAGAAACTGATCGCCTTTGGCAACTCACAATTCTGTTTCACCGAGCGTGGCACTACGTTTGGCTACAATAATCTCGTCGCCGACATGCGTTCGTTGTATTGGATGCGCGAAGCAGGATATCGCGTCATCTTTGATGCTACACATTCTGTGCAGCGGCCAGGCGGCGCAGGGGACTCGACCTCAGGTGACGGCGCGTTGGCGCCGATACTGGCCAGGGCTGCGATGGCTGCAGGGTGCGACGGTATATTTATGGAGGTGCATGAAAATCCGGCACGCGCGTTGTCGGATGGGCCGAATCAGATCCCGCTAAAGGATTTGCCGAAGCACCTGCGCATGTTAAAGGCTATCCATGCTGCCGTTTCAGGTAGGGGCGATTGACCCCAATCGCCCGACCAATAAGGGCATCACTTCTCGGAAGCGCGCGGTTCGGGCCTGGCACGCTGTAAGTCGCCAAGGCGACAGAAGGCGCGTGAAGCGTCCCTCCCTGTCTCGGGTATTATCGGGCGGGTTATTGTTGATTTCGCTTTTCGTCTTGATATTGGCGCCTCCAGTGTTCGGCCAGTCAAAAGGTCGCAAGAAGAAAGCGGCAGCGTCGCCCAGTACATCACCGGGCGAACAAAATTTAACCAATATTCCACTGCCAATCGGCCATGAAGCCAAAGGCCTTGTGTTACCGGATTTCGATGCCAACGGTCATCTACGGGGAAGAATTGAAGCCGGTACGGCGCACCGGATTGATGAGGAGCACGTAGGGTTTCAAATTCTTAAAATTACGACCTACACACCGGATAATCAGTCCGATCTGCGAATCGACATGAACACGTCGGTGCTTGACTTGAAAACCCGGGTTCTAAGCTCGCAGGAGCGTACAACAATTCAACGCTCAGATTTCAACATTGTGGGTGATTCAGTGCAGTTCGATACGAACTCAAGAACTGCGCGGTTGATCGGAAATGTGAAGATGGTGATCACTGACAAATCTCATCTCACGGCGAAACCCAACACGCCCCAATGAAAAAATTAGCGGTGTTGGTGTTGTTCATTGCGTGCGCGGTAGGAGCGCGCTTGCACGGGCAGATTGCCGCCGCCGCTGCGGCATCGCCTGCGCCAGTGAAGAAGGCGGAGAAACCAGCCAAGAAAAAAGAGGACAAGTCACCCGCAACGAACTTATTTGGCTCGAGCGCCGCGGGATTACAATCAAATGAACCCGTGACAACGCAAATCTACGCCGACGAGGCTTTTTTTGATTCAACCAAGAACATGGGCATCTTTAGCGGCCGAGTGAAGGTAATCGATCCGCGTTTCAATCTTCAATCTGACAAATTGACAGTGTTCATTACAAAGGGACAAAACCAGAGTCTTGAGAAAGCCATCGCAGAAGGGAACGTTGGATTGGTGCGCGACCGGCCCGACCCGAACGGCGGAGCGCCCACGCATGCTGTTGGCCGGGCAGATAAAGCCACTTATACGGCTGCAACTGGAGACGTTGAATTGAGAGGGACGCCACGTGTGCAAGAGGGAGCTAATATGCACGTGGCGACTAGTCCTGATACGGTCATGATCATCAACCAAAACAGCCAACTGTCCACGCACGGACCGAGCCGCACGGAGATTCGTCAGCAACCTGACGAGGAAAAAAAGACCAAAACGGCTCCTGCCCAGACTTCACCCTCTCAGATTTCGCCCGCTCAAACGCCACCTCCCGCGGCGCTCCCGAAACCATGATCAGTCAAACTGCACCGGTTTCGACTCCCAAAATTTCTTCGCCTCCCAAAGCGAAACTGGAAACCGTTCTGACTACTGATCAGTTGGTTAAGGTTTACGGGGGGCGCGCAGTGGTGAATGGGGTCGACATGCATGTGGGTGCCGGCGAAATTGTGGGACTCCTTGGGCCAAACGGCGCGGGTAAAACTACCAGTTTTTACATGATCGTTGGTCTGGTCAGGCCAAACAGCGGTCGCGTGATTTTTTCGGACACCGACGTCACGGATTTCCCCATGTACAAGCGGGCCCGGCTCGGCATGGGTTATTTGCCGCAGGAGGAATCGATCTTTCGCAAGATGACAGTGGAACAAAACATCCTCGCGATTTTGGAAAAACATCCTCGCGATTTTGGAGACGCTTCCGTTAAGCAGGGCTGAGCGGCGAAATCGTTGCGATCAACTGCTGCACCAGTTTGGTATCGAGCGGATCGCGAAAAATACCGCGCTTACCCTGAGTGGTGGAGAGAAACGACGTTTAACAATCGCGCGTTCGCTGGTCACACAACCGAAGTTGTTGATGCTCGACGAGCCGTTCAGCGGCGTCGATCCCATTGCGGTTTATGATGTGCAACAAATTATCGTGAACCTGCGCAAATCTGGATTAGCCATCATGATCACGGATCACAATGTGCGTGAGACTCTCTCCATCGTAGACCGCGCTTATCTGATTTTCGATGGTCGTGTGGAAAGCGAAGGCACAAAAGATTTTCTCATCAACGATCCCATCAGCCGACAGCTTTACCTCGGCGAACGCTTCAAGATGTGAGTTCGTGATGCAGACAATCCTGTCTGCAAGGATTGGAGCGCAGACAAGATTGTCTGTGCCATTTTGCCCGAGTTCACTTGATCGGAGATAGGGCTGCGGTAGATTCCGGGCAAAGGCAATGGAGTTTGCCTTCCCAGAGTCAAGCTGGGAAAACCGCGTGAGCTAATGACTCCTTCCAAGCGGAAGGAGTTTTATGTTCGAAAATATTTGGTTTATAGCCGCTGTCTGGATGGGCCTAGCGCTCATTGCCAGTCTGATCTCGATCCGGAGCGGAATTTCGGTCGCACTGGTCGAAATTCTGGTTGGCGTTGTTGCTGGCAACCTCGCTGTCGGCTTGGAGGGCGGCACGTTGCATGTCGGCATTGCCAGCGCGGGTACCGGCGCGGGGAATCTTCATCACGTACTACAATCGACGGAATGGACGAACTTCCTGGCATTGCTCGGCAGTGGCGTGCTCACGTTTCTCGCTGGCGCGGAGATCGATCCGGTTTCGTTGAAGGCCAATTGGCGAGCAAGCGTGCTGATCGGCGTTCTTTCGTTTGCCATTCCATTTGCCATCGTCTGGGTCTTTGCCGAATTCGTTCTCGGTTGGCCTCTGCACCAGGCGCAAATCGCTGGCATCGCGCTTTCCACGACCTCTGTTGCCGTCGTTTACGCGGTGATGATCGAGGGCGGATTCAGCGACACTGCCATGGGCAAGATGATCTTGGCCGCCTGCTTCATTACCGATTTCGGCACCGTGCTGGCGCTCGGTACCTTGTTCGCCGACTACAATCTCTGGCTGCTGCTATTTGTGACCGTGACGTTGATCGTTCTGTGGTTCATGCCACGGTGGACGCAATCGATCATCACACGCTTGGGCGCGACGCAGGTGAGCGAACCCGAGGTAAAGTTCATCCTCTTCGTTCTCTTCTTTCTCGGCGGCCTCGCTACAACAGCCAAAAGCGAAGCCGTCTTGCCAGCCTATCTCCTTGGTCTTGTGGTTGCAGGAGTATTTCTTCGCGACAAAACCCTTGTTCGTCGCATGCGTAGCATCGCCTTTGCGATCTTCACGCCTTTCTATTTTATCAAGGCCGGTCTGTACGTCTCGCTGCCGGCGCTGTGGACGGGACTCCTTGTGATTAGCGTACTCCTCGCGCTGAAGATGATAACTAAAATCGCCGGCGTCTTTCCTCTTGCTCGATTGCACTACATGAAGGTCAAGGAAGCAAGCTACACCACGCTGCTCATGGCCACGGGTCTGACATTTGGGACCATCTCCTCCTTGTATGGCCTACAAAACGGTATCATCGACCGGAATCAGTACACGATTCTTGTTAGCGTCGTCATCTTGAGCGCATTTGTGCCGACGTTGATCGCACAGAAATTTTTCCAGCCGACTGTGGAGATGATGCATGAGTGGGGACACCTGTACCGCAAGCGTATACGGGTGCTAAGCGTGGAGGATGTGGGGGAAAACGGCGATGTGAAAAAATGAGTGCAGAGACAAAGCCACACCCCTTTAGCGAGCATCATCAGCGGCATGTGCGCACGACATTCCAGTACATCGACAAGCTGCTCTCCGAAGCCGAGCACACAATGGTCGATGCTGGTTCCCCATCGCCATTCCGAAGACATTCCGATGACACGACACCAATCCAGCGCAAGGTAACGCACGATTACATCCTCCGGATTCGGGAAGCGATGCGGCGCGTGATGGAGGAGCTCAATATCCCACCACCCGAGCAGCACTCGGGCGCAGTATGGGCCGCCGCGATTAATCTGTTGTATTGCTCAATCTCGCTCAACGAGCTCACGCCGGAACGAATGTGCGCGTATGGGCCGCTTTCGCACGAAGCTGCCGACAGGTTAGACGGTATCCGCGCCGAGCTGGATGGATTGGTCGCCAAGCTGCGAAGCTACTTGGGAAAGGGTGCCGGCGGCGATCTACAACAGCGGCTCCAACAGCTAGGCAAAACCGGCGACGAGATTCGACTGCTCAGCGAAATCGAGAGGATCATCACCGCGCACGGTCTTGTTGAATTTCGGGGGACGCTGGGCATGCTGCTCGACCGCATGGAAAGCGCGGCATTTGAGGTCGGCGTTTTCGGCAGAGTTAGCTCCGGGAAATCGTCATTGCTCAATTACATTTTGCAGACCGATGTTTTACCGATTGGCGTGACACCCGTAACGGCAATCCCAACGCGCATCAGCCACGGACCTGTTGCAGAAGCGGGAATCGAATTTGCCGAAGCGCAGCCGCAAATCATTCCGTTGTCCCAGTTGCCCGAGTTTGCGACTGAGCAGAAAAATCAGGGAAACAAAAAGCATGTCACGCGCATTTTCGTGAAATTGCCGTCGGACCGGCTGGCGGAAGGCGTGACGTTTGTCGACACGCCGGGACTTGGCTCGCTCGCAGTCGCTGGGGCGGAGGAGACGATCGCATATCTGCCACGCTGCGATCTTGGCATTGTTCTGATCGACGCGAGCGCAGGCCTTACCCAGGATGATCTAATGGTTGTGCAGGCGCTTTATCAAGCGGGCGCAAGCGCCATGATCCTCGTCAGCAAAGCTGATTTGTTTGGCGCCGCCGATCGAGAAGAAATGATTGCGTATGTGAAGGCGAACCTGCGCGGTCAGCTTGGTGTGAAACCACCTGTGCACGCCGTCAGCGTTTTTGGAGCGGAGGCAGTGCTGTGCAATCGCTGGTTTGAGAGCGAACTTCGCCCCTTCCTGGCCCAGCATCACGAACTCGCCATCGTTTCACAGAAGCGCAAGATTGGCGGTTTGCGCGAAGCGGTCATCGGCGCATTGGAGCGCAGGCTCCAATTGAGTTCAGAATCGGTTTCAAGGGACACTGCCGCTCTCTCTGAGGAAGCAACCGAAGCATTGCGTAATGGCGACCGAATCCTGGAGCGTGCGCAAGGCGAATCCTTTTTCCTCACACAGAAAATTACGAAGATGCAGCGGGCAATCATTGATATCGCCGCACAGCGAATCGCAGCAGTAATGACCGAGTCAAATCATGCGGATGCAGCGTCAATTTTTTCCAAGACGCTTACGAGTCTTGTCGCTGAGCCCGTAGCTGCGACTCTCCGTTTGATTGAGCAGACACGCGAATCTTTGGCGAAGGCCATGAAAGCCGTCGCGTCGGCTTCTAGTCGCGTCGCTCCTGATGAATTGCCAAAGCCGGCAGGCATGCCAATGCTGGACGTCAATGAAATTTGCAAACAAATCGCGATCGAACGGCCAGCGGTGCTTTCACTGTTCGGTAAGACAATGTTGGCGTCTTACGTCCGGCGAACACTGGAAAGCGAATACGATCGCATGTTGTTGGAATTTTTAAGCCTTTACGCAAATCGTCTCCGTCGTTGGATGGAACAAACTATCAACGCGCTGCGAAATGCGTTCACTGAATTCGCCGATATGCATCGCGCGCACTTTGAGGCGGCACCAGCCTCAGACTTATCCGACCCATCGGCGCTCCAGAACGACCTTCGGATTTTGCGCGAATGGGAGAGCGAATGACGAAATCCGAATGACGAATGACGAATTAAATCCGAATGACGAAACCTAAAACAGCGCGCTATGCCGAGCGGCTTTCGTTATTCTGGCTTCGACATTCCCTCGCCATCCGTCATTAGAGCTTCGGCATTTTGAGCAATAGGGCACAATCGAAACCCTTGGAGACCTAGCGTGCAATTTATGAAGACGCTTTCTGGCAAGAACGTGCGATGCACATTGGAAATTGCGCGCTATTCACGCTAGAAGTTAGGCAATGGCGGAACGACGCGGGATCCAAACGATTACATCCACGAGCAGTCAGCAGAAAAGCGTTCCGGTAGTCACGGTCGAAGGGTTTTACAATTCTCACGCTGAAAAGCTCCATATGAAGCTGGAAGGCCCGCGCGTGGGGTTTCATCGGAAAATTCGCGAGCCAACCATTAATCGCCCCGGGCTCGCGCTCTCCGGATTCTACACGTATTTCGCCGAGAAACGCGTTCAGGTTTTAGGGGCGGCTGAGCATTCATATCTAAAAAGTCTGCTGTCAAGCGTTCGGGTAAAGAGGTTTCGCGAATTATGCGAGCGCAAGATCCCGTGTCTGGTGATGTCGCGTGGGTTTCATCTTGCGCCTGAGTTGCTCGTTGTTACAGCGGAGGCAAAAATCGCGGTATTCCGCACGCCGATGATCACGATGAAATTCATTAACGCCGCTACAATTGCTTTGGAGATGGATTTTTCACCGACAGTGACTGAATTCGGCAGCATGGTGGACATCCTTGGCATTGGCGTTTTGATTCGCGGAGCCAGCGGCATCGGAAAAAGCGAATGCGTACTGGGCCTCATCGAACGTGGTTACAGCCTCGTGGCTGATGACGTCACGCGGATTACGATGCTCGAGGGGCGCGAGCTTATGGCGACGGCGCCCGACCTTACCCGAAATCACATGGAAGTGCGCGGCATCGGCATTATCGATGTAGCGAAGGTTTTCGGGATTGGCAGTATCCGAATCGAAAAGCGTCTCGACCTTGTTGTCACCCTGAAGGACTGGCAGGAGGTAGATGAGGTCGATCGGATCGGTCTCGACCGCGAGTTTTACGAAATTCTCGCTCTTAAAGTGCCGCATGTAACTATTCCGGTAAGACCCGGCCGGGATATGGCGCGTTTGATTGAGGTCGCGGCGATGGATGAAAAATTGAAGGGGCTGGGCCAAAACGCCGCCGTGGATTTCAACGCGAAGCTGCTCGGAATCATGGAGCAAAAAGGAGCGACGTAATGGCATTGTTGTATCGAAGAACGGGCCGCTCGGCATCAGTCCAGAAGGTTGAGAAAGAAGTTCCTATCGTGAATCGCCTCGGGCTCCATGCCAGGCCAGCCGCCATGTTTGTGCGCATTGCCAGCCGGCACCGCTCGGAAATTTGGGTCTCGAAAGAAGGCGAGGAGGTGAACGGCAAAAGTATCATGGGCCTGATGATGCTGGCCGCTGGGCAGGGATCGAAGCTGCGTATTCGTTGCGAAGGGCCGGATGCCGAAAAAGCGATGGAGGAGCTGGAGCAACTGATCAACGCGCGCTTCAACGAAGATTGATCAAACGAATCTTCCCTGTGTGACCCAGAGGACGCATGCGGCAATTCATGCCGATTCCAACGCTAAGTTCGCAATGTTTGACATCTGCCTTACTCTCCCAAGTGGATGAGCGGCGACAACACGCCAAAAGAAATTCGGTTTGAAGGAGCTGGCGTCTCGCCCGGAATCGCCTGCGGTAGGGTCCATGTCGCCCGCGATGAGCTGGAGGACGTCGTGCGTTACCGTATTGCGCCTTCCCAAGTCGCGGATGAAATCGCGCGCTTCGAAACGGCGCTTATTCAAACGCGCATGCAGATTCTTCAGATGCAACAGCGCATTGCAGAATCGATCGGGGCGAAAGATGCTGCCATCTTCGATGCTCACCTGCTCGTAGTCGAGGATCGCACGCTGATCGACGAAGTGCTCCGGAAGCTGGAGACCGATCTTTGCAATGTGGAATGGATTTTCCAGGGAGTCGCCACGCGATACGCCGAGACCCTGAATAGAATCGATGATCCCTACCTGCGAGAGCGCGCGCTTGATATCCAGGACGTTACAAAGCGCGTAATTGGCAACCTACAGGGTAAAGCTCCGAAGGCATTTCTTGCCCTGACCGAACCGCACATTCTGGTCGCGCATAATCTTACTCCTTCGGACACAGCAAACATCAACCGAGCCAACGTGCTCGGGATCGCGACCGATCTCGGGAGCCGCACCTCGCATACGGCGATTCTAGCGCGTTCACTCAATATCCCGGCGATAGTCGGCTTGCACGATATCACTGCAAAACTCGAGACCGGCCAGCACGTGCTCCTTGATGGGAATGACGGCTGGTTGATCGTGGATCCGACACCAAAAATCCTTGCGCAGTACGCGGAGATCGAATCAAGAACGGCGCCGAAGGCGTCGGACTTTATCGCACCGAGTTCCTGTATTTGAACCGACCTAGTCTGCCAACTGAAGACGAACAATATGAAATCTATCGAAAAGTTGCGGAGCGCGTCCGGCCGGATCCGCTGATTATTCGAACGTTTGACCTCGGCGGCGACAAATTGGCGCCGGGGACAGTAGATATCGCCGACGAGTTAAACCCGTTTCTTGGCTGGCGCGCGATCCGTTTCTGTCTTGAGAACATAGACATCTTCAAGACGCAGTTGCGCGCTATTCTGCGTGCCAGCTCCGTCGGTAACGTCAAAATCATGTTTCCGATGATCTCCGGGTTGGATGAGCTGCGCCGCGCGATCGCGGTGCTCGATGAGTGCAAAGAGGAGCTGCGCAGCTCGAAACTCGATATGGCCGAACGCCTCGAGGTTGGGGCAATGATAGAGATCCCGAGCGCGGCAATCTGCGCAAACGTACTCGCACCCGAGGTTGATTTTTTAAGTATCGGAACAAACGATCTGATTCAATATGCGCTTGCGGTCGATCGCGTGAACGAGAAGATCGCGCATCTTTACGAGCCGACGCATCCGGCAGTACTGCGTTTGCTTAAAATGATCGCCGACGCAGCCCACGACCACAATCTTTGGGTTGGCGTCTGTGGCGAAATGGCAGGAGATATCGCGCTCATCCCGCTCTTGCTCGGTCTCGGCATGGACGAGCTCAGCACGGCCGCGATCCTGGTGCCGAGAGTCAAGCGCGCCGTGCAAAGTCTGACAATTCCGGAATGTCGCGAGCTGGTTGAGGAAACATTCAAGCTCGACACTGCATCCGAAATCCTGGCGCGTTGCCTGGAATTGGCGGACAAACGCTACGGTGATCTTTTGAGCTAGCGCCAGCGACGAAGCGTTAAAGCGGGCTGTCGTTGTCATGTTGAGCGAAGCGAAACATCTCTGATTGTCGCCTCAGGGTTGGCCGCATGAATCGATCAGAGATTCTTCGCTTCGCTCAGAATGACAATAGCATTTAACGCTTTAACGCGTTCGTCACTCTTCCGTTTCCGATTCCGGTCTTAGTCCCTCTTCCTCCATTTTGCGCAAAACGTCGCTCATGTCGTCCACTTCGTCCCAGACCTCCTGACTCACATAAATGGGCGCCTTCTGCTGGGTGGCCATGGCAATGCAATCGCTTGGCCGGCCATCCAGCTCGACAATCTTTTTCTGCTGCAACTCGTTTTGGACACGAATGATGACTCGCGCATAGTAAGTTGCATTTTTTAGATCATTGATAATCACTCGATCGACTTTTGCTCCGAGGGCCGTCATCAAATGTCCCATCAAATCGTGGGTAAGAGGGCGTTCCTTGGTGATCTGCCTCATGAACATGGTGATCGCGCTGCCCACCGTTTGATCAACATAGATGATGAACACTTTCTCGTTGTTACCAATAAACACTGCGCACCCGCCGCTTGTTGGTAAAACCGCCCGCACCTGCACCTCGATCACCGTCTTGTTCATCGACGTAAGGGTACCCGCGCGAAAATGAAAAACAAGCGGCGGACTTACACGCTACGTCGGTCTGATCCGCCGCATGACACACATAAGTGATACGAAATTTTGGCCGCGGGGCTTGAATGTTCGACGCGCTGATTGAATATGCGTTTTCGAACTTTCACGGGTGAGACGTCCAAATGAAAACTGAATGGGACCTGGAGTCCGCCATCACCACATACAACGTCGATGGATGGGGCGAGGGTTATTTTACTGTCAACAGCGCCGGGAACGTGGAGGCGAAACCGCTAAAGGATGGCGGCGGTTCCATCGATCTTCTGGCAATAG
>WNFY01006571.1_pt1 | contig 10338 bp, 7 predicted proteins | sample 5400091 | NCBI WGS metagenome assembly WNFY01 (sample SAMN13153364, study PRJNA577476) | soil metagenome | isolation source: 60 cm soil or saprolite under grassland replicate 1 | place: USA:California | collected 2016-06-15
GACAATGTCACGCTTCCATCATGCCCGAGATTGCAGAACGTGCCTGTAGGGTCCATCACATTGAATTGGTGATGAATCCGGCGGCGCCTACCTACTTTGGTTGACCTACGCATCGGCATTGTCGTGCTGATGCGTTTCGCCCTTCCTTTAGAGACTGGCTGCAGGAAAACCAATCGTTTGCTGGCATTGCCGCGTTTCCTGTTTCGGGTCGAGGTCGAGGCCCTATCTCCCGCAGGGGAGGGTACTTTGCAAGTCTTGTTCACAGGCAGTGGCGGGCTGTACCTTCCTGCCAGCAGCGTGAATCAGCAGCTGCATTTCGCCGCTTCGAGCAACGGTGAGAGTCCGGAGATGAAAGCAATCACTAAGTCCGTCATCGTCGTGGCTGTTGGCCTGCTCACCCTGCAGTCGGTCCTGGCCGCAATCGCCCAGGAGGTCGCGCCGTCGAATTCTGTCCCCCGGCCCCCGGACCCGTACGCCGCGACTTTCGCGGCGGCGGCATCCTCGCGGGGCCTGGACCGGACAAGGGCAGCCGATCTCGCAAGCCAAGCGACCACCCAACCCGGAAAAGCGGATGGCACGGGAGATCCTGCACTCGGAGGGGAACGCCACCCGCTTTACCGGCTTTCCAAATCGGACACCCTGATTGTGAGCTTTACCTTTTCTCCCGATTTCAACCAGACTCTGCTGGTCGAGCCCGACGGGTTTGTCTTTCTGAGGGGCGCGGGAGCGGTGGTTGCAGAAGGACTAACCGTTCCCCAGTTGCAAGAAGCGATCAGGCGCGCTTACACCGGGATCCTGCATGAGCCCGAGATCACCGTCACTCTGAAGGATTTTGAAAAGCCCTACTTCCTGGCTAGCGGAGAAGTCGGCCGCCCCGGCAAGTACGAACTTCGCGGCGACTTGACGGTGAATGAGGCGGTGGCTATGGCCGGCGGCCTCACCCAACAAGCCCGGCATTCCCAGGTTGTCTTGTTTCGCCGCATCTCTTCCGATGTGGCCGAAGCCCACGTCGTGGACTTGAAGAAAATGTTGCACCGGCGGGACCTCCGGGAAGACCTGCATCTTCGCCCCGGCGACTTTGTTTATGTGCCCCAGAACCGGGTTTCGAAGGTGCGCAAATACGTGCCAACGAGCGCGTTGAGCTGGTACATGAATCCATTGCAGTTTTAGAAGAAAGGAGTTGCAGCGGACACCTGATGCGGGCTACCTCCCCCGATGGGTTCAGTCCCGGCGAGTCCGGGAGCCCTTCGGCCCCCAAACGTTTGCTGCGCATCGCCGTATGTCCGAAGCAGCGGGATTGATTGGAAATTCGCGTGGTGCGGCCTCCCCTACTCTGCGCGAACTGGCGGCCACGTTGTTCCGGCATTCGCGCCTGATGGCCGCCAGTTTTTCTCTCGTGCTCCTGACCATGGTTCTTTACGGGCTGCTTGGGCCACGCTATGAAGCGCACCTCAAGGTCCTGTTGCGCCGGGGCCGTTCCGACCCCGCCGTTTCCCCCCAGCCCGCCATCCCGGCGGATTTCGCCCACGCCGAAATCAGCGAAGAGGAGCTGAACTCCGAGGTCGAGCTTCTCCGTGACCAAGATCTCCTGAAGCCGGTGGTGCAAGAAGCAGGACTGGTTCGGGCGGTGGCAGCGGAGTCTAAGCGCCCGGCGGAGGTCGAACAGGCGGTTCGTAAACTAGCGCGCCGCTTGGAGGTTGAACCGCTCAAGAAGTCGAACCTGATTCAGATCAGCTACCGGTCCAGGGACCCGGCCCAGGCCGCCCATGTGCTTTCGTCGCTCTCGGCCGCCTACGTGCGCAAGCACATGGAACTCCAGCGTCCTTCCGGCGAACTCCAATTCTTCGAGCAGCAGGCGGAGGAATACGCCCGGAGGCTGCGCAATTCCGAAGACCAGTTGGTGCACTTCAGCCAAGCGCGCGGAGTGTCTTCGGCAGCACTGGAACGGGATATCGCGCTGCAGAGACTCGGAGAGACCGAAGCCGGATACCGGCAAATTTGTCAGGAGCGAAGGGAAACCGAGCAGCGCATCACCGCCCTTCGCCAGCAACTGGCTTCGTTCCCCTCGCGCTCGCTCACGCACAAGAGCTGGACCGACAATCCCCTGCTTCAGCAGACGCTGAAAGCCCGGCTGCTCGATCTGCAGCTCAAGCGCAATGAACTTCTGACCCGCTTTGAGCCCTCTTACCGCCTGGTGCGGGAGGCGGAGCGGGAGATCGAGGAGACCCGCCAATCCATCGCCGCCGAAGCGCTCACCCCGGTACGCGAGGAAACCACCGACAAAGACTCGAACTACGAGTGGGCCCGCATGGAACTTGAGAAGTTCCAGGTGCAGGGGGAGAGCCTGCAGGCACGCGAGACGGCAGCGTACTCGCAGATCGCGCCTCTGCGCGCGCTTGCCCTGCAAAGACAATCCGAATCGGTGACCCAGCAGGATCTGGTCCGCACCGCCAAAGCGGATGAAGACACCTATCTTCTCTACCTGCGCAAGCGCGAGGAGGCCCGCATCGGCGATGCGCTCGACGAGCGCCGCATCCTAAATGTGGCCATCGTCGAGCCCCCCGTTGCTCCTGCCTTGCCCGTGCACTCCCTTGCTTTTTTCCTGGTGCTTGGCCTCGGGTTGGCCTCCGCCTGCAGCGTCGGCGCGGCATTTGCCGCCGATTACTTGGACCCGACCATCCGCACCCCGGATGAAGCCCTGCGCCTGCTCGAGGTCCCGGTGCTGGCCTGCCTGCCAGAATCGAAAGCGCCAGCGGCAATATCGGAAATTACCCGGCTCGTCCGGCGGAAGGCGGTGTGGAGATGATCGTCCCCGCGGAATCGGTAACGGAAGGGCAGACTGCCGCTCAGGTATCGCGTCAGTTTGCCAGACGCGAACAAGTCTTGAGCCCTGCGACCTCCCCGGTGCCCTCCCTGCCCGATGAGCCGGTCCGCGCTCTGGTTCAGCAGTTGTTCTTCCGGCAGGACGCACCGCCTCTGCGGCATGCCGGTTTTGCAGCGGCGGATCCGGGAACCGATACGGCGCAATTGTGTTTTAGCGTGGCGAGAATTCTGGCGCACGAAGGTGCCCACGACATCGGGTTGATCGACGCCAGCCCCGGCTCGCGTCTGCTCGAGACTCGCCTTGGGTTTCCCGGCGGCGACTCTCAGACGCGCCGGCTGCTGGCGACCCGGCTTTGGCTGGCAACGCGCTCGAGCTGGTTGGAGGATGACGATCCGCATACCATCTCGGAAAGAAGCCTTTCGCGCCTCCGTCACCTGACTTCTCAATTCGACTTTTCCGTCCTGTGCTGCGCTTCTATGTCATATCTGACGACCCGGTTGGGACGAACCTGCGATGGCCTGGTGCTGGTGCTGACTGCCCAGCGAACGCGGCGGCTCGTTGCGGCGCAGATGAAAGAACAATTGCGGCGCGCCGGAGTGCCGCTTCTCGGAACGGTCCTCACCGAGCGCCGTTTCCCGGTTCCTGAGGGTCTGTACCGTTATTTGTGAATCTTATGTCGCAGGGGAATGCAAACCGATTCTGGCCACCCGAACCTGAACTCACGTCGCAGTATGCCCGAATGATTCCCGGATCTGCGGCCACGGCACCGCCTGTGTCCGTGACCCACATCGGCGAAGGGGCGAATCGCCTTCCGGGGAAAGCGGGGGCCCCAGGCCCTGGCACACGTAGGCGTTTTACAGCGCGGGAAATTGCGCAATTCCTGCTTCCGCGTCCTGAGACCGGCGATCGCTTCGCTCTGTTCCGGCTGGTCGCCGCGGACATGATCGTCCTCCTGGGTGCTGCCTTCCTGCCTTCTCTCGTCGTTCCTGGGTGGGGGCTGCCATTCGCCGCCGTTCCCCTCTACATCGTGCTCGCGACGCTGTTCGGATTCAGTGAGGGACTCTACAAGAATTCAGGGCAGACGCTTTCCGCCGTCATGCCTGCCCTGGCAAAATCAGTCTTGTTCGCGACGATCCTCGTCTTCTTCGCGGCCCGAGATGGCGCGCCGTTCTTTGCTTTTGCGGCGACGTTGACGACCAGCGTTGCCAGTCTCGCAGCCTGGCGTTATCTGAACGTTTTTTTGCGGAAGCACCGGGCCAGCGATGCCGCCACTCACAACGTTTTGATCGTTGGCGCGGGTCCCACCGCCTGGGTCATTGCCCGAGCCCTGTGGGACGACCCATCGCAACGGTACGACATTCGCGGTTTTGTCGACGATAGCCTCCCTTCCGCGCCGGCAGTGCTCGGGCGGATCGAGGACCTGGAATGGCTGGCGCGCGCCGATTTTGTCGATGAGGTGATTGTCGCCCTCCCCAACCAGCCGGCGCGCGCTCGCGAGGCTGCGGAAATTGCCTATCGCAACCATCTGGACATCCGGATGGCGCTCGACCTACCCCCAGGGTCGTGGCCCGACGCGGCAGTCGAGCGCATTGGTGGCGTTCCCGTCGTCACCCTGCATCAGGAGACGTTGCCCTCAGTGTCTCTTTTCCTGAAGCGGTCGATGGATATCGCCGGCGCGCTCGCGGGCCTGGTGATGGCCGGCCCGGTGATGGCGGTTGTGGTCTGGCTGATCCGGTTCGACTCTCCGGGACCGGCTATTTATTCCGCAGTCCGCACCGGCGCAAAAGGACGCCAGTTTCGCTGCTACAAGTTCCGATCCATGGTGAACGATGCGGACCGCATCAAGGACAGCCTGCGCGCACGCAACCTAAGAGAAGGGCCTACCTTCAAGGTCGTGGACGACCCCCGCATCACGCGCGTTGGCAACTTCCTACGCCGCTACAGCCTCGACGAACTTCCGCAACTTTGGAATGTCTTAAGCGGGGATATGAGCCTGGTGGGCCCACGGCCCCACCCGCTGGACGACGTGAAACAGTACGAACTCCATCACTTCCGCCGGCTCGATGTGAAGCCCGGAATCACCGGTCTGTGGCAGGTCATGGCGCGCAGCAACCCCTCTTTCGAACTCAACATGCACCTTGATCTCACTTATATCGAGAACTGGACCCTGCTTCTCGATCTGCGCATTCTGATGCGGACCGTTCGAGTACTGTTTGCGCCCGAGGGCGCCTGATTTTCGCCCGGGCATGAATACTCACGCGACAACCTGGGAGGAGGCGCGCCGCCCACTTTGGGCGGCTGCGGGCCTGCTCCTCCGCCCGTTGCACGCCGCTCTGTGTTTTCCCTCGGTCCTTTACCTGGCCACGCTCACGGTTTTTCTGTTTCGGCCACCCGACCTGTATCTCTATTACGCCGATCGCATCGCCTTCTGTGTCCTGGTCTTCTGCGTGGCCTTGCGTGCTCTGGCGCTCGCTGAGGCGCTGCCGTTCAGCGCCAGGGTGAGTTTGCCCATGCTGGGGCTGACCGGCCTGGCGGTGCTCCGCGCCCTGCGCGAACCCTTCGACGCGCAAGCCTGGAGCCTCGTCGCCGCCAAATTCATTGTTCCCTTCACTCTGTTCCACCTGGCGATCCTGGTGTTTCGGAGCGCACCGGCGCGGGCCCATTTCCGGGTTTTCGTCATACTCACGCTTGCCTATCTCATCTTCACGGCGGTGGCATTTCTCACTGGCGCTCGCGCGCTTATCTTCCCCAGTTTCATCCTCGACGAAAGCCTGGGCTTTCATTTCGACCGCGCCCGCGGGCCCTTTCTCCAGGCGGTGGCCAACGGTCTTTCGCTGAACCTTCTTGGACTTCTCGCCGTAGCCTTTGCCGGGCGGCAGAGGAAGTTGGTTCTGCTGCTGTGGCTGGTCCTGCCGCTGGCCATCCTCGCGACCATGACCCGTGCGGTCTGGATTTCGTTTGCCGTCTCTGTGATCGCGCTCGCCTTTCGCCTGGGTGATCGCCGCCTGCGCCGGGCCTGTGTTGGGCTCGTATTTGCGGGCTTGGTCATCAGCCTGGTTGTTGGCCTGGGCAGCAACTCGCTGAGGAACGCCCTCCAGGACCGCAGCGAAGAGCGCGGCCCGCTTCAGGCGCGGATGGCCGTCTACAACGCCGGCTGGAGCATGTTTCGAGAGCGGCCATTCGCCGGCTGGCCCGCCAGCGGCATGTACGCTGAACTCGCCCGCCGCATGGAGGGCTATCACCTCCGCTCCTTCTACGTCCACAACACCTATTTGTCCATGCTGATTGAATTCGGCATCCCCGGGCTCGCCCTCTACGCAATTCTTTTGTTTCAGCTCTTCCGCTTGGCGCGTGCCGGCCCAGCCGGCGGTGAGTGCGAATCCTTGCGAAAAATCTGGCCGATTCTCCTCGGGGTTTACCTTTTCAACGCTTTCTTCGTGGACATCGTCTACCAGTTCGTGACCGGACTGATGTTCACGGTGGCAGGAATGCTATGTGCCTCGGCACAGGAGGACGCCGGGTGACTACCGTTGCTTACATTGCCAACCAGTTTCCCTCGCCCCTCGAACCCTACGTAATGGATGAAATCGGCGAACTGCGCCGGCGCGGCGTGCGGGTGATCTGCTGCAGCGGGAAACGGACTCCGTTGCATGAATTGAGCGCGGCACACTGCGCCTTTCGCGACGAAGCACGCTTCCTGTGGCCGCTATCGCCACCGAAGCTTGCCCATGCCCTGCACCGCCTCGGTGCGGACCGGCGCGCCTTGCGTCCGGTGCTGCACGCCGCGTTCAAGGAAAGCAATGCATCGCGCAGCCCACGTCTCCGCGCTCTCGGCCACACCCTGCTCGGCGCCGCCCTGGCCAACGAACTGGCGCCCCTGGAGGTGGAACATATCCACGTTCATCACGGGTACTTTGCTTCCTGGATGGCCTTGGTCGCGGCGCGGCTGCTCGGAATCGGGTTTAGCCTTACGCTGCACGGTTCCGATCTGCTGCTGCACAGCAATCTGCTGGCCGCCAAGTTGCGCTTCTGCCGATTCTGCGTCACCGTCTCCAACTTCAACCGCGATTACATTCTCCACCGTTTTCCTTCGATCCCAGATTCCAAAGTTCTGGTCCAGCGCCTGGGTGTCGATTGCGTTCCACCCTCGGACGAAGCAGAGCTTGCGCCGGATGAGCAACCTTTTCTGCTGCTCTCTGTCGGACGCCTGAATCGCGTGAAGAATCACCGGTTTCTTATCCAGGCGTGCGCCGCGCTTCGCAACGAAGACCGCGCCTTCCGCTGCTGGATTGCAGGCGAAGGGCCGGAACGGCCTGCCTTGGAGCGCCAGATCCAGGCATTGCAGCTCCAGGCGCAGGTTCGGCTGCTCGGCCACATCCCACGGAACCAGCTCTCCGACTATTACCGGCGCGCCGGCGTGGTGGTGCTAACCAGCTTGAGCGAAGGCATTCCGGTTGTGTTGATGGAAGCCATGGCCCGCCAGAAGCTGGTCCTGGCCCCGGCTATTACTGGCATTCCTGAACTGGTCGAACACGCACGCACCGGTTTTCTCTATGAGCCGGGCTCCATGCGCGATTTCCTCAACGTCCTAAGTTGGATTCTCGACCGCCGATCTTCCCTTGCCCCAGTCCGCCGCGCTGCCGCCGCAAGCGTCTCCGCCAACTACAACCGCCAGCGCAACCTGCGCAGTTTCGCCCACCAATTTCTGGAACGCATCGCCAGAGGGGACCAGGTCTATGAAAATCCTCTATTGCAACAAGTACAACTATCCGTTTAGCGGCACCGAATCGTATCTCTTCGAGCTCATGCGCCGCATCGAGGAGCGGGGCCATCAGACCGCCCTGTTCAGCATGGACCACGGGCAGCCCTCCGCGTTCCGCGGCCGCAGCTACCTGGTTCCTCATGTGAACTTCAAGGACCGCAACGCCGGCTTTCTGAAGAAGGCAAGTATGGCCGCCCACGCTCTGTATTCGCGGTCCGCGCGGCGCAGAATGCGCTCGTGCCTTGCCGACTACGCCCCCGACTTGGCCCACATTCGCGGGATCTACCACCACCTGTCGCCCTCGATTCTCTGGGAGCTCAAACGGCAAGGCATTCCCGTGATCTATCACCTGAATGATTTCAAGATGCTTTGCCCAACCTACAACCTGGTGGCCAAAGGACGCTCCTGCGAATCCTGCAGCCGCGGCCGTTATTTTCACGCGGTGACGGAGGGCTGCTACCCGGGCCCGCTTCCCAGTGCGGTGGTGCTGGCGGCCGAAGCCTATCTGCATCGCTGGCTGCGCACCTACACCCGCTGCGTTGACCTGTTTCTGGCGCCGAGCGAGTTCGTCCGCAATAAGTTGATCGCAAGCGGATTTTCTCCCCAACGAATCGAAGTGCTTCCACATTTTCAGGCCCTGCCCCCGGAAGACCGCCTCACCGCAGACGAAGGATACATCCTCTATTTCGGGCGGCTCTCCCCGGAAAAGGGTGTGGCCGAGCTCTTGCGCGCCATGATGCGCCTGCCCCACGTTCCTCTGGTCATTGCCGGGGATGGCCCCGAGCGCCCGCGACTGGAGTGGCTGGCCCGCGACTTGAGCCTGCGGAATATCCTGTTCGCAGGCTACGTCGGCGGCGCTCAACTTGAGGGACTAATCGCCCGCGCCCGCTTTTCTGTTTTTCCCTCCAACGCTTACGAAACTCTGGGCAAATCCATTCTAGAGTCCTTCGCCTGGGGGCGCGCGGTCGTCGCCACTGACCTTGGCTCGCGGCGGGAACTGGTAGAACACGGAGTGACCGGTCTGCTCTACCCTGCCGGGGACCGCGAGCAGCTCGCCCAGGCCATCGGTCTTCTCTATGATCGCCCGGATCTGGCGGAAAGAATGGGCCTCGCAGGCCGCCAGCGCCTTCTGCAGAAACACGATCCTGAACAGCATCTGGATGCGATGCTCGAGATCTACTCCCGACTGGCTGCGCCCAGGAAGTCGTTGCTCATAGTTCCTGTTGCAGTGCCCTCGCGGGCGGAACCGCGTCGCATCCGCGTGGCCTTCATCGGGGGCCGTGGACTGGTCTCCAAGTACAGCGGCATCGAATCCTATTACGAACAGGCCGGGCGCGAGCTGGCACGCCTGGGACACGATGTCACCGTCTATTGCCGCACCTACTTCACCCCAACCGTCAACCAGCGCAACGGCATGCGCGTGCTCCGCCTCCCCACGATCCGGTCCAAGCACCTCGAAACGGTGGTGCACACGTTCTTAAGCACGCTCCACGCCATGTTCTCGGACTGCGATATCGTGCACTACCACGCTCTGGGCCCGGCGCTGTTTTCGCTTCTCCCCCGGCTCACAGGAAAGAAGACGGTCGTGACCGTGCAGGGCCTGGACTGGCAGCGGCGTAAATGGGGCCGCCTCGCGGCGGGGGTCTTGCGTCTGGGAGAGGCCGCCGCCGTGACCCTGCCCGATGCCACTATGGTCGTCTCCCAAACCCTGCAGCAATACTACCGGGAGAAATATAAGTGCCGCACCACCTACGTCCCCAACGGCACTCAGCTTGTGCCTCTCCGAATCCCGCAGCGCCTTGCCGAATGGGGAATCAGCCCCGGCGATTACGTTCTCTATCTGGGGAGGTTCTCACCCGAGAAAAACTGCCATCTCTTGATCGCGGCCTTCGAACGCCTCCGCACCGGCGCGAAGCTGGTGCTGGCCGGCGGATCCAGCCATTCGGATTCCTATGCCGCCGGGTTGCGGCGCCATCAGTCGGAACGAATTCTGTTTCTGCCCTGGGTCTCCGGAAACGATCTGGACGAACTCCTGTCGAACGCGGCCCTGTTCGTGCTTCCCTCCGATCTCGAAGGCCTTTCGCTGGCTCTGCTCGACGCCCTGGCCGCCGGCGTCTGCGTGCTGACCAGCGACATTCCCGAGAATAAGGAAGTCGTTGCGGACGCGGGTTTCACTTTTCGCCGCGGAGATCAGCTTGACCTCGAACGCATGTTGGACGTGCTGCTCCGCCATCCCGAACTCCGCCGCGAAGCCGCAGCCAAGGGGCGCGAACGGATCCAGGGCCAGTACCTCTGGCCTGGCATAGCCCGCGCCATTGAAAAGGTCTACCACGAGGTGCTCGGCTGGAAGCATCCCGAGGACGTGCTAGTAGAGATCGCTCCGGTGGGTTCGTCCGAGCTTCCGGTGGCCCCCGCGCCCAGAGCCGAGGCGGTCTGACAACGGCACGGAAAAGGCGGCGTATGACTTTACTTCCGGCTTTGATTAGAATCGGCGCATGACGCCGCTCTGTTTTCGGGGCGGCAATCCCGCATGGAAGATCTGATTCTGGTCACCGGTGGCGCCGGCTTTATCGGGTCGAACTTCGTTCTGCAATGGATTGCGGAGGAGCCCTCCAGCATCCTGAATCTCGACAAATTGACCTATGCGGGCAACCTCAACAACCTCAGCTCGGTTGCGAGCAGCCGCCGTTACCGCTTCCAGCAAGGCGATATTGCGGACCGCGACCTGGTTCGCAAAATACTGGAGCGCGAG
>WNFY01019609.1_pt1 | contig 10334 bp, 7 predicted proteins | sample 5400091 | NCBI WGS metagenome assembly WNFY01 (sample SAMN13153364, study PRJNA577476) | soil metagenome | isolation source: 60 cm soil or saprolite under grassland replicate 1 | place: USA:California | collected 2016-06-15
GGCCGAGAATATTACCCATGGGATCAATCGTGATCTCATCAAAGTTGCACTTCTCCATCTCTTCCTTGATGCGCTGAATGACATCGCCTTCCTGCGAGCTCATGGATCTGGTGGCAATTAGGTCGCGGAGAAACCCGGCGACCTGTCTTTCGTTTTTCTCTGCTTCTTCCAGAATCTTATTAAACATTGCTTTTCTTCCTTATGATGCTACCTGCTGATTGAATTCCTCGATCAACTTGTCGAACAAAACCACTTCTTCTTCAAAAATGGTTTGCCAGTACGCGGGATCCCATTGTTCTTTCAGTTCTTCCGAAGATCTTCCCTGTTGTTCCACCCACGTAAAGTATTTGAGATTGTGTATCGTCTTCTTGTCGTAATAAGAAAGTTCTTTATAGAAATCGATTCCCTGGTGAGCAATAGGCCCCGAAAAATCCATCGCTGCCTGAAGGTCAGAGTAGGCGCCGCGTTCATCCCGTGAGATATGGGTTATCTCGCCGCGTTTATCCCCTGAGATATCGCTTATCTCACGGGATGAATGTGAAAGTTCGTCAAGACGTGAGCGGTACATCTCCACAGAATCCGTAAAGACGGTCATGACCACATCCGCTTCCCCCATTTCGTAATACTTCGCTGTTTTAATGGCAGCCAGCAGGTTCCCGATGCTCGAGATACCCAACAGATTTAATTGATCGATTCTGCTTTCATCGATGCCCAGCGTTTTGAGGAATTCCTTTCCATGATCTTCATTGAATAACCTCAGCACGCGCATGCAGTCTTCATCATCAATTGCGGCAACCGCATCCGTATTGCGTACGTTATGAACCCAGGGGACGTGTTTATCTCCAATACCTTCGATCCGGTGTTCACCAAAACCATTCATATATAAGGTGGGACACTGCAACGCTTCGCTCGCAACAATCTTCAATGAAGGATACAGACTTTTCAGGTAGTCGCCTGCGGCGATGGTTCCGGCAGACCCGGTGGCTGATACATAGGCAGCAGCATTTCCATCTTTTACAGCGAGTGCCTTGAATGCATCGTCAAGCGCCGGACCGGTAACGTGGTAATGCCAGATCGGATTACCAAACTCTTCGAATTGATTGAAGATAATATTCAGCGGATTCTGTTTCAGCTCCCAGCATTTGTCATAAATCTCTTTTACATTTGATTCCGTACCGGGTGTGGCAATCACCTCCGAGCCAATTTCTTTAAGCCAGGTGAATCGTTCTTTCGACATCCCCTCTGGCAGGATGGCGATGGGCGTACAATCCAACAAGCGGCAGTCGAAGGCGCCGCCGCGGCAGAAGTTTCCCGTTGATGGCCAAACCGCTTTGTGAACCTCAGGATCGAATTCACCGCTGACAAGCCTGGGAACCAGGCAACCGAAGGCAGCGCCTACTTTATGTGCGCCTGTCGGAAAATATTTCCCGATCATGCCGATGATTCTTGCTTTGACCCCGGTTATTCGACGGGGTATTTCTATGTAGTTAACACCACCATACAAACCCGTCTTAATGTCATTCCTCCATGAAATACGGTACAGGTTCAAAGGGTTTAGGTCCCACAAACCTGCTTCGGGTAATTTCGACTTTATCGATTGAGGAACTTTTTCGGGATCACACATCTGGGCAAAGGTTGGAATGGTAATTCCGCGTGCTTTGCATCTCGCGGCGGTTTTCTTAACCACAGCGTGATCAATTTTCTTAATGATTCTGGACATAAATGATAATTGGTGTCAGAAGCCCGACCGTCAGGGAGGGCCGCCCTGGTAGAGATGCTACGGTGTGGCGCCGAAGCCTGCCCTCCCTTACGGTCGGGCTTCTGACACTTGTCTGGACAGCGCTACACACTTCTTCTTCTATCGTTTTCAACCATGCTTCTTAGCTTGTTAACCGGATCCTTGATGCGCGAAAGAAAGATGATCGCTGCGATCACAAATGGTTTGTAGCCGGCTTCAGCATACGTAGCCAGTCGGTATCTTTCGAATACTTCTCTTGATACTTCACCCTGCGCGCAACTTACGCTCGTGATGTCAGCGGGCAGGCAATGCATGTATAGCGCTTTGCCCTTCTTCGTCAGCTGCATTTTCTCTTCATCACATTCCCAGTTCTTGAATCTGGCATTGTTTTCCAGACATTCCTTTTCGAGGTCTTTCAGCCCCGGCTTATCATTCTTGTTTAATAAAACCGTTCTGTGCTGCATGACATGAAAAGGAGCCCATGATTTTGGATACACGATGTCGGCATCTTTGAACGCCTCTTCCATCTTATTTACAACTTCAAAACTGCCGCCGCTTTGTGCAGATTGTTTTCTTGCCTGTTCAATTACTTCGGGAATCAGACCATAGCCTTCCGGAAATGCAAGGGAGACGTTCATTCCAAAACGTGACAGGAGTCCGATGATTGCCTGGGGAACTGAAAGCGGCTTTCCATAACTCGGCGAATAGGCCCAGGTCATGGCGATCTTTTTGCCACGCAGGTTTTCCACCGAACCGAAGGAGTTCTTCAGATGCATCAAATCGGCGAGTGATTGTGTGGGATGGTCAATATCACACTGAAGATTCACAATGGTCGGCCTTTGATGAAGGATGCCGGCTTCATAGCCCTCCTGCAGCGAAGCGCCAAATTCCCTCATGTACTTATTGCCCTCGCCGAGGAACATGTCATCGCGGATGCCGATCGTTTCCGCGAGAAATGAAATCATGTTGGCCGTTTCGCGAACGGTTTCGCCGTGGGCGATCTGTGATTTTTCTTCGTCTAACTCTGAGAGTCCCAACCCCAGCGCATTTGCCGCCGAAGCAAAACTGAAGCGAGTACGTGTCGAATTATCGCGGAAAAGAGCAATAGCCAAACCTGTGTCAAACGAGCGGATGGAACAGCCGGATTCGTGCAGGTCGCTCATCAATTGCGCGACGTCAAGAACCGCTCTGATCTCATCGTCGTTGCGCTCCCAGGTCAACAGGAAATCACGGTCAACCATTTCTGTTTCTATGTTCAGAGAGTCCAGCAGCGTATCTGCTTTTGATTGCGTGAGCGTGCTCATTTTGATCCGTTGGTTTTCAGGTTAATTTATATTTATGACTGGATTGCCTTCGCAGCGGGAGAATCTTTCATCGGCAGTTTATATCTCCGGATACCGTCAAATTTATACAAAGCTCCTGCCACAGCTCCCGCCGTAGGGACCAGCCCTACTTCGCCTACGCCTTTTGCTCCGAACGGACCTTCAGGTTCGTTTTCTTCAATTAAGAGAATCTCCGTTTCAGGCATATCTTTGGCGCGCAGTATTCCCAGTGAACGGAGTTTGAAAGATTCCGGCACGCCGTCTTTCAACCTGAGCTCTTCGGTAAGGGCATAGCCCAATCCCATATGAATCGAGCCTTCGAGCTGCCCTTCAATCATTTTCCGATTGATGACTCTGCCGACGTCATGAGCGGCAACAAATTTTTTAAGTTTTCCGTTGTCATCCAGAATGCATACCTGCGTCGCAAAGCTGAACGACATATGGGTAATGGGTTTATCCGTCTTTGTTTCCAGTGAAGTCGTGTAATCAATGTTAACTTCCCCGAAATATTTTTTGTCAGTCAGGTCTTTCAGTGTTTTTCCTTTATCCAGATCCTTCCTCATTTTCTCAGCCGCCTTTATCACGGCCCTGCCTCCAAGAACTGTCGCGCGAGAGGCGGTTGTCATTCCGCACGGCGTGGGTTCCGTCGTATCAATTTTTACCCTTACGATTCTTGGATCGATGCCGGTAACCTCGCAGAAGAACTGGATCATTACCGTGCTGAAGCCTTGTCCCATTTCAGTGAATCCGGTATTAATGGAAATGGTCTGGTCAGGGTTAACTGTGACTAGTGCCTGCCCGGATTCCTTCATCCCATTACCGATGCCCACGTTCTTAATCCCACATGCAATGCCTGCATATTTGGACGAGTAGTAGTGATCTTTTACGGCGAGGAGGGTTTTCTTAATACCTATTGATTTACCGAAGACCTGGCCCGTAACGAAAGTGTCACCGAGGTCAACGACATTTCTCCAACGCATTTCCCATCCGTCAATGCCGACTTTTTCAGCGAGGATATCCATCATTCCTTCTATGGCGAACGCGGCTTGGTTGGCTCCGAATCCGCGCATGGCCCCACAGGGGAGATTATTGGTGTAAACAGCCAGGGCTTCCACGTCGGAATGAAGAACCTTGTAGGGGCCGCAGGCATGTCCGGCCGCGCGCTCCAGGACTTTCGTTCCCACGGATGCATAAGCGCCTTTGTCGCCAATCATGCGCGCATGAACGGCAGTCAATTTTCCGTCTTTGTCACAGCCCACGGTGTATGTCATTTTTATCGGGTGGCGCTTGGGATGAAGACGGATACTTTCTTCGCGCGTCAAGGTGGCCTTTACCGGTTTCCCGGTAAGCAATGTCATTAATGCAACATGTTGCTGAATGCTCAGATCTTCTTTGCCTCCAAATGCACCGCCGTTTGAGACGAGCCTGACTGTAATCTGCTCTTCGTCGAGATTGAGGAAAGATGCGATCTGTTTTCTGTCGTCAAATATTCCCTGGCCCTGACTCAGGACTTCGATGACCCCGTTGTGGAAACTGGCGATTGAACTTTCGGGCTCGAGAAATCCGTGCTCAATCATCGGTGTTTCAAAGGTCCTGGTTTCAACAAATGCCGAAGTTTTAAGCTGTTCCTCTACATTGCCTCTCTTAATGATTGATTTTGACAGCAGGTTGACGTGATCCTCGTGTACCTGGATCGCACCTCGTTTCAGTGCTTCTTCCGGATCGAAAACGGCGGGGAGTATTTCGTATTCCAGGATGATTTTTTCGACTGCTTTCCGCGCCGTTTGCACATCACACGCAACGACGCCCGCCAAAATATCTCCGATACAATGGGTAGTCTGTTCTTCAGTAATAAATGCCGGCCAGTCCTGGTAAATGGTGCCTTGCCTAATTCTTCCGGGAACATCTTTGGCAGTCACAATCCTGTTGACACCCGGTACTTGTTCAGCAACAGAGGTATCGATCTTATTCACTTTGATACGAGGATGCGGTGAGAATAAAAAGGCAGCATATTGCATTTCGGGCACTGTGATATCGTCAATATAAGGACGCTGTCCGAACAAAACCCGCACTGGAGGCCTCCGGCAAGCGTAAATGCTCTGGCAAAGATGTCCCTTTCTTTTTCGGCCAATCCTTCAAGCGTGATGACATTTTTTCCTTTCGCGCTTTTTGCCGGAACCGCGCAGGATGAAACGGCCTTACCATCAAAGATGACGGTACAACCACCACATGACCCCTGCGGAGCGCAACCGTTTTTCGGTGAGGTCAGCCCAGCCTGCTCACGAAGAACAGTCATCAGCGAAGTGTCATCCTCGATCATTGCGGAGAATGGTCCTCCGTTGAGAATGAACTCAAGTTCCGACTTTTGTTTCGCTTCTGTCATCTGCTGACCGGTTTAGTGATGCGCCTCAATATTCACGAAGTTCACACGGCTCGTTTCTAACATTCCTTTCAGCAGGACTGACATCGCATGGTAGTACCGCATGTCTATGACTTCCGTTTTGGCATTCATCAATGAAGCCTTTGTTATTTCGTGTGTGGATGCATCGGTCTCGATGGCCGCCGTGCCTGAACTGAAAACATATCGGTCAGGTTTAGAATTCCAGGTCAATTCAAATTCCCGACACTTGAAACGCCCACTTAACGTAGATTTGTTTGGCTTTATGTCGAGATAGAATCCGCTGAGGTTTTTATACTGCTTGAATGAGTTGAGCGAGCCGAAGAACCTGGGCTTTTCAATGTAAGGACCACCATCCTCGGGACAGAACACGTCACAGTTGCCGCAGTCGTTGCAGGCGTCAGCAAAATTGGCGATCTGGTTTACTCTTTTGATTCTAAAATTACCGCCTTCTGTTTGGTTCCATCCATTCTCGTTCACTTCAACCATGAAATACTTTAGATCGACGGGTTCTACGGCAATGCAGAAGTTGGCATCATTGGGGCACACTGGAAAGCATTTATCGCAGTTGAGACAATCCCAAAACAGCAGATTGCTGCCGACCTTCCTGGGTGCCTTTTGGTTTTTGGCATAATGATACCGGGGATTATTAATACTCCTTTTTAGGAGGTCTGCTGTGTTGGACATCACAGCTTGTTCGAAATCTGCGTTCTTGTTTGCGTCCTTTGATTTGTTCGAATTTATGATGAATTCTCGAATCGTTCTTGATCCTGTTGCTTTCATCTTCAGTTCTAAGTTCTGAAGATACTGCGGCAGCCTTGCGTATCCTCTTGGCCTGAGAAGGTCCGTGCACGTAGTAACCGGCACCAGCCCGGTTGAAACGCAATCAGCAAAATTGTTTGCATCAACTCCTGCTGAGAAAGAAATCGGGAAGTTCGCGCCGAAGGTCTTCCTCCATTCACGCACCAGTTGCAGATGCAGTACATGTAAAGGCTGACCCGACATGTAGGCTACTTTGTCTTTAAGAAAGTCCCCTTTGTTGGTGACTTCAAGCGTGTTTCCGAATTTAACGCCGACTATTTTTCCTTTGTTCGCTGCCTTTACCTGTAATCTTCTTACCAACTCAACGGCGTCGTTGTATGTGATGCTTGCCTCATATGCGCTTTCATTTACTTCGATATGTGTATAGCCGAGCTTGTCATGCAGCAGGTGCTCTAGTCTTTCTTTGCCCAGCATGGGAGGGTTCATTTTGATAACGACATTAAAATCCAACTCAGTAACAAGAAACTCGCAGATGCTTTCAATTTCTTCCGCCCTGGTTCCGTGGAATGTGGAAAGGGTGATGCTGTCGCCGATTTCAGGATTGAAATAAAGGTCCTTGTAGATGGAAAATTCCGCGGGAATTTGTTTCCGGTACTCTTCAATGAGTGAAGTTGCATTTCTCATTGAACGCAACCAGTTGCGGATTTTGGCGGATTGAATTCCCGCCAGGTCGTAACCGACACTGAGATCAAAAATGGTGTCAAATTGTCTTGGCTGATATGGCTTACTGCTATCGGAGAGAAACATCCACTGCTTCAGGATCTCGATGATCATGGATGCTTTTACATACTCGCGCAGTGACGCATCCAATGTTAGTTCCTGCGACCATTCGGTGTTGTAACCGATAGTCGCCATGTCTATACACGGCCTGGTCAATTCAAGATGGTCGTCGATCTGGACGGTTTTCAGTTCCAGCACCCTGGAGCCTGCCAGCCATGAAAGAACAATATTCTGGGCGAGTTGGGTGTGTGGTCCTGCGGCCGGCCCTACAGGGTTAGCCGCTTTTTTCCCGAGAAACTTTACCGACAGATCATATTCGTTAACCGGCCGATAAAACTCTTTGGCCGAAAGGTCGAATATGGAATTCGTCTTCTGATATTCGTAGAAGATTCTACGCAGCAGACGGTCAAATGGTATCGGTGTTAATTTGGCCATAAATTTAATCCAGATCGGCCCATCAGCTGCTTCTCCCAGGTGTAATTCAAAGTGAGAGTCAAGACGAATCGTGTCAGAACCGCGAGCGGTAGCGACCGGACCGAACACGTACTTTTGACCAAAGGGAAATTGAGATGCGCCTTATGATCCGGTCGCTGCCGCTCGCGGTTCTGACACGGACGCTCCATCGGCTGCTCTCAAACCTGCCAACTCTCACTTTTGATTGCACCTCTTCTCCATCCTCATCCATAACCTTCTGGCAAGTTGCCGAGACTTCGCGAAAATTTCCTCTTCATCAATTCCTTGAATCTTGCGGTCTTTCATCACCCACTTTCCGCCCACCATGACCGATTCAACCATGGACGACTGCAAGCCAAATAAATAATGGCCAAGCAGGTTGTCTTTCTCCATGGGAGTAGGTTCACTGTAATTCATCACCACAAGATCGGCTTTCGCGCCCTTATCAAAAGTGCCGAACCCTTTTCCGAAGATCTCTGAAATCAGTTTTTGTCCACCGGTGATGAGATTCACATAATTTATGTTCTCATCAATAAGCGAATCCCTTTTCTTATGAAATGCAAATTTGGCTTCTTCAAGCATGTCGGCAGGAAAGCCATCTGTGCCCAGGGCAAGCCTATCTCCGAAAAGGTGGACTGGTGCATACCCCACCCGGTTGTTCATGTTCGAACGGGGATTGTTAACCAACCAGCACTTCTTTTCATTACTGGTCTTGAATTCACGTGGGGTCAAATGTACGCAGTGCGCAAGGATGGCTTTGTTTGTCAATATTTTGTGCGGCGCCAATCTGCCAAACACGGTGCTCTTATGTTTTTCTTCGGCATCCTTCACATCACATATATCTTCCGAAACATGAATGTGAACGCCGGTATTGTGTTTTGCGGCCAGCTCACCGCAAAGATGCAATGACTCGTCGCTCAATGTGAATGCAGCATGGGCGCCAACATATCCGCGGAAATATTCATCCGTTCTATTTTCTTCAATAAATCTTTCGTTCTCTTCAAGTCCCTCATCGCGTTTCTTCTTACCGCCGCGATCGGTTACCTCGTAACACAACACGCCGCGAATTCCGACCTGCTTCAATGCTTTTTTGATGAGATCGAGGGAGCCTTTGATCGATGAAGCAGAGGCATGATGATCCACCAGAGTTGTCGTCCCGCATTTTATTGCATCAATCGCTCCGACAAGTGCGCTGTAGTAGATCGTTTCTTCATCGAGAGCTACGTCCAACTTCCACCATATTTTCTCGAGTATCTCAGTGAAATTTGCAGGCGCTCTTGCCGGCAGCGGCATGCCACGTGAAAGACTTGAATAAAGATGTGTGTGCGCATTGACAAACCCGGGAAGCACAAGTTTTCCTTCAAGATCAACTAACTTTTCATTTTTCAATGGCACAAGTGATGGACCCTCGGCGGCGATTTCCGATCCTGTGATCCTCAGGTTGGTTTTTTTTACCTGTGCAGGCGCTATGGTAAATGTGCGGATATTCTTAATGAACATGATTTGAAAGAACCTCTGTTAAGCCTGCTAATGTAGGTTTCACATCAAGTGCTCGTCCGACTGCCTGTTTTGCTGATTGAATATCCTTTAGACCGTTTCCAGTAATCATACAAAGTACAGATTCGTTTTTCTTGACTATCCCTTTTTCAATTGCTTTCTTTAAACCCGCTACGCCAGCTACTCCTGCAGGTTCTCCGAATACAGCTCCCTTACAGGCGGTGGTGCGCATTGCTTCCAGTATTTCCTCGTCACATACGGCAATCATTTCTCCGCTCGATAACCTGACTTGATTTAATGCCCTTCTCCAGTTGCGCGGTGTGCCCACGGCTATGCTGTCCGCGAGAGTATTTGTTTCTGATGGTACGAGGTCTTTGCCGCTGATGAACGCATCCACTATCGGTCTTGCACCTTCAGCTTGCACTCCCAGCAATCGAGGGACCCGGTCAGTAATTCCCAATCGTTTCATTTCCTGCAAGCCCTTGCCGATGCCGCCGATGGTGCATCCGTCGCCAACTGAAACTACGACCCAATCGGGTAACTTCCCACTTAGTTGCTCCGCTATCTCAAGTCCTGCGGTTTTTTTTCCTTCAACCAGGAAGGGGTTGCTGCCGCTGTTTCGGTTGTACCATCCGTATTTTTCACAAGCGACTTTGCAAAGGTCGAACGCCTGTTCGTAGCTGCCCAGCACCCGAAGAACCGTCGCTCCGAAAATCAGCAACTGAGTCACCTTAGGCTCAGGAGCCCGTTCAGGAACAAAGATGTAACTCTTTAAGCCGGTTGCTGCTGAGAGTCCGGCAAGTGATGAAGCAGCATTTCCGGTTGAGGCGCATGCTATTTGTCCGAATCCAAATTCAATACTTTTTAAGACACCAACCGAACTTGCCCTGTCTTTGAAAGAGTTGGTTGGATTACGTCCGTCATCTTTCAGAAACAATTTCCTGATACCGAAAGCCTCTGCCAGACGCGATATATCGTAAACCGGTGTCCACCCAACAAATAAATGTGGCCGTGCAATATCGGCAGATACCGGAAGCAGTTCATGATATCTCCAGATGTTTTGCTCACGGTTTTGTAAGGGATGCTCTGAAAAGGCTGACGCAATACTTTCGTAATCGTACTCAACATCCAATATGCCTTCGTCCCCGCAAGAGGCGCATGTGTATGTATTGCTGTGTCTATAGGATGTTCCACAGATTTCGCATTTCAGACCCGTTACGTGAACAGGTGGTGCATACTTCATAGGAATATTTTCTTTAGATTTCATTCGGCCTTCATTATTTGAAGCTGCTAAATTAAAAGCTGTGCTCAATTTATTAGCTGTTCGCAAGATTCGTTCCCTAAACTAACTCCTGCTTTGTCCCAGCTAGCTGGGAGTGAATAA
>WNFY01010515.1_pt1 | contig 10332 bp, 10 predicted proteins | sample 5400091 | NCBI WGS metagenome assembly WNFY01 (sample SAMN13153364, study PRJNA577476) | soil metagenome | isolation source: 60 cm soil or saprolite under grassland replicate 1 | place: USA:California | collected 2016-06-15
CGGCGAGGTTATAGACGTACTGGCAGTTGCTTATGCGGAAGTTCGATCCCTTGTCGGCTGACGACAGGTACGTGCTCTCGTCGATTGGCCCCGTGACCGCACCTGCGGTGCGAGTGACCGAGATAGTCGCCGGGGGCAACTGGCAAGTTGCGACACCATTGGAGGTGAGTGTGAAAACCACCGGTACGACGCCGCGCTTAACGCTAAACACACTCGTTCCATCTGCATTAACAGGCTGTTGGACTTGCGCCTTGAGTGTCTCCTTGGCAACCACAAACGGGCTGAGTGACGACACGCTTGCGTAGATCGTTTTGGTGTTCCAATCCCGGTCCCCCGGAGGGATAGCTGTCACATTATCCCAAGTGGAAGTGACACGGTTCCAGTGCAAAACTTGCAATTGGTCAAATACAGCTTCAGTACCGACAAATGATGGTACTTGGACCGCGATAATTATCGGCGTTGTGTAAGTTGCGGTCGTCGTGATGTCAAAAGCGAGAGCGTTAGTTGCGTCGTATCCGTTTGGCAGCGGACCTACTGTGCTCGAATCAGCAATGGGTGTGACCGTCACCGCTCCAGCGGACGAGGCCTCCGACGTAAGAGTGACAGCCGTTGTCACGCTCGAAGCCACGGGCGTGTTGGGCGGCGGGAAGGCGAGGAACTCCGGACCACTATTGCCCGTGTCCGTCAAACCAATTCCTGAAGCGAAATAAGCAACACCCCAGCCGGATGCTGGAACAATGCCTAGGATAGTCCCTGTGCCTCCTGGCGAAAATTCCAGAATATCGCCGGTGGTATCGCCAGGGATTTCAGCGACAAAGAGATCCCCGGCGCCGTCAAAGGCCAATCCTTAAGGAAAGTGGGTCAGTCCAGTGGCGAAAGGGGAGGTGCTCTCCGTCCCGTCTGGTGCAAATTCGAGAATCTCGCCGTTGCCAGTCAAGGAGAGGTCGCCAGTAGACACGAAAAGATTCCCGAACGTGTCGCAAGCCAGGCCGACGGGCCCTTGGCCGGACGGGAAGGTAGTGCTTCCGGCGAAAAGGCTTCTCACAACTGCCGGAGTGGTGGTGAACATGTAAATAGCTGGGGGTAATGGGGTAACCATTGGGTCGATTGCCGGGTTGGTCTCGCTACCACTCATGGCGAAAATATTCCCGGAGCTGTCAATGGCTAGACCAGGACCTGAGCTCGGAACGGAACAATTAGTACCATCGCTCTGTATACAATCGCTTTGTAGGCCGAATGCACTTACTGTGCCGCCAGGGGTGACTTCGTAGATGGTGCTCGCAAGGTGGGAGTCATTCTCATTCGCAGCATCTACAAAGACATTGCCAGTGATGCCGTCTATCGCGAGTTGTGCGAGGAAAAAGTTAAGGGGGAGGGTAGCAAAGGTGCTCATCAGGCCGCCGGGAGTGATTTTGAGAATTGATCCCTGAGTACCACCAGCGACCCTGGTGTTGGTTGACACAAAAAGATTGCCGGAGCTGTCAAATACCATCCCCCGAGGCCGGTCAAGATTGGAAACGAAAGGGCTTTGGGCCCCAGCCGACGTGTATTGGAAGATTGAACCGCCTCCATTCTGGTTGTTGCCATTAATGGAAGCAAAGATTTGCCCACGAGCGGTTCCGAGCATTGCCCAAAGCGCGCTACAGACAGCCAGACCAATAACAATAATTAGTCGGATATTCATAGTAGGTTCTTTTCGGAAGCGAAGGGGGAAATCACGTGATTGGATATTTGTTTTCATGTTTTATTAAGACTGGATTGTTGAACTGCATTAACTGCAATCCAGTTCCGCGCGGAACCGGGAACCATCCTCACGAGGCGCTTTGGAACAGCGGCCTTACTTGGGCTGACTCGGGGCTCCAGTTGGATTCTGGAAATCGCGCTAAACGGTGTCTCAGCGAAGATCCAGCCCTGCGGCTTATTCAGCCGTGCCGAAGATAAGTTGAAACTGTCGGATGACGTAATCGAGCTTTTGTGATCAGCTTTCATGCCAAATTTCACATTTTCCCGTGAAAACAAAAATACTTGCTCCAGTTGTTCTTTAACGAGAGGCAATTAAGTCGTTCTAAGACTTTAGTCTTATGCGCTATTTCGACACTGTCTTTACTTAACGCCTTGATTCATTCTAACACCGTTCAAGCTGCTTTTTACGTCCACCGTGCGTTAATTTGGTGCAACCGTCTCGAAGATTGTGTGCGAGTGTCTAACCGCACTTCTGACGCCTAGAGACTTGTTAAGCCAACTCGCCTCGAATCGCCCACTGAACTTCCACAAACGCAGTCAGCTTTTCATCCGCACGCACAACGAAAACGCTTTCCGTCGCCGCGATGCGCGTCAGCAACGAAGATCGTTCGCCCGCTAGAATCCACGGCTGAGATGCAGCCGCAACTCCAACCAGCTCGATTTGCTTTCTGACGTCGGCGGACATTTCCTGTGTGCGGATTAGAAATTGTGTGCGGATTTATGGACTGGGTCGAGGCCAAACGCTTTAGGCGGCAATCGACGGCGATAAAGGCCACCTTGGAAAACACGACTGTTTATCGCTTGTGCACCGGTCAATGGGGGATGCTGCCACCCCTCCTTTACCTGCCTAGGATGGTAAGCATGCTTGTGCACGTGTGCCTTGTGCTACGCTCCAGGTTGACGCAGGAAGCGTCCTTCGTACGCTGCCGCTACCCTCCCTTTTAGTAGCGTTACGGCTGCTCTGCGCTGTTCTGTGGCTCGTGCCGATGGCCTACGTTGATGCTCATCTCTCCGCCGATAGAGAGCATGTTCAGTTGAGAGGCCGCCAGGTGGAATGTCGTCCAACTGAAAAGTCCGGCGCGCAACCAATTCGGAAAGGCTACACTCGCGTAAGCCGCAACGGAAATGACGGGGTCTCCGCTCCAAAGCTCAACACAAACGGAGAAAAATTGCTAGCTCAATATTCGGAGTAGTACGCTCCGCCATAATAACTGTACCACGGGTAGTACGGATAATAATCCGGCCCATGATAAATGTTGTAGCGGTACTCCGGTGTGTGATAAGCATCGGCGTAATACTCATTCTCTTCAGCGCATCCACTAAGTGAAAGGACAAAGAGGCTCGCGCACAGCAGCGAAACCATGGCTGCTGCCACTTCGCGACGCGTATTCGTAGTCGTTTTCACCAGAAACCTCACTCTGGAGAAAATCTCGCTATGCTGTCAAGCTAAAAGAAAGCCGATGCTCGCTTACGCGAACCACGGCGATTGAGGTCAATCGCCCCTACCCCGAATCATTGATTGCCATTTGCGCCGCAGGTTTGCGTGGATGATCGAAACAGCCCGTGAATTTGCATCTTAAGCCGAAGCACGCGGATTAGAGGATTACCTAAAGAGCGGATCTGGGCGTGAATTCGCTCGCCGTCACTTCTAAAGACGTTCTCTCTACCGTCTTCAAATGCGTGATTTGTGTTTTGAAGCAGTTCGAGCGAAAGCTTGCAACAAAGAGGCGTTTATGATGTTTAATCGACGGAGCAAGCTAATGAGACGATTCACCGTTTTGGCGTTCGGGTTGACCGGAGTGCTCATCATTGGCGTTCGTCCCGCTCTCGGACAGATAAACGCGCCGGTCGTGCAAAATAGTTCCCATCCGGGGGTGAGCCACGGTGCGCGCGGAAGTGTCGTGCGTTCAGCTGCACCGACTTCGCAGAATTTCGCTCGTGGACCAACTGCTGTGGGCCCGCGGGTAATCAACTCGCATCCAAGTGCGACGCCTTTGCATTCCGGCGTGAGCGCACGATCAAATTATTCACCATATATGCGACCGCTGAATCCCAGCCTAGCGGCAATGACCGCCCGACAGAGCGCGCGAATTGACCACGTGCAACCCAATAACAATCTGTTGGCACGCAATGAATTCGCGCGCAGGAGGCTGGCGTTCGCAAACGGCCAAAACGACAACGACACCCGAGACCACAGCGTGCAACCCACGGCGGCTATGTTGGCGAGACGCCAACTGGCAACGCGCTCGGCCAGCGGTGATTTGACGGAGGCCAGCCTGACAACGACGCAGAAGGATTTCGGCGTTGAGAGGCCAGCCACGAGTTCTCAAGTACCTCACGGTGCTTTAGCGCCGCGCGAAACACTCCACAGCGGAGAGAGGCACAATTGGAAAGAAAGAGACAATCGGTTGAGCTTTTCCGACGCGCGCCGTTGTCATTGGCACGAGTGGCACGATCGCTATTGGTGGCGACAACATTGCACCACGATCGTTTTTGTTAACAGCGGGTATTACTTTTTAGATGCAGGCTATTGGTACCCGGCTTTTGGTTACGATCCGCTCAACAGCTATTACGACTACGATGGGCCGGTCTACACCTACGGTAATCTGCTGCCAGATCAGGTGATCGCCAATGTGCAGGTCGCTCTCCAGGATGCCGGCTACTACTTTGGACAAATAACAGGATCACTGGACGTCGAGACGCGAGCCGCCCTTGCGAATTTCCAACGCGACTACGGCTTGCCGATTACTGGCGCCATTGACGAACCGACGATCGAGACGCTGGGATTGTATTAAAAGCCTTCATCGGCATTTTAATCAACGCAACTGTTCGTTTAATCCACGTTGGTTCAAACACTCGGCGTACGCTATCGTCTGAGGAAGGAAGATGCAGATGAAGAAATGGCGGAGCTTCTGTCTCGGGTTCGCGGTTTTGCTCCTTGGTTCGCTGGCGATGGCGCAAGAACTGGGTGTCGTAAAGCCCCAATTACTCCTGAGCGAGATCGTGCAAGGGATGCCCAAGGGCGAGAAGCAGGAGGTACGCGTTCTCACGGCGAGCTTCCAGCCGGGCGATAAGACCCTGCTCCATACACACCGTTTCCCAGTGACTGTTTATGTATTGGAAGGCGCGTTCACGCTAGAAATGGAGGGTCGCGAGGCAGTCACAGTGAAAGCTGGTCGAGCCATAACGATGCCGGCGCACGTGAAAATGACCGGTTACAACCGCAGCAGCATTGAGCCATTGCGACTGGTGCTCTTTAATGTGAGCGATCCAGACACGCCGTACCTTGACCCCGTGCATTAGTATCGGCGCATGAATCTACGATTCTGCGGTGCCGCGCTGATGTCTGCGGCGATCTTGCCGATCTCACTTTACGCCGAAGCGCCGTTCAGCTTCGAGAGTACGCCAGGCAAGCTGCCAAAGGCTGTGGTGCCGCTGAGTTACGACATCCAACTCAAACCAAACATCGAGAAGCTCACGTTTACCGGCTCTGAGACAGTCGTTCTGGATGTTCGTAAACCGGCGAAGACGATCACGCTTAATGTGAACACAATGACGATTGCGTCGGCAAAGTTGCTCGGAGCGAATGGCAAGATCGAGCAAGATGCGCGCGTCACCATCGATCCCAGGGAAGAGACTGCGACGTTGACCTTTGATAAAGAGATCCGTCCCGGCCAACATCAGATTTCCGTCGAGTTCGCGGGCAAGATTAACGAAGCACCAAAGGGGCTTTACTACACGCGTTATCAGGTGGAAGGCAGCGGCGCGAAAAAGCTGATGCTCGGCACCGACATGGAACCGAGCGATGCGCGGCGCATGTTTCCATGTTGGGATGAGCCGTCCTTCCGCGCCAAATTTCGGCTAACCGCGACGGTGCCCGAAAATTTCACCGCGGTCTCTAACATGCCTATCGAACGCGAGACGAAAACAAGTGCTGGTAAGGAAGTGCGATTCGCAGAGACGCCGCCCATGTCGAGTTATCTGATTGTCTTTTGCGCGGGTGAACTGGACGCGATTTACGGCGAGGCGGACGGCGTGAAAATCAGCGTCGTGACTACAAAGGGCAAAGCGGAGACGGGCCGTTACGCGCTGGAAAGCGCAGAGAAGATCCTAAAATATTACAATGAGTATTTCGGAGAAAAATATCCGCTTCCGAAGCTCGACCTGATTGCCGTCCTTAGCGGAAATTTCGGAGCCATGGAGAATTGGGGTGGCATCACGTTTGACGAAAGCATCCTGCTGTTTGATCCCGCGAAGTCATCTGAATTGACTAAGCAAAACATCTTCGCTGTGATCGCTCACGAAATGGCGCATCAATGGTTCGGCGATCTGGTGACGATGGCGTGGTGGGATAACCTTTGGCTCAACGAAGGATTCGCCTCCTGGATGGGAACGAAATGCTCGGATCATTTTAACCCGCAGTGGCACATCTGGCTTCGGTCAAACGCCGACAAGCAGCGTGCTATGACGACCGATGCGCTCTCAGCTGCGCACCCGATCCAGCAGCCGGTGAAAACGGAAAGTGAGGCAGCCAGCGCTTTTGATGAGATCACGTATCTAAAGGGACAATCGTTCCTGCGCATGCTCGAGAGCTATCTCGGCGAAGAGGATTTCCGCGGCGGCATCCGCAGTTACATCCAGGCGCACAGACTTTCCAATTCCACGACCGCCGACCTCTGGAACGCCTTGGCCGAATCATCCAGAAAACCGGTTGCGGCGATCGCCGCCAGCTGGACCGAACAGCCCGGTTTGCCGCTTGTTTTGATGACGTCCACGGAATCTTCCGTCACGGTGAGCCAGGAACGGTTCACAGTGCATCAGAAAAGCCCCAAGCCACTCGAATGGAAAATCCCAATTGTTTACCGCGATCTATCCAGCACGACAAGCCCCGCCCGAGTATTCCTGCTCGAAAAGAAATCCGCAACGCTGCCGGACGTTCAACCATCCCAGAATGTGAAGTTGAACGCGGGCGATGTTGGATACTTTCGCACGCAATACGACCACGCGCATTTCGAGAAGCTGAGAGCTTTTGCGCCTCAGCTTCCGGAAGCCGATAAAGTGAATCTGGTAAGCGACACGTGGGCGCTGGTGGAAGCGGACCGGGGGCCGATCTCAGATTATTTCAAACTGGTCAAGGCATTGCGCGAGGACAACAGCTTGGCACTCTGGGAGCAGATCACTGCCACGCTCAGCGCTATTGATTTCCTCTACTTGGGAAACAACGAGCGCGCGGCATTTCAAGCCTACGGTCGGTCAATTCTGAAACCGATTTTCGGTCGCGTAGGCTGGGAACCAAAAAAAGGCGAACAAGTTGCGGACGGATTGCTCCGCGCCAAGTTAATCGCTGAATTGAGCGAATTCGGCGACGAGGATGTGATTGCCGGCGCTCGAGAACGCTTCAAAAGATTTCTCGCTGATCCGAACATGCTCCTGCCAGATCTACGCCCAGCGGTTCTCAATGTTGTCGGCCGTTACGCGAACCAAGAAACGTGGAACAAACTTCATGAACTTGGACTAAAGACTCAGAGCGTCGAAGAAAAGGGGAACTTTTACCACGCGATGGCAGCAGCGCTCAGCCCTGAGCTCGCAAAGCGGACACTTCCGCTGTCGCTTACGGATGAATTGCCTGCCTCGCGGGCGATATTCCTCATCGCGTTGGTAGCGAGAGCCGGCGAGCAACCGGAGATGGCATGGGACTTTGCGCAGGCAAATCGCGAAAAGCTGGATGCAAAGTTGAGTGCGGTACTCGCGGTCCGCTTCGTTCCGTATCTGATGCGGGGGTTCTCCGACCCTCAGCGCGCTACCGAGCTGGAGACTTACGCGCAAAAGTACATGCCAGGGGGCGCGACGAGCGAGGTCGGAAAAGCGGCGGAAGAGATCCGTTTCAACGCAGATTTCAAAGCGCGGATAATACCGGAAATCCACAAATGGCTTAGCCGCAAAAATCCACGTTTGAAGAGCTGAGCATGGGCGCACTCATCGTAATCGCTTTAGCGTTGACCGGAATCGCTCTGGCGTTGGCGGAACAACGGAGTGACAAGATTCTCATCCAAGGCAACGCGGCTGGAACGCAGACTGTGCAGACCGACGCCGCGGGCGTTGCACACGTCGAATATTCCTACAACGACCGCGGACGCGGGTGTGGAAGACGGAATGGATTCGCTTCGCAAAGGCAAAGAAATGACCATCGCGAGCCATTGCAAATGGAATCCTAGGGCCGGTCAGGAAATTAGCGTGCAGCGATCCGAACGCAGAAACAATCATGGCCACTGTGATCCACTTGGCACCACTGTTGCCGATGAGTAACACCATTGCATCGGAAGCCACGTACTGAGACTGTGCTACTCGGGAGAACCCTAGTATGTGAAAATACGTCCAGTTAATGAGCACATAAAGGCTGATCACCAACAGTGATCCGAGTATCGCCGCTCGTGGAATGTTCCTTCCTGGATTGGATATCTCCCCCCCGAGTTGTCCCAACGTTTGAAATCCGTTGTAAGCCGCCATGGCTGGTACAATGGCCATCAGAATTGCGCCGATGCTATCCTGAGCAGGTGACGTAATGAGTACGGGATGAATTCCGCTAAGCTTGCCCAGCGTTATCCCAAGGATCACGATTGCAACCACGGCTCCAACTTTCAATGACGTCAGAAATACCTGAGTTCATCGCGCGTCCCCAGGCGTTTCGAAGATGAGTAGTGCCGCCGACGGCGCCGATCCGACCGTTGAATCTCTTGAACGATGTGACGGAAAAACCCTGGCCACTTCGGGTAGCCTTCTTTCGTGGACCGGACGGCGAGCTGATCGAATTGCTGGAAGACAAGACGGGTTACACGTGATCGCACAGCGGGATCGGCCGTAGGTGGGATCACGTGTTCATCTTGGGCGCGCCGCGCTTTCAGGATGTTGGGGTTTGGGCGCGGATGGAACGCACCAAATCCCATGATCCATCAGAGCTGGAATCTCGTGCCAACAGTCTCAGCACATAGAGTTGTAAGCAAGACGCCGTTTGGGTCATAGACTTGGACGGTTGCGGGCCCCGAATTGGCGTTTCCTGTCGCATCCACAGTTATTTGCAGTATAGTCGCCCATTGACACGGAGGAGAATAAGTGATGAACACTACAAGGAAATGTCTGTTGTTCGTTGTTCTGGTTGGTTTGACGGCAGCGATGGCGGCGGCTCAGTCTTGGAACCATGATCCGAATTCGCCAATCGGACCGAACCGCTGGGGATTTCTGGGCGGCAACTATAACTCCTTTGCGACTTGCGGATCGATCGTGGGCGCAAGCACGTCGCTGACGGAGGTCGGCAAGAAGCAAACTCCCGTGGACGTTCTGCCGGCCAACGCAATTACTTCCGTTCTCCAGGATATTGCTTTCCGTTATCGCGATACACCGTTCGTAGTGGAGAACACAGGGCATGTCGTGGAAGTGCCGTATGAAAACGGCAGCGAAATTAGAATCGGCCCCGGCCTTCCCGATGAGTACAAGCTTCTGCAGTTTCATTTTCACGCGCCCAGCGAGCACACCATCAAGGGGAAATTGGCCGACGCGGAGTTGCATTTAGTGCATCAGAACGCCCTCGGCGAGTTGGCTGTGGTCGGTGTTCTGTTGCAGATCGATAATGCGCACCCCAATCCGCTGTTTGACACCATCATGTTTGGCGCGCCACTTAATCCCGGTGACCACGAGCTGGCTGGGGAAATCAACGCCAGAGACCTGTTGCCGAGGAGTCGCAGTTACTACACCTACACGGGTTCGTTGACGACACCGCCATGTACAGAAGGCGTGCATTGGTTCGTCATGGCTCAAGCGGTCGGGATATCAAAGGCGGCAGTTGATCGACTTCATCTCATTGTGAGCATGTTTCCGAACTATGGCGGCTACCCGAACAACAATCGACCGGTGCGCCCACTGAATGGTCGGGCGGTCTTGTTCAATCGCGAATAGCCGGCTGCTTCAATAATGCTTCAGAAACCTATTCCGTCTTCACGGTTCACTTCCCGAGAATTTTGTTTCGCCAGAGGCAGCCGGTGAGCAAGATGGCGCCGGTCCCCAGAAGAATCAAGCTTGCCGGCTCGGGAACCGCCGCGGCTTCTATGTCGTCGTAGAAAACAAAGCTACCGTCCGCAAGACCGGAGACCGTCAGAGAATACGAATACTTGAATGAGGAGTCGCTGTTGAACTGGAACGCCAGGTTGAGCTTTGTTGGATCCACGATCATTGAAGCGAAAGGATTCAGGCTATCGGTAAAGGTGACAGGAGAAGCAGTGAAGAAGGTTTGCAAGGCAGGAGACAGCACTGCGATACTCCTCCCGCAGCCGCGCCATCACTTGTTCCAGAACCGTAAACGCCCAACGACGTTCATAGATTTGGTCGGCCGTCAGTCTGTCGCTCCGCTCAATATCGATGCGCTGATGCTCACCCAGTTCCTCGAATGGAACTAGCCACTGTCCTTTGCCTCGCTTGACTGCCGTCGCATGACGCTATTCGTCCACCAGGAAATTTTTGACCGACGCAAGCAAATAAGAACGAAGGCGCCCTTTTTCCTTGCGGACTGTATTCAGATCTTTGCGCTACAATAACAAC
>WNFY01006578.1_pt1 | contig 10331 bp, 14 predicted proteins | sample 5400091 | NCBI WGS metagenome assembly WNFY01 (sample SAMN13153364, study PRJNA577476) | soil metagenome | isolation source: 60 cm soil or saprolite under grassland replicate 1 | place: USA:California | collected 2016-06-15
ATTCTCCTCGCCCGGACCAACCGGGGATGCACCAGCAATTAGAGGACAAGTTCGCATAAAACAACTCATCAGTGATGAGGCTAGCCGCGTCCTAGCCAAAACATACAAGGACCGGCAGCTTGGCGAAGTTGTCTCACTCGTTGAGAGTGTTCTCCTGGACGTGGAACAAGGAGAAGTCATTCGGTCACCTGGATACGACCGAGATCTGCTCGCCGTCGCAGTTCCAAAGCCGATCTGGAGGTGTAGACATTAAGCATTACAAAAGAGGTTACGACCCTCTGGGACAAAGCACTAGAATATCCGAGCTTCAGAGCATTTCTGCGAATACTGCGAGTGGCAGCCGCCGCGGGAATCAGCACCTTTTTCGCCACTCTTGTACCGCAACTGCAAGCGGAGCCTTCCATAGGAGGAATTCCCCTCCTAGCGCTACTGCTGCTGGCCGTCGACAAGTATCTACGCGATCGAAAGGTGTACTGAACAAGATGCGAGGTAGCAACTATTCGATTCCGAGGATACGGAAGGGAGACATGGTAAAGGTTGTGTGGCGCGACGCTTGCGAAGGTCTTGGCGGTCCGAGTCTTGTTGACCTAGAAACATCAACAATACGCCACCTAGTAACATCCACCGTTACAACTGCCGGACGCTACCTACGGGTAGTCGGAAACTACCTAGTCCTGAGCGAAGTCCTTCGAGAAGAATCCGATGACAGTCTCCTCTATGAGCGCCGGGCTCAAGGAAAATGGCTCAGCATCCCGCTCGACGTTATCTCAGAGGTTACTCCTCTTGGTAACATCGACCCATATCTGCTAGGTGAGGTGAGAAGAAGACGAACCATCTTCAAACAACTCCGATTCATACCCAGATCAAAACGCCTCTCAAATGGACATCTCAGTAGGATGCTATACGTAGCATGAACTTCTTCACCACGCGTCAAAGACGAGTCACATTAAGGGGACAACAGGTAACCGAACAAGACTGGAGAGGAGTCCTTGCCGTTGTCACCACCCTAGGATATTTCCTGAACGGAACACTGGCAATACTCAGGTTCGGCTTCACGGAGACAATTGCAACCCTAGGCATTCTGCTAACCCCTGAAATGCTGGTTCTGAATTGGTACTTCAAAGCAAAGGAAGATGGAAGATGACTGGCAGCAAAGACGACGACCTAATGAAGCTAATCACAGAAGTTCTCAAAAGACCAAAGATTCAATCGCAGATAATTCAGGAGAAAGCCTCCGCACGTGAGCGGATAATCGCGGGACTGACCAGCCTTTTCGCAATATCTGTCGAAAGGGCAATCATGAGGCAGTGCAAAGGCGGCACAACGGTCCGGCAAAAATGGTTCTCTATATCGTCATCCCTAGCACACACACTTGCTCGACTAGTCACCGACCTCGAATACGAAAAACTCCGTTTAGACATCGACGCCATGAAGAAGCGGATGTTTGAAGACAATGTCCCTAGCCAGAGGAGCACAGTACATGACTCGTACCCTGGAGTCGATGGACAAACGACAGGTAAGCAAGATACATGAAGGAATACCAACTGACCCCATCGAGTTCTGTAGTTCCATACTAAATTTTACACCGACACCATACCAAGAACAATTTCTGAGGGACAAGAACCAGTTCATATCCCTCAGGTGGTCCCGACAGAGCGGCAAGTCGTTTGTCGTCTCAGCGCGATTGATATGGGAGGCTATGGTTAACAATGGAATCCACATAGCAATAGTTGCACCCAGCTATCGTCAAAGCCGGCTTGTCCTTCGCAAAATCACAGTCTTCCTCGAGAGAGTCTCGAAGCGACTCATTTCGATCGTGGAGAAGACGCGAATCGTATTCAGAAATGGCAGCTCCATCGAGGCTCTTCCAAACAGCCCTCTTACGATCAGGGGTCCGACGTTTCATCTCGTATACTGTGACGAGATGAACTTCATCCGAGATGATGTTGAGCTCTACGACGCGATCCTCTTCACACTCGCGACGACCAACGGATCTTTCATCGCCTCAAGCACTCCAGCTTCGAGGGACGGGCTATTCTACAAGATCTGCTTTGCGCCGGAATATTCGGACTTCACTCGGAGCCATGTTTCTTGGAGAGATGCAGTTGAGCCGAATGGCCCTCTCAAGAAAAACATTCTAGATCGAGTGAGGAGACAACTCGAAAGCAATCCTTGGAGGTGGACCCGTGAAATGGAAGCAGAATTTGCGGAAGACGAAAACGCGTTCTTCCCGTTGTCGCTAGTGACCAGCTCCGTCGATGGTGAGTTAAACTACCTACCGTTCGAGGCGAAACTCTCAGATCGGCTGATCTACATCGGTGTCGACTTTGGCAAACACAAAGACCATTCTGTCATTGCCGCAATCGACTACGACAATGAGTCACGCAAAGCCAAACTCATCCATGTACACCAATTCGCACTTGAAACAGAATACGCGTCGGTCATAGGCTATGTGAAGGCGCTAGTTTCACGGTGGCAGAAGACCAGGCAGGTTTCCACAGACGTAACAGGTGTCGGAGATTTCATCACTGAAGAAATGAAAAGATCCGGAATACCTCAGACCGTTGGAATCCAGCTCACCATTCCAAGCAAGACTGACATTCTCGGAAATCTGAAGGAGATGATGCAGTCGGGACGATTGAGCATTCCATATGATTCCGAGCTGATCTCCGAGATTACAAGCCAAAGGTTCGAACTCATGAAGAGCGGACAGGTCCAGTTCTCGCATCCCGAAGACTCTCATGACGATCGGCTTTGGGCTCTCGCATTAGCATGCTACGGAACCAGAATGATAGGACCAGTTCCGACGTACCACCCGGTGGCTGCAGTCGGTAGAAACCCAAGCAGCCTAATGCCGAATCTTCCACGTAGCCTCTGGAAGCGGTGAGAGTTGAAGAAATCGCAGCACTGGATATCACCGGCGGCCGATAATGAATTCCCGCTAGATTCACCCTCACCGCCCCCACGCAGAATCTGCATCATCTGCGGAACCAAGTACCTACACGTTCAAGGCGAACCAAGCCCCTGCGGACATGTAAAAGCAGACGGCAGCACGATCAACCCGGAGCCTCCTAGCTGGAGACCCACCAACAAGAAGCCCGTGTTATGATCACCATTGAAAATCCTCCAAAGATTCCGAAGCAGGAACAACGCTACCAAGCCACTCACTCCCACAATAGCTCTAGGCAGAAACCCCCTACCAGACGTCAACAGCATAATTGAGAACGTTCCCATTGCATGGATCCAACAGGGCCGAATAGCCAAGAGAGACATTCTCACCGCGCAAAGTCACGAGTATAATCCGAATCGCATAGCTACCAAGATCAGAGAAGCAGATCTTGCGCTTGCCGCGACAACACCGGTTCTAGGACAGTACGCACCAACTTTCGGTTGGCCAGAGTCACAATAGCGACGGCTAAACGACTGGGGTTGGTATTGGGAATATCTCGACGCATACCTCTTCGTTCCCGAAGTCGCCTATGCGGTCAAACTCAAAACGCGCCAAGTATGGAAACCTGGCTTCGAATTTGAGGCCAGTAGCCAGACCCTAATCGACAAACTCCAACGCGAATGGAAGCGTCGCAAGATTTTCCAGAGTCTCTTCGAGGCTACCAAGAACGCCCTCATCTGGGGCAATAGCTACATCGAATCAGTCGACAACAGCGAAGCCATCTGGGAGGAAGGCACTCCCGCGGACGTTGCCCAGGGTGCACAAACTGCATACGGCCCAGGTGGCAACCCTAACATCACGTACGCTCCTCGGCCACTAAAAGACTTCAAACCCGCGACGAAATTCTACGGGCTCAAGAACACAGATCCCCGAACCTGTCGAATCCAGATTCATCCCCAGATGTGGGACACCGACAAGGCAACCATTAAGATCGAGAAGATCATACAGCGCCGCTGGTCCGGTCCGCTCGCACCCACAGCCATACTTGGTTCAGAGACAGAGCTCGATTTCCATCCAGAACAAATGCTTCTCCTCCAGCTCAACAAGATATCCGGCGGCATATACGGGAGTAGTACATTCAGGGAGGCCCTCTTCGCCATCAAAGGCTACCTCGTAATGCTGGAACTGTTGCCTTCCATCGTTGCAAAGCGCGCGGATACCACCGTTCATTTCCGGATAGGAGGTCCTCGGAAAACTGAGACCGGCCAAGAAGTCACAACCGTTCCAACGCAGGACGAGATTCTCGGACAGAAGACTTGGATCGAGAGCAGAGCCTCAGGCGATGATATCTTCACAGATATCTTCACCGACAGCAAACCACTCTACTCAGGCGGCGGCGGGACGGAACGGGTCAACGAGTTCTTACAGTACTACAAGGAACGCGCCATGATGGGACTCGGAATCCCGCTCACTGCAGCCACTCTATCGAAAGGAGGAGCAGAGGTCAAGTTCGGAGATCTCTCCTTCGAAATGATGGAGGACGAGACGCGCGAGAACGAACAGAAGCACGAGGATCTCATCAGCGACTACATCCTTCCCAGATTGATGCTGAACCTTCGCCCAGGGCGTGAGCTCGGCGATGGACCCGAAGTCGAGATGCGATTGAACAGCACTTAGTTGGGCGAGTAACAAAACCTTTGATCTGCTCTCAATGTGGGAACTCCATAGACAATCAGCAGTTTCCGATAGGAGTATGCTCTGAATGCCAGTCGACCTTCTGCTACGAACCAGAACGGCACAAGGACGAATGGCAACTTGTGCCTGAGGGAACGTTTGGCATCTACATTGTTGGAGGCCGTTGCAAACCGTGCAAACAGAAAAACGAACTAATCCGTAAGAATCATGTCAATCAGCCCGCTGCGGAAGCTGGTTTCTCAGCCGATCCCCAAACCGCCGATGGAAGAGAAAGAAGAGGAAGTGCCCCCGAGTTTCCACTTCAAAGAGATAACGCCAGAGGACTGGAGAGCTAACGAAGCACCTCTGGCTGATCTATACCAGCAAGGCATTGTCTCAGCCGAGTACGTGCGTGAGAGGCTGAAGATTCCTGAGGAGGCTGGGAAGGGAAGCATGGCACCCGCCCCCTCGCAAACACCAAAGCCGCTAGGTGATGTCAAGTCGGAAATGCCTGAGCGCTGGCGTTTGAAGCATAGTAAACGCGGAATCATTGCTGAGAGGTTAGGATGATCATGTCAGAAAAATTCGATGTCGACCTCGACTACCTGAAAGATATAGAAGTCGAAGGCGATGAACCAGTGGTGAAAGTAGAATTCAGCGGAATGAATACGATTCATGCCGTGTGGCTTACACTCGATCAGTCCAAGAGACTCGCTGCAAGATTGCTCGAAGTGAGCGCAGAACTCAGCAGGCTCCGGACAGCGCTACGGAAAAGAGCGAAATGACAGAATGTCAGAACAAATCGTACAGGTCCAGGACGCCGCCGCTCCGACCAAGAATATGCGGACGATCCAGCAGACGGTTGGAGGAAATACTGTACAGTCGGAGGTAGTGATTCTCGCAACTGGCGCTCCTAACGGTGGGGACACCTATGATGCTCGACAGATCCGAACACTCACATCTGCCGATATTGTCAAAGCCATTCTGAGTGATGGAACAAACTCAGTCCTAGTTACTAACACGGGGAGCCTACAGGTCACACAGCCATTCGCCCAGATCACCAAAGCGACCTGGGGACCCGGCTGGGGCAATTTCACAGGATGGTAATCTAACATGTCAGCAGTAGACCAGGGTAGAGTTGGCGAGCTCCTCGGAACAGACGGAGCAATTCAACCACTTCGTCTCACAAGAAAAGGCGGATTAGCGGCTGCTGACGTTCAGGCGAGATATCAGGAATCAGTTCTCAGAGGAAACGTCTACTTCCTCTCTCTCAGCGCTGGAGCACCTACCGCGTTCATAGGAGCTGCCGGAGGAACCCCTCTCTTAGGGATCTATAACCCTGTAGGGAGCGGTAAGGCCCTAGTCTTGTTAGTATGTTCTGGGGCAGAAACTACAGTGCCGAGTGCGGCGGGAGTCATCGACTATGAAATGTGGGCTGGCGTTAGCGTACTTCCCACAGGTACAGTAACAACTCCGACCAACATGGCAAGTCAACAGGCAACAGGATCAGCCGCTAAGGGATTTGTGAATACAGCTATGACCGGCTCTACAGCACTCAATCTCGTGACCCCTGTCAACGGCGTCTACTGGGCAACTGCGGCCGGCTCAAACCTTGTGGGCACTGGACTGGTGGACTTGGCGGGTATGATAGTTGCCACCCCCGGAGTGCTCGTAGCCTTCGGTTCAAGAACGGCCCTAACCTCTACAGTCACAGACGCCTTCCTGATGTGGGAAGAAGTACCTTACCCGTAGGCTAGTGAAGCGATGGGTCAGATTGCCCTAATCATTAGACTCTCGAGTGTATCCGCAGCTGATCTCGCAACTCTGCGACAGCAGTTTCAGCAATTCCTGCAGACGACCCTTCCAGCAGCTCTCTTGGCTGCAAACGCCAACACCCAGGTGACGATCGTGGTTGACAAGAATTCGACCTACGCCGAAAACTTCTGAGAAAATAGTCGAAGTTCTCATACCTCTAATGATTCCACTCCAGAGAAGTGGAGCTCAGCCGACCCCGCCTCCTTCACTCGGTGGCGGACCCGAAGACGTTGGGGCCTTCCTGTACTGGCTGATGAACCGCTCTAGAAAGAAGCGGGGGACAGGAAAAGTTGTCCTCTCGAGAAAATACCAACAGGTGATCAGGCTACTGCAGGCGCTTGACGCGGCCCGGACCTTACAGCTGGCCCGTCAACTGGGGCAATTTTCATGACCGCATGATGCATTGTAAGAGACTCAAGTTTCCTCCTCTAATCGCTCTTAACTTCTTTCACGGATTGGAGAATAGGTATCCGCTCTGTTGCATCATCGCCTATTCTTTCTCGGTATTCGTTGGGCGACTTCCTGCCCTGACCCGCGGGGTGATTTTCGACACAAGCAAGGTATGGGTTCCATGCCGTCGGCACATCGGTACAAAAGGATGGGCATCTTTCAGAGAATCCGTGCTTCTGTTTGGAGACCCTCGGGTCCAACCAACATCATGAGTGCATAAACACATGCCTACAACCGTAACCGTAACGAAACCCGCAGCGATCCAGACGGTCCACGCTCGGCCTACAACCGGTCATTATCATCGGTTTGAGACTGGTGTCACTAGCGCGACTCTTCAGGATCCGAACAATGATAATTCTGCGTTCAACGGAACGAGTGTGACCTTCTCAGCCGGTTCGGCAACCATCACGCCCACGTTTCCCGCTGGCTTGACCCAAGTCCACGTTCTCCTGACAAATAGTCACTACTACAGATTCGAGTCTAGCGGCCAAGTTACAACTCTGCAGAATGGTGACGTGACCGGTAGCTTCCAGACGATCACCTTCGCAACCTCCTAGAGGAATAGAATCATGCAAAAGAAATTATTCTTGATAGCAACGCTTCTGATCGCAGTCTTCGGAGGCGCGGCCGCAACTGTCTACGTAATCGATTCCAACACGACCCATATCGTTTGGAGCCTCTCCTGCGGATCGGGAACCACCGTCTGCGTATTCTTCGGCAGCCTATCAGGCAACTCAACCCTAGCAAACTACTCAATCAGGATCCTCGCGAATCAAGCAGTTTCAAATCAGTACATCAACACCACAGTAATCTCTACTCCCCCGAACATCGCTTACTATCTCAACGGGACCCGAGGAACACACTGGCTGAACGGACCCTACAACTTCACCGCTAACCGATACTATCCATTCGCGTTTCAGCTGAACTACAATGGGACCGCCGGCGCCTACGATTTCGCAGTAAACGTTCTGCAAGCACAGTGACCAAGAATTGACTGAATTCAAATGTGGAAACTGCAAAGAAGTTCACATCCTCTCTCCCAAGGCCAGATTCTGCCCTAACTGCGGCTCCTCAAGTCTCAATCTCATCATCAAGGAGCTCAAGGAGCCGGCGCAGAAAGAAACCCTTGGGGTCTATTCTCCCGACACAATTCACGAAGGCGGTACCTTGCCTGACGTGAGTCTACGTTCGACAGAAATCAAAGAAGAGGAGGATCAGCCACGACGGCGCAGACGGTAACGTTACGGAAGAAGAAGAAAACCGCCTCGGTGACCAAGGAGGATATCGCCCGAAAGTGGCTGCAGGATCACAATATGTCGACGCGACATTTCACCATCAGAGAATCAGCCCCGCCCGGGCTTGTCGGATTCAGAGCCCGCATCTTAGCCGCGGTGCCAGGTAAGAGTCTGAATGGAAGAATCTACACAAGAGAGCTCCTCCAACAGACCGCGCCTCTCTATCCGAGCGACGGTGTCAATCCGCGACCCTTCACCCTTGACCACGACATCGAACACTGCGAACGCGTCATGGGAATGATCACGGGCTCGAGCTATGGCATCCAAGAAGCAATGGACGGACGACCCGTAGAAGGCCTCTGGCTAGAAGCCATAGGGTACATGGACCAAGAACTCTTCACCAAAGTCGCTGGAACAAAACAAGTTCCACCGTTCATCAGAGGAGTATCGATCGGCGGCGAAGGAGAAGGAGAATGGACCGGCAACGGCGTTCTGATCAGGAGCTTCAAGCCTGCGGAGCTCGCGATGACCGCCTTCCCAGGAATACCCACTGCGCACATTGCGGCGATCAATATGATCCGAGAACACTACCTGAAAAATCGTAGTAATGAGGTGAAAAAAACGAGTTTCCAGATACAGGAGAAAGATCTCTCCCTGGAAGAAGCGGAAAAACAAGCAGCCCACGATAGCAGGAACCCACGGAAGACCCGCGAGGGACCACTACCGCCTCCGGACAGAGGAATGAACGATGGTCGACCTGGTCTTCCAGAGCCGGCGGTCCGCACAAATGTTCTACACACTCAACCGGCGGCCACGACAGGCTCCGATTCAGGATTCAAACTCAACCCTGAAACCTCAACCGCAGGCAAACCGAGAATTGGTGGCAAAGCACCAGCAGGTCAATACGCCAGAGGAGGCTACTCACCAACCTCTACTCCTGGCTACGGAAAACAGGCCAAGTCCGGCACTGGATTACCTGAACAGGAGGCCGCTCCAGGAACAGCCGCCGGAGCTGGAGCACTAGGGAGTCGCGACGCGAAAGCCAACAAGAAAATCAAGATTCCGAAGACAGGCAACACAACTACCACTCACCCCGGACACGGAAATCTCTCACCCTCAGGAACAGGACTGGACTCCGAGGAGGAAGAGGGCGAGGAAGAGTCGATGCAAGATCTCGGAAATCAGACCAACCCACTTCCAATGTCAAGCGGACAGCCTACGGGTCAGACAGATCTCAAACGTTCCAAGAACCCCGCCGCAGGCAAGCCCTCTGTAAATCCTCACGCAAAAGACGGTGAAGAAGAGGAAGAGCGATCGAAACGAGCCAACACTTCAGAGCAAGAGGAAGAGGGCGAAGAAGAGGAAGGCGAGGAAGAGGAGGAAGGTGAAGAAGAAGAGGGCGAGGAAGAAGAAAGTGAAGAACATGGTCCCAGTCCTCACATTCCAGGCAACCCTGTAGGAAAGAAGACTCCTCACTCAGCAAAGGATGCGTACGATTCTCCAGCTGACGACGCCGTGGGTCCTGAAGAGAGCGAAGAAGAAAGCCGAACAAGAGAAGATGATGAGCCGGTTGGCGTAACTCCCGGAGCGAAGGCTGGCACTGACAGTTCAGACGATCGCCCGGAGGAAGAGGGTGAAGAAGAGGAAGATGGTGTCAGCGTAGATCCCGTCAGAAAAGTCGCCGGCCAAGGCCAACACCTGAGAGCCAATCCAACCAAAGAGGAGAATACGAAGATTCTCTTTAGCGAAGCCGAACCCATCCAGGCACGCGCATTCTCACTACCAACAAACTCTGGAATCCTCAAGACCCTAGCCCAGCTCGCAACGCCCGAGAAGGCGAAGGAGGCAATGGAGAAGGGTGACGTCGAGGAGTTAGTGAAAGCCTTGACCCGGCCAAACCACACAATGTCACGCGAAAACGTTGCTCAGTTACTCGAGAACTGGAACAAGGGTAAGATGCCGAAAGAGCCGAAAACCCAGAAGATCGTGATTCGGAAACCTGGAATCGGCCAGTCCAAGGATCTCAGCATTCCCCAAGCTCGCAAAGCCCCGGACATCGCAGAAGGAGTCGTGAAGACCAGGAGCGTAACGGCTGTGGCGCCAACAATGGGTGCCTCGACGATATCCACGATTCCATCATCGCGCTTGCAGGAGCTTATGACGGAAGAGAGCAAGAGACCCTACACGAACGTGAGCTACCTCAACGTTGCAAAGCGCACCTGGAATAGGGCAGTCCAGGAACTCCTAGAGTTCCGCTAAACCTCCAG
>WNFY01008260.1_pt1 | contig 10331 bp, 9 predicted proteins | sample 5400091 | NCBI WGS metagenome assembly WNFY01 (sample SAMN13153364, study PRJNA577476) | soil metagenome | isolation source: 60 cm soil or saprolite under grassland replicate 1 | place: USA:California | collected 2016-06-15
ATTCGTCAGTCATAGGTTATCCCAACACTCAAAAAATAGAATATATAAAAGGATCCATCACTTTAAATTTTATTGACCGCAAAAGCAAGAAACTTATTTGGACTGGTACAGCAGAAGGTGATATTTATGATCCGGCAGTAATTGAAAAAGATTTGCATCCTGCAGTGCATAGCATTTTAGAACAATACCCCGTAAAACCATTAGTAATAAGAAGTCATAAAATAAGATAGAATGAATATTTTTTTAAAGAATGAAAACTAAAAATTTAATGTAATGAATAAGCATGGTTTATGGATGATTGTCGGTTGCACGCTTCCCTTGCTGCTGATTTTTTTGATGCCTTTATTCGGAATAAGCAGCAGGTTTTCTGTACCTGTTTTTATTGTGCTCATGTTTAGCTGTCACTTATTCATGATGGGCAAACATGGAAAGCATAATCATTCCGGCTCTCATCAATATTCAAATAAAAAAAGCGACGAGCAACATGAAGCGCATCAACATTAAAAAACTTGGATTAGCCATAGGTTCAACAGCAGCCTTATTATATCTGGGCTGTGCATTGGTAATGCTGATCGCCGGACATGATGGTACAGTAAAATTAGCAAACAGCCTTTTGCATGGAATAGATATATCTACGATCATCAGAATGGATATGCCATTTTCAGAAGCTTTAATTGGCATTGCAGAAACATTCATTATCGGATGGTTGATTGGTGCAAGTATAGCAGCTATTTATAACGCAGGAAGCTAAAGATTAAGAACAAATAAAAAATAAAACATGAAAAATAATGAAATAATTTTTTTACAATCGTTAGGTGCAGCGCAAACAGTTACCGGTTCAAAGCATCTTTTAAGAACTCCGGAATTAAATATATTAATTGATTGCGGCTTATTTCAGGGACTAAAAGAATTGCGTGAAAAAAATTGGGAAGCGTTTCCTGTTGATCCTGCAAGCATTGATGTAATGATCTTAACGCATGCACATCTTGACCATTGTGGTTATATTCCTTTATTAGTGAGGAAAGGATTTAGCGGGAAAATTTATATGACACTGCCAACAAAAGAATTAGCAGAACTTATTTTGCTGGATAGCGCCAAAATACAGGAAGAAGATGCAGAAAAGGCAAATGCAATGGGCTACAGTAAACACCATCCTGCCAAACCATTATATACAACTGAAGATGCGGAATTTTCATTCAACCAATTTGTAACAATTGAACATAGTATTGAAACTACATTATCACCTGGTATAAGTTTTCAGTTTCGCAAGAATGGACACATACTTGGTTCCGCTTGTGTGGAATTAAGTTGTTATGGAAAGAAAATTATTTTTTCCGGTGATATAGGAAGATATAACTCTGATTTCCTGCTGCCTCCTTCTTCTCTTGATGGTGCTGATTTTGTTATAATGGAAAGCACTTATGGTGACAGGCTGCATGACCAAACAAATCCATCTGACCAGTTAGCTGAAATTATTAATAGCACAATAGCTCAGCATGGTAATGTGCTCATTCCCAGCTTTGCTGTTGGTCGTGCACAGGAGATCATGCATCTCATTAATGAGTTAAAGAACAGCGCAAAAATTCCACCACATCTTCCCGTATATCTTGGCAGCCCGATGGCTGCAAGTGCAACAGATATTTTATGTCGTTATCCCAAATGGCATAAGCTGCCAAAGGATAAATGCATGAGCGTTTGCAAAGATGTAATTATCAACCGCGATTTTCATAACACTAAAAACATTATTAATAACCGCGAAAGTAAAATTGTAATTGCAGCCAGTGGCATGCTTACCGGCGGCAGGGTGTTAGAGTATTTAAAAAACTATTTGGGTGACAAAAGAAATACTATTCTGTTGGCAGGTTACCAGGCTGAAGGCACAAGGGGCAGGGCGCTGCAAAATGGCGCTCATGAAATAAAAATGCACGGCAGGTTTTATCCTGTTAAAGCAAATGTAGCAGAGATACCCGGTTTATCTGCACATGCTGATCAATCAGAGTTGATACAGTGGCTAAAAAATTTTAAGCACTTACCGGAGAAAATATTTTTAGTGCATGGTGAACCTTCTGCACTGGATGCACTGAGAGTAAAAATACAAGATGAATTAAATATTCCCGTTGAAGTGCAGAAACAAAACATCGGAACCATTTTATTTAAAACACAATTATATGCAAACACTAACATATCCGCATAAACAACAACATCATAACGGGCATCATGTACATCAGCTCAGTTTCAAAAATCTTTTTATAGATACCAACCAGGAATTGGTTGTGTTTATGCCACGCAGTTGCCACGTATGTAAGTCCGAAGGCTTCCAGGCATTAACAAGGCTTACCATTTCTTTAAATGGTAAGAACATCGTTGCTGATTTGAATGTTACTGAAGATGGATTATTGAAGGAAGGTGAAATAAGTCTTTCACAAAGTGCTATAAAAAAATTAGGCTGCAGCGAAGGAGATATGTTAGAGGTTACACATTTTCAGCCGCTGAATTCGATGACCCATGTTCGCTCGAAAATTTATGGAAAGCAACTTGATCAGCAAGCGTTCACTGAAATCATTAATGATATTGCTGAAGAAAAATATTCTAATGTTTTTCTTTCGTCGTTTGTAACAGCCTGCTCCGGCAACAACATGAGCATGGAAGAAATTTGCTACCTCACGAGGGCAATGATTGACAGTGGCAATAAACTTAACTGGGGTTTTGATATTGTGGCTGATAAACATTGTGTAGGCGGTTTACCGGGTAACCGCACTACTATGATTGTTGTTCCAATAATTGCTGCTTTGGGCATTCCTATTCCAAAGACTTCATCTCGTGCTATCACTTCACCTGCGGGCACTGCAGATGCTATGGAGGTGTTGACAAATGTAAATCTGTCTTTAGATGAAATGCATCATATTGTAAATAAAGAAGGCGGCTGCATTGCATGGGGAGGTTCTATGAGACTCAGTCCTGCCGATGATATTATTATTATTCGTGTAGAGAGAGCATTGGATGTTGACAACGAAGCACAGATGATTGCTTCCATCTTATCAAAAAAAGCAGCGGCAGGTTCTACACATTGTGTAATTGATATTCCTGTTGGCAGTAGTGCAAAAGTTAGAACAAGAGAAGCAGCAGAATTATTGAAAGCGCACTTAATTGAAGTTGCAAAATATATCGGCTTGAATATTCATGTGATGTTTTCTGATGGTTCACAGCCGGTAGGTTTTGGAATTGGTCCTGCACTGGAGGCAAGAGACGTTTTGTCTGTTTTAAAAAACAATGCTAATGCGCCTGAAGATTTACGCGACAGGGCTGTAAAGGTTGCTGCAGAAATTATTCAATTGGTGATGAAAATAAATGAAGCAGAAGCGTTGCAGTTGGCGAAATATAAAATTGAAAGTGGCAAAGCCTTGAATAAACTCATTTCCATTTGTGAAGCACAGGGAGGTTTCAAAGAACCGAAGCAGGCTGCTTACAGCAAAACTATTGAAGCAGAATTTACAGGTATTGTTTCAGAAATTGATAATCGGAAAATTGCACGTGTTGCAAAGCTTGCAGGCGCACCTGACGCTAAAGAAGCAGGCGTAGATTTCTTCATTCATCTAAATCAAAAAGTAATGAAGGGGCAACCCTTGTTTACCATTTATGCCAATTCAAAAGGTGAGTTGGAATATGCTTATAACTATTTCAAATCAAACAATCATCAAACAATAAAATTTCATTAATTATGAATAACGTCCTGCTGTTTACTTTACCGGGCAATGAAGAAATGGCTTTTAAGATAGCCGCTTTGTTAGGTTGCGAAATGGGTAATGTAGTCATCCGTCATTTTCCTGACGGCGAAACCTATATTGATGTTGAATCAAATGTTTTAGGAGCTGAAATAATTGTTGTGGCATCCCTTCATCAACCCGATGATAAACTTTTACCCTTATACTTTTTATGCAAAACAGTAAAAGAATTAGGTGCTTATTCGGTGAAGCTTGTTGCGCCTTATCTCCCTTATATGCGGCAAGACAAGCGTTTCAAACCTGGGGAATGTATTACTTCAGATTTGTTTGCATGTTTGCTTTCCACTTTTGTTGATGAGCTTATTACGATAGATCCGCATTTACATCGCCATCATCAGATGGGAGAAATTTATTCTGTTCCTGCTAAAGTAATTCATGCATCCCATCTTATTGCTGAATGGATAAAGAAAAATGTTCCTGATGCATTGCTCGTAGGTCCGGATGAAGAAAGCGAGCAATGGGTTTCAACAGTAGCAAACGAAGCAGAAAAACCTTTTATCATTTTAAAAAAAATAAGAAAAGGTGATAAAGATGTAACAATTAAAATACCCAATGTTTCTGAATGGAAAAATCATACACCTGTTTTGATTGACGATATTATTTCAACGGCAAGAACAATGATTGAAACAATAAAACAATTAAGAAAAGCGGGGTTTAAGCCGCCTGTTTGTATCGGTGTACATGGAATTTTTGCAGATAATGCATATCAGGAACTTGCTAAAACTGGTGCAAGGGTAATTACGAGCAACACTATTCCTCACGAAACGAATTCGATTGATGTGTCCAGGCTTATTGCAGACATTTTACAATCTCCATTCGTTTCTTTTACTAATTGTTGTGATGGAACTTATAAAAATTATATCAGTAGTGATACTACATGCTATCACGAGTACTATTAAAGACAAAAAAGTAAAATCTCAGAGCAATGAAAACGCTTAGAAGAGTGGAAAGTTATCAGGGCATCACAGGAAGATGTTTTTAAAACAATTGATGATTTAGGAGTAACAGGAATGCACATGACGAAATCTTCAATGATGATGATGGGCGGTAAGCTTAATCTTGAATTCCTTACAAAAAATCATACAGGACTTGGCTCAAGATACAGATGGACGGGAAAAACGATGGGAATGAAAATGGACTTTACAGTTGAAGTAACAAAATGGGTTAAAGATGAAGAAAAAATTTGGGAAACCGTTGGTAAAGCAGAATTGATTATTTATTCATGGTTCAGAATGCATTTAAAAGTATTTCCAATAATCAATGGAACAACAGCCAAACTGTCTATCAGTTATAAAAAGCCAAAGGGCTGGTTTAATGAAATACTCTCTTTTCTTTTTGCTGACTGGTATTGCAACCGGTGCCTGAAAAGAATATTGGAAGATGCAAAAAAACATTTAGAACATTCTAATGATGGAGTTCTCCGGGAACTTAAAAGAATTAAATAATCACTATGCCGCATTACTGACTGTGGCAATTAAAAAAATAGAAAAGCATGAAAAAAATTAAGGTAGCCATTAACGGATATGGCGTAATTGGCAAACGGGTAGCCGATGCAGTAACACTGCAGGATGATATGGAGCTTACTGGCATTTGCGATGTTGTTACGGACTGGCGCATTAAAATGGCTGAAATAAGGAATTACCCGGTTTTTGGTTTCGATGAAACTTTTAATAATAAAATGCAGGAAGCCGGTATCAATGTTACGGGCACTTTGAACGACCTGTTGAAAGAGGTAGATATTATTGTGGATTGTACACCTAAAAAAATTGCTGCACAAAATATTCCGCAATACAGAAACATGGGTAAAAAATTTATTGTGGAAGGAGGCGAAAAGCACGAAACGACCGGGCATTCCTTTAGTGCTGAAAATAATTATGAGACAGCGATAGGACGTGAAAGCACAAGGGTGGTATCGTGCAATACCACTTCCATAGTACGCACACTTACGGCATTGAAAAAAGCAGGATTGCTGAAAAAAGCAAGAGGCATATTGCTGCGCAGGGCTACCGATCCGTGGGAAAGCCACTTAGACGGCATTATCAATACGCTTGTTCCTGAAAAAGATATACCCAGCCACCAGGGACCGGATGCGCAAAGCGTTGACCCGTCTTTGGATGTAGTTACAGCCGCCGTTAAAGTACCGGAAACTCTCAGCCATCTTCATTACTGGAATGTGCAGCTTATACGCCCCACATCAAAAGAAGAAGTGTTAGCGGCTTTCCTTACTTCCACCCGCATAGCATTGATTGAGTATGGTGAAGGATTATCAGCTAACAATGCTGTTAAGGAATTAATGCTCGCATTAAAACGTCCTTATGGAGATATGTATGAAGTGGCTTTATGGAAGGATATGCTGAAAGTAGAGGGAGATGAACTGCATTATGCCTACCTCGTGGATAACCAGGCTATCGTAATACCTGAAACAATAGATGCCATTCGTGCATTAACAGGCATAGAGCAGAATGCCCATCATTCCATTCAGAAGACTAATGAAAGTCTGGGAATAAAACAAAAGTTCTATTAGACACATTGTACCGTTTACCTGAGTGCAAGCAACAAATAAAAGTGTAACAGCAAAAGATTAAAAATGAAATCAATAAAAGATGTGGTACTAACTCCAAAGCCGTGGAAAAAATATTGGCGCAATTGCCATCGTGAATGGCGCGAGGAGTTTATCTACTTTGTTTTGGTGGACCGCTTTCATGATAATAATAAACGCCATTCGCTTGAATTTACAGAACGCCATTCCGGCTTTGGTGATGAACAGCGATTACAGAAAAGTTGCGGTGGCACATTGCGTGGCATCATTGATCATATTGAATACATAAAAAATCTTGGTTGCACTGCGATATGGTTAAGTCCTGTTTTTCAAAACAATCCTGAAGCATATCACGGTTACGCTATCGAGAATTATCTCGAAGTTGATAAACGTTGGGGCACTAAAGAGGACCTTGAAGAACTGGTAGACATTGCACATGATTTGGATATGCGGGTGTTCCTTGATATTGTTTTACATCATTCCGGTGATAATTGGTGTTACCCCGGGCATTACGACTATTATTATTATAATGGTCTGCAGTTTCCACTTGAAAAATGGAGATATGATGATAAGCCAATTCCTCTTGAATTGCGTAACCCGGATTTGTACAACCGTGAAGGGCAGATAAAAAATTTTGATACTTACCCTGAAACAAGAGATGGTGATTTCTTTCAATTAAAAACTTTTCGCAACGATAATTCGAAAGAAGCTTTGTACATGCAAGACTTGCTTATTACACTTCATTGTTACTGGATAAGGGAAACGGATGTAGATGGTTTTCGTGTTGATGCAGTAAAACACATGGGTGAAGAAGCAATCAGCCGTTTTTGTTCTTACATGCGTGAATATACTTATTCATTGGGCAAAAAAAATTTCTTTTTGTTTGGTGAATTGCTTGGTGGTGAAGAAACATACAACAGGTACATCGGTCCCAAAACATCCATAGTGCTTGAGGATAAAAATTTGTATTACGGATTAAATTCTGTTCTTGACTTTCCGCTGTATCACATTCTGGAAGGAGTAATAAAAGGAAAAACTTCTCCTGAAAAATTGATTGAACGATATACCATCTTGCAGCACAATGCACTTAACCGTGGTGAATATGGTGAATACCTTGTAACATTCATTGACAATCATGACCAGGTTGGAGAAATTATCAAACATCGTTTTGGACATGATGCAACCCCGGAACAAATTATTGCAGGTGTAGGTTTTTTGCTTTGCTCTTTAGGAACTCCGTGTATCTATTATGGAACTGAACAGGGATTTGACGGTTGTGGTAATGGTGATTTTTTTGTGAGGGAATGTATGTTCAGTCCCACAGATCATACTGTAAATGTGCTTAACCAGCAATCAAAAATTTATAAATCCATCGCTACTATTGCCAATCTTAGAAAAACCAGCCCTGTGTTGAAGTTTGGAAGAATGTATATGAGAGAATTATCGTCCGATGGAATTCATTTTCATTTTCCGGATTGTCCGAAATGCACACTTGCTTTCTCAAGAGTATTGTTCAATGAAGAAATATTGGTTGTGTATAATTCATCCACTTGTGATGCCAAAGTAGAATATATAAAAGTGGATTACCGCATTAACAAAACCAGTAAATGCATGAAAAATATTTATGGATATGAAAACTGCGTGGAAGTGCTGCGTCATAAAGGCGATGAAGATAAAATACGGTTTATCAGATTGTATTTAAAACCGATGCAGTTTGTAATGCTTAACAGTGCCTGAGAGGTGAGCAAGTACGCACCTTTCAGGATATTGAGAGTATTCGGCGAATTGTTGACCAACAAAAAAATAACCCTCAAAGATTATGAGCAGAATGAATTTGATACAAACTTTGGTAACTCCGGTTAAGCATCGTTGAAGCCTGTCCCGAACTTGTTTCGGGATCGCATTTTGTTCATCTTTAGAATAAGCATCGAGCAAATTAAAAATATAAAACAGTATAATGAACAAACAAACAGAAATAGAAAACCTGATAGATAGATTTCCCGAAACGGATGTGCCCGGTTTAGATTTTTTGGTAGAGCTCGCTCTTGATTTAAGCTGGCGATGGAACCACGCCACTGACGAAATATGGCAACAACTTGATATACCCCTTTGGGAGCTAACCCATAACCCATGGATTGTTCTGCAAACTGTTTCTTTTAATAAAATTAAATTTTTACTTGCCGATGCAAACATCAAAAGCAAATTAGATGCATTGCAGTCTCAAAAGCCATCACTCAAAACAAAAAAATGGTTCGGCGAAAATTATCCTGATACTTCACTGAACTGCATTGCTTATTTCAGCATGGAATACATGCTGACCGAAGGACTTCCCATTTACTCAGGTGGCTTGGGCAATGTAGCTGGCGACCAGCTTAAAGCCGCGAACGATATGGGTTTGCCAATAGTAGGTATAGGGCTGCTGTATCAGCAAGGCTACTTTCGTCAGTTAATTGACAAAAATGGCGAGCAACTGGAGCTTTATCCCTACAATGACCCTGGACAGTTACCCATTATGCCGCTGCGAAAACCCAATGGTGAGTGGCTGCGTTTACAAATTGCGTTGCCCGGGTATTCTGTATGGTTACGCACCTGGGAAGTAAAGATTGGCAATGTAAAGCTTTATCTTTTGGATAGTAATGATGTGGCAAACTATCCGGCTCACAGGGGTATTACCAGCGAATTATACGGAGGCGGTGTTGAGCTGCGCCTTCAGCAGGAACTAGTTCTTGGAATTGGCGGATGGCGGCTTTTGAAAGAACTTGGTATTGCATTTTACTATGCATACGGCAGTAACAGCGGGATTTGACCATTTTGCACCTTATCTGATAGCGCAATATTTGACGGAGTATGCGCAAACAGAACTGGGTATTTCTTTTGGAGAATTGATGGCATTGGGTCGTTTAAACCCTGGCGACCAATCCGAACCTTTTAACATGGCGTATCTTGCATTTCGCGGTTCAGGTGCTGTAAATGGTGTAAGCCGTTTGCACAGAAATAAAAGCCGGGAGTTATTCCGTCCCCTTTTCCCCCGATGGCCGGACGAAGAAATATCGGTAGGATATGTGACCAATGGTGTGCACATGCGAAGCTGGGACTCCAAAGCAGCCGATGAAGTGTGGACGGAAACCTGTAGTAAGGGAAGGTGGATGGGGACGGCGGAAACGCTTGAATTGCATATGTGTTGTCTGCCTGATGAAAGATTATGGAAGATGCGCACCGATGCCCGGAAAACCTTAATCGAATTTATGCGTAAACGTTTACCGCTTGATTTAGCCGCTTCAGGGGCTTCGTACGAAGAAGTAGATGTAGCAAAACACCTGTTTGATGCCAATACATTGACATTAGGCTTTGCCCGCCGCTTTGCAACTTATAAAAGACCCAACCTGCTGTTGCACGATAAAGAGCGGTTGTTACGGTTATTAACCAATCCCACCATGCCGGTACAAATTGTAGTGGCTGGTAAAGCTCATCCGGAGGATCAAGCCGGGCAGGGTATGATTAAAGAGTGGGTAAATTTTAGTAAAAGACCGGAAGCCAGATCACATGTAATCTTTTTAAGTGACTATGATATGTTCTTAACAGAACAAATGGTGCAGGGAGTAGATGTTTGGATAAACACACCGCGGCGTCCGTGGGAGGCTTCAGGAACGAGTGGGATGAAAGCGCTGGTAAATGGCGTGCTTAATTTTTCAGAATTGGACGGTTGGTGGGATGAAGCTTATGAACCGGGTGTAGGATGGGCATTGGGTGATGGCAAAGATCACGGTGATGACCCTGTATGGGACTCGGTCGAAGCCAATCAGCTTTACAGCTTACTCGAAAATGAAATAGTGCCCGCATTTTATCATCGTAATGAAGAGGGAATACCCATTTCATGGACGTCCAAAATGCGCAGGAGCATGGCTGAGCTGGCTCCCAGATATTCTACCAACCGGACTATAAAAGAATATACAGAGCGGTATTACATTCCTGCGGCTATGGCTTATAAAAAACGCTCTGCAACCAACGGC
>WNFY01006583.1_pt1 | contig 10329 bp, 9 predicted proteins | sample 5400091 | NCBI WGS metagenome assembly WNFY01 (sample SAMN13153364, study PRJNA577476) | soil metagenome | isolation source: 60 cm soil or saprolite under grassland replicate 1 | place: USA:California | collected 2016-06-15
AGGGCTGAGCCTGTACCGCACTTCCGGCGGACTGCTCCGCTCGACCCGGCACGCCCTGATCGGGACCACGCCCTCGTGAGGATCCTGTGGAGTTCCAAAGATGACATGCATCGGCTGCTGCCGTAGTGGCTGAGCTGACGCGGGTCACCGGTCAGCGGGAGACCTCCTCAGCTCAGACGCGTGATGATTTCCGCGTAAGCACATTCGCGTGCGGGCGCGTGCTGCGCCCTCGGGAGCGTGAGGAGGTCCCGATGCCCATCGCAGGCGGGCTGGACATTCACCGGAAGCAGATCACCTTCGACTATCTCGACACGGCCACGGGGGAGGTGCGGCGCGGCCGGATCGCGCCGGCCGATCGCGGGCATCTGGCCGCGTGGCTGGCGGGCCGGTTCACCGGCCAGGACGCGCACTTCGCGGTGGAGGGGTGCACCGGGTGGCGGTATGTGGCCGAAGAGCTGGCCGCCGCCGGGATCACCGTGCATGTCGCCGAGCCGGCGGACACCGCCGCGCTGCGGGGCCGCAAGCGGCACGCCAAGACCGACCGGACCGATTCCCGGCACCTGCGGCAGCTGCTGGCCGACGGGCGGCTGCCGGAATGCTGGATCCCGCCGTGGCATGTCCTGGAATGCCGGGCGCTGCTGGAGACCTACCACGACTTGCGGGTCGAGCACACCGCCTGGGTGCAGCGGATCCACGCGGCGCTGTTCCACCAGGGCGCGCCGCAGCTCGGCGAGGGCGGGCTGCGCACCGGCGAGGGCCTGGCCGCGCTGCAGGCGATCGCCGCCGCGCAGCTGTCGCCGGCCGGGCAGCTGCAGGTCGCGGTGGCCCTGGGCAAGCTCGCCGAGCTGGACCGCCATCTTGACCTGCTGCGCCGCCGGCTGCTGACCGAGGCCCGGCAGCTGGCCGGCGCCAGGGAGCTGCACGCGCGGCTGTACGGCGTCGGGCCCATCACCGCGCTGGCGCTGGTGTGCTGGCTCGGCGGGGCGGGCCGGTTCTCCTCCGCCCGCAAGGCAGTCCGGTTCACCGGGCTGGACGTCACCGTGTACTCCTCCGACGGCAAGCGCTCACCCGGGCACCTGTCCCGGCAGGGACCCGAAGTGCTGCGCTGGTGCGTCTATGAGGCCGGCAAGACGCACGCCCGCAGCTCCGCTCCGGACTACCGGTACTACGCCGCGGTCAAGGACCGGATCGACGGCAAGCGCGCCGCCATCTCCGAGGCCCGCAAGATCATCCGCCAGGCCGTGCACATCCTGGCCGAGCTCGGCGACGGCGCGCTGGCGCCGGCCTGAAGTCCCCGGCGGCCGCGCCGTGACGCGGTCCCGGGAACGGCAGCAGGCGCCATCATCACCCGATGGGGATCACCGCGGCCAGCTCCCGCCAGGCGGCTGTCAGCCCGCTACCCGCCCTGCCGCGCAGGGCACGCGGACGGCCTGCAAAGAATGAGCGGCCGCATCCCCCCGCAGGCGGGGGGGACACCCGATCAATCATCATGTCACCGGGCCGCCAGCATGAACGCTCCGGCCCGCGGGCCTAGGTAAGCCTGGCTGCCCCCTGCCGTATCCCCGGGCCCCGCCCCGTCGGCCGGCCACCTCCCCGCCGTCCGGAAGGCTCTGCCCCTGAACACCTGACCGGCCCCCGACACCCCGGCCCCCTCCCTGCCCGGCTGCCCCATGATCCGCTCCCGGACAGCCGCGTCAAGGACGCCTGCGGCGCCGCTGCGCGGGCGCTGCGCGCTCCTTGACCCGGCCGCCCGCTCGCAGGAGATTGGCACCGATCCGGACAGGGAGGAAACTGAGCATGCCCTCCAGACAGCACCGGACCTGCCCACCCAGCGAAAACATGCCAATTGCGGGACCGGACCGATGCAGGTAAGCCGCCCGCCCGGGAGGTAGCGGCGCGCCCGGAGACGAGCGCCACGTCCTCCCGGGGGAACGCGTAGATCGGCACCTTCTTGCCCGGCTCCCAGACGAGCAGCGCGCGTCGGCTGTCGACGATCGTGTCCTTGCCCCGCGTACCGCGGATCCAGCGGGAGATCGGGTAATACGTCAGATCATCGAAGGGGGGACTGGGGTGTAGCACGGCCATGGTTGCTTCCTTTACTGGTTTGAAGGTCAAGGTCGATGACCTGGTTCTGGCTCCGACATGTCGAGTGCAGCGTCGCGACGCCAGTGTGAACAGCACAGGAGCGCCTGCCCGGCCGCCGGCGGCCCGGGCGGTTCGACCCGGTAGGCGACCCGCCGCTGAGCAGGCCGCTTCGACAGAGGTGGCCCGGCAGGCAGCTCTCATGCTGCTCTCCTTACAGGTTGACCGGCGGGTTCCGCCGGTGCGGCTCAATCACGCTCACGGCAGCTAGCCAGCGGGGGCAGATGTCTGCTCGGAGTGCTGGCCGCGCAGGCCGAAAAGGCCGGCCAGGTCGGGCAAATCCCCCGGCTGCGGCGCCGGCAGGTAGGGAAATGCGGGGCTGGCCACGCGCGGGACGGAGGCGCCGCCGAGCGGGGATCCGGCGAGGAATCCGACGGCGATGTCGAAGCTGTCATCGTCCAGCGCCCGGCCGTTGCCGCCGCCGGGTTCGAACGCGGCGGGCGTACCCGGGCGGTAGACGACGACATCAGGGAGGAACGCCGCCATCACCTTCTTGGCGTGTGCCTCGGGATCGGGCAGTCCGGCCAGGCAGGCAACGGTACCGGCGATGCGGGCGACCCGCTCGCCGTGGACCTCCTGGTCGGTGGCGGGCGCTCCAGCGTTGAGGATCTCGGATTCCGCGTCCGGGGGGCTGAAGAACAGCGGGCGGAGCATGGGCTGGCCTATCCGGCTGACCTGGAGTTGCGGGGCATGGCCGAACAGGCTGATCCGCGCCGACACCGCGATGCGGGTGCCGCCCAGATCGGCGTCGGGTACCTGCAGGGCGACGGCGGTCACGTCGCGGCCGGCGAAGATATTGCCTGGCGAGGACGTGAAGACGCCGGGGTCGTAGTGCCCTGCCGCGAGCCCCTGGAGGAATCCGGCCAGGGCGAGCCCGTCGGCGGTGAAGGGATCCGCGGCCAGTCCAGCCCACCCCAGCCCGCCGGCGCCAAGGGTGAAGACCTCCCCGGTGTGGCCCTTGCCCAGCAGCGTCCCCTCTGTGCCGTGCCGCGCGGCGGCCCCGCCGGCGCGCAGGACGCGCATCTGCTGATTCCCTGTGCCGTCCGGCTTAGTGAAGGTGACACGGAAGGCGACGTCCTCGCGGGTACCTCCGTCGCTGGCCACGACGACTTCGTAGAGCGCATCGGGCCGGAATGTGGTCGCCGATGAGCGTCCGGCGTCGGGGTTAACGGTCAGGATCAGCGTGGTGGTACCGGGCACGCCGGGGAATACGAACAAATCGCACAGGTTAATGCGTCCGTCAGCGATGGCGGTCGGGCTGTCAAAGTGATGTGACACGTGGGTCTCCCTCTACGGCGGGACTGGCCGTCGCCGCGCTGTTTCGCCTACCCCTGGTTCGCGTCGGCGGCGGCGGAGATCTTACGACCGGAGGCACACAGGTCGGACCGAGGCGCCCGGCGCACTCCCGGGGACGAGCAGACACCGGCCGCGAGCACAGCCGGGCGGGACGCCGTCGGGGCCGGAGATGGGACGGGCGCGAACCGGTCTGAGCCCGGGGGGACGTTGCCGCGACAGCAGACCGGACCGCGGCCTGACGAGGCAGGCGGCGGATGCCAGTTAGGGGGCTTAGGGCTTGCGGAAGAATAACCCGTAGCTTCCTGGAATCGGGCACCCTGGTGTGGTATGGGCATGATGACGGTAACCAGGGAGATGCTGACGGCGAAGTTCGAGGTGATCTTCCCGCACTTGGATGAGCGGCAGCGGCGGCTGCTGATGGGGGCTGAAGCGCGGGCGCTGGGACATGGCGGAATCCGGCTGGTGGCGCGGGCCGCCGGTGCCCGGGAAGCAACCGTGTCGCTGGGCGTGGATGAGCTGGACTCCGGGGCTGAGCCGCTGGGCCGGGCGCGGCGGCCGGGCGGGGGCCGCAAGCGGGCCGCTGACCTGGATCCCGGGCTGCGCCCGGCGCTGCTGGCCCTGGTCGAACCGGAGGAACGGGGCGACCCGATGTCGCCGCTGCGGTGGACCACGAAGTCCACCCGGAAGCTGGCGGCCGAGCTGACAGCCCAAGGTCATAAGGTCTCCGCGGACACCGTCGGCGATCTGCTGCAGGCTGAGGAGTTCAGCCTGCAAGGCAACGCCAAGACCGTCGAGGGAAAGCAGCACCTGGACCGGGACGCGCAGTTCCGTTACATCAACGAGCAGGTCCGCGAGCATCTGACGGCCAAGGATCCCGTGGTCAGCGTGGACGCTAAGAAGAAGGAACTGGTCGGCGAGTTCAAGAACGGCGGCCGGCAGTGGCGGCCCAGGGGCGAGCCAGCCCGCGTCAGCACCCACGACTTCCCTGACCGGAAGCTGGGCAAGGCGATCCCGTACGGGGTCTATGACCTGGCGGCGGACCGCCCCGAAGGGCTGCTCCGCCCGGACCGCGTGCTGCGGGGCAACCTGGCCAACCGCGGGCGTCCCTCCCCGGCCCCCGCCGGCCAGGCACCGGCCGCCACCCCAGCCGAGCGCCCGATGCAGTCTGCGCCGTAACCGGGAATGCTCCAGCCATAGCACCGGAAATCCTGTTATGCGCGGTCCGAATCAAGGCAATCCCGCATTCAAAGATGTGCACCTAACGGCGGATATAGCGCTGTATCCGGTGGAGAGTGATCGCGATGCCGCGGGCTGGACCGCCGACAAGTATGACCGGCAACGATTATCCGACCAGGTCAACGTCGTCCGAGGAGGAAGCGGTCCTTCCGCCCCAGCAAGAGCCGGACAATGCCCAACAGGGCGAAGATCCCGGGTACCTCACGGAAACAGGCCAGGCGGCCGGCGAGGACGGCTCGGTCGCTCCGATCATCGGCGGGCTGCCCGCCGTCGAGGGGTCAGCCTGGGATATCGGCGCCCCGCTGGACGAGCGCGGCGCGGGCCTGGCTGACGAACTGGGCAGCTCACCAGGCCAGGCCAGAGGCGAGGACACGCGCAGCAGCTGAATCGCGGCCGGCGGCGGACAGATCCAGGCATGACAGCGCCCCCGCAGCGTGTGCTCGCGAGGGCGTGCCGTAGCCGGCGCGCAGGTCGCCTCACGGCGAAAGGCGCATCATGGTTCCAGCTGGACGGTATCCCATGAAGGCAGTGGTCAGGCCCGGGGGACACTAACGCACCGACCGGGGTAGAACGCGACTCCGGCCAGTGCTATTCCAACCGCGGGAGCTGCCACCGGCTGGATGCCAGCTTCAGGCCTCAGCCATAGTCGCGGTCAGATGAGATGACGCTAGGCGCGCTCAGCACGGCGGGACCGGAACATGCCCGTCGCGCCTCCCGGCCGCGGGCGGACCGGCCGTTTACCGGGCAGGAAGGACGGCGATTCCGCGTGGATCCGGCGCGCCGGATCCACGCGGTCGGGCGTGACCGAGCCTGGCACCAGGGGCCGATGCCGGAACAGCTGGCCTCAGTCTTCTTGCCGTTACCCGCATCGGCACGATCAGGAACTACTCCTGGATCCCGCTCGCCGAGGACAGCCACCATCACGCGGCGTAATCCGATCTAAACCGACACAGTCTCCCTGCCGAGTACGTATTCGCGGAGGCTGCTTCGCAGGGCGCCGTGTCTGCGCACAGATCATTCCGATATGGGCGTGGAGGCCGAGGACACCGAGCGCAGCGCCTACGGCATCGTCACCGACCCGGCCGAGGCCGGTTACGTGATCAAGGAGAAAGACGGCCGCCGCAGCCGCTACCAGATCCAGGCGCACCTGCCGCTGCCTGACCCCACCGGCCGGGGACGCACCACCGGCGAAGTCCTGGCCCTGCTCGGCACCGGACCAGCCCGGCACCGGACTGCCCCCGTCGGCTGACCGGCACACGTTCGCTCTCCACCGGGGGCTGCTGGCGGCCCTAGCTCAGCCGCAGCCGGCCTCCGGAGCGCTGGGCCAGGTCGTGCCGCAACGCCGCCCGGGAGATGTACCCGACGATGGCCGGGATCTGCCGGGCCAGGCCCTGGTCTACCGCTGCCTGCTGGGCCGCTGGGCGCAGCGCGATCTGGACGCAGCCGCCGGGGAAGATGTCATACCAGGTGGCTGTGAACCGCGCGCCACCGGCCGGGGCGCGCAGCCGCCTGATTCCTGGCCCGGGTGCCCGGACCGCTACGGCCCGCCTGGCCGCGCAGTGCCCGGTCAGGGTTAGCTGCAGCGCACCGTTACCGGCGCGGTCGTTGTCCAGTGTGATGACCGACCTGCCGCGCAGCGCCTGGACCCTGCTCAGGGTCCAGCCGACGGGCAGCGGCCGGATGCAGACCACTTCGGTGGCTGTCGGTACCGACTGGGCCTCGGCCAGCAGTGGTTGCAGGGTGTGGCAATCCATGGTGGTGACGCGCAGTGCCGTGGCCGGGATGGCACTGCTGAGCAGGGAATTCGCCAGGGCGATGGCTAGCAGGAATGCTGTCACGAGGACGGCGGCTGAGGAGGCTACCCGGCGCGTGCTCCAGCGCTGAATCCGGACCGGCGCCGGCCGGTGCGGCAGTAGCTGGAGGAACTCCTCGTGCAGGTCGCGGCCGCTGGCCCGGATCGCGTGCCGCAGCTGGGAGGGCAGCGCGATCCCGCGGGCCGCGGCGAATGCCTCGGAGATCTCCGCCACGGTGAAGTACTGCAGTGCGCGCTGGTAGACGCGCTGGGCGCTGCTGCGCAGCGCCAGGCATAGCATCATGTTGGCCAGGTCGACCGCCTGCCGCCACGGTGTCGGGTGCACCTCCGCGAACGCCACGTCGATCAGCAGCAGGTGGCCGTCGCGGACCAGCAGGTTGGCCGGTTTGATGTCGCGGTGGGCGAGGCCAGCGTCCCACATGCGGCGGACGATCGGTAGCCCGTCATCGATGACCGCCTCGTCCACTTCGGCGTCACCCAGTTCCGTCGCACCGGCGAAGAACTCAGTCAGCAGCAGGTACTCCCGGTCCGGTGTGAGCTCCACAAAGCCGTAGGGCTCCGGGCTCGGCAGCCCGGCGGCCCGGCAGAGCCGCAGCGCATAGTCCTCCTGCTGGACCAGGCGGCGGACGCCCTTGAACGACTGCTCATCCTCGAGCCGGCCATACAGCAGCTGCCGGCCGAGCTTGTACCAGCGGTCCGCGCGCACATGCGAACGCGCATACAGCTTGCCGAACAGGTATCCGCCCGGCTGGCCGGCCTGCCGCAGCCGCATCGGGCTGGACCCGCCGGAACCGGCCAGCCCGAACGGCTCGACGCCGGAGACCTCGATGTCCATCTGGTCCTTCAGCGCGCGTGTGATCGCCTCGCCGCGGGCGCCGCCGAGGTCAAGATGCGCACCGTGCGCGCCGCCGTAGACCACCGGGAACGACTCCTGCCGGGCGAACAGCCGCAGCCCCAGCAGCGGCACGCTAACGCCGAGGATCGCGCCGAGTAGCACGTCGGTCGGCGCGTCCACACCCAGGCGCATCCGGGACAGGCCGATCACGACCACGATCGCGGCTGCGGCCCAGCCGCCACGGCGCCGCCACCGGCCGGCGGGCACCAGCGTGTACAGCGCGCCGGTCAGCACGGCGCACACCGTCGCGATCTCGACCGACGGCATCGCGAAGCCACCCCAGCGGAACTGGACCGGCACGCCGAACGGCAGCGGCCGGTGCACGGCAAACAGGACGACCGCAGTCAGCAGCATGAGCACCCCATAGCTGACCACCAGCACCAGCAGGTGCCGGAACCGGCGCAGCACGATCAGCGCCAGCAGCAGCGCATATCCCGCGATGACCGTGGCGGGCCTGGCACCCGCCTCGGCGATCAGCCGGGCTGCCGCGGTAAATCCGGGCACCGGGAGCCCGGCCACCCGCCGGGTGATGGCGTCGTCGATCACCGTGACATCGACTGCCCAGCGGCTCAGGCCGCCGGCGAACACCGCGACGGCCACGCCGGTTGCCGCGATCGCGGCCGCCAGCCAGATCAGCCCGCTACGGTCGATATGCCGCGGCAGCGGCGGCGGCGCGCCCGACGGGCGGCGCCGCCGGCCGGCCGGCAAAACCGGCACCCGCGCTGGTGCGCCCTGGGCCGGCCGCGGCGGGTCGGCGCTCACCCATACTCCCGGTGCTGCAGGGACCGCCGGGACAGCCAGCCCGGCAGCACCGGCAGCCAGTACGTCGCCAGCCGGTACAGCAGCACGGCCCAGACCGCGGGTCTGGCCTGCATGCCGACGCCGGCCAGTCCGGCGACCAGCGCCGCCTCGATCCTCAAGTCGTACCAGCTCCTCACCGTCCGGCTGTGGCGAACGCTCGGCGCTTATGCTCGTCGCGATCGCCTCCCTCACGGCCTCGCCATAATGTCGCATCCTGGCCACAACGCGGAGCGACCACCTGCAGCCCCCGACAGGAGCGCCTCTACCGACCAGACGGGCCTATGACTGGTCCGGCAGCAGTTCCAGTCAGAGGAACGGCGCCTTACTTCGAAGCCGCGTGACACGATTCCCGTCAGCTTCCCCTGTTACCTGCTAGGGCCGCGGCGAGCTGTGCTCAATGCCAGTATCTGCCGTGTCAGCGGGCTCCACGGCAACCAGGTCGATCCCGAAGTCCCGCAGCCGGTCGAGCAGCCCATACAGATGCGCCTGGTCACGGATCTCACCGACAAGCACCGTCTGGTTCGGGCCGGCTTCGAGGGCCATCCCCTCGAAGGCGGACTCGAAGCGCTCGCTCAGGCGTCCCCGCAGAACGATGCGGTATCTGCTCGGGCCCACGCGGTCAGCTCCTATGCCTACGACTTGTCGGAACCGGCCGCTGCGATTGGGGCGCGGCGGGCGGCGCGTTCCTGGGCTTGGCTGATGGCCCAGGCGGCGTTGATCAGGCCGATGTGGCTGAATGCCTGCGGGAAGTTGCCGATCATCTCTCCGCTGGCTGCGTCGATCTCCTCGGCCAGCAGGCCGACGTCGTTGACCGCTGCCACCGCCCGCTCGAAGGTCGCCGTGGCCTGGTCCAGCTCACCGGCAAGGGCTTGTGCCTGTGCCAGCCAGAACGTGCAGAGCAGGAAGGTTCCCTCCTCGCCAGCTAGGCCGTCGTGAGCGAGGTAGCGGTAGACCAGGCCGCGTTCGTCGGTCAGCCGGGCGGCGGTGGCGTCGATGGTCGCCTTCATCCGCGGGTCGTCGCCGGGCAGGAAGCCGGTGATCGCCAGCATCAGGTTGGACGCGTCCAGGTCCTCGCTGCCGAAGGCCTGGGTGAAGGCGCTCGCCTTCTCACTCCACCCGTGCTCAAGGATGGCCGCGCGGATCTCACCGCGGGCCCGGGCCCACTCCTCAACCCGATGTGCCGCGCCGAGCTGGGGTGCCAGCGTGATCGCGCGGTTCAGCGCCGCCCAGCACATCAGTTTGGAGTACAGAAAGTCGCGTGGCTCGCCCCGGATCTCCCAGATGCCCTGGTCTTTTTCCTTCCAGCGGCTGGCGGCGGTATCGGCGGCAGCGGCCAGGAACTGCTGGGTGACCGGGTCGAGCTCGCCGAGCTGCTGCACCAGCCGCTCGGCGGCGCCAAGCAGCTCGCCGTACACGTCGAGCTGGCGCTGGTTCCACGCGCCGTTGCCTACCCGCACCGGGCGGCTATCCCGCCAGCCGGCCAGGTGCGGCAGCTCTCGCTCGGAAAGATCGCGCTCGCCGCCGATCCCGAACATGATCTGCAGGTCCACCCCGCGCCTCAGCTGGGATGCCGCGGCATCGGCGAGAAAGGCGAAGAACTTGTTGGCCTCGTCCGGGCAGGCCGCCACCCACAGGGCCTCCATGGTCAGGCAGGCATCGCGCACCCAGGTGTAGCGGTAATCCCAGTTGCGCTCCCCGCCGACGGTTTCCGGCAGCGACGTGGTGGGTGCGGCGACGATGGCGCCGGTCGGCGCGAACGTGAGTGCCTGGAGCACCCGCCCGGAATGGTGGACCAGGGCCCGCCAGGGGCCCTCGTAGGTCTGGTGGATGGCCGACCACGAGCGCCACCCCTCCAGGGTGTCCTCCAGGCGGGCGGCGATCTCGCCGGCATCCCAGGCGGCGAGGGGCGGCTGCCACATCCGCCCATGGTGGAGCGCGAAGCTAACCGTCTGGCCGGCAACTATGTGGAGGCGCGCGGTAGCGGTCGCCCCGTCGACCCGGAGGTCGGCCGGCGCGGAAAGCAGGAGCCGGTCGGCACCCCCGCGGGCGGCCAAGCCGCCGGGTACTGGTTCGAGAATCGGTTGGATCAGGCCGTACTCGGGACGCGGAGCATATCTAACCTCGACTTCCAGCTCCCCGTCGGTAC
>WNFY01010469.1_pt1 | contig 10329 bp, 9 predicted proteins | sample 5400091 | NCBI WGS metagenome assembly WNFY01 (sample SAMN13153364, study PRJNA577476) | soil metagenome | isolation source: 60 cm soil or saprolite under grassland replicate 1 | place: USA:California | collected 2016-06-15
GCCGTGGAGCTGCGGCCGCCCCAACCGGTCGGGAACTGATAACGGCTTGACATCAAAGCACTCATTTCCCCTTTTGGTGCTCGGCGCCGTGAGGGCGCCCACAAGGAGGTTCGCCATGCGCATGGTGACCCGTATCTCCGCCGCGTTCGCACTGCTCGCCCTGCTGGGGGCGGCGGCGGCGCGAGCCCAGCACCCGCAGACCCGTAAAGGATTCTGGATCGGGTTCGGCTTCGGCTACGGCTCCCTCGGCCTGTCGTGCGACAGTTGTTTGAGCATCGACCGCCAGAGCGGGGTGAGCGGGTTCCTCAAAATGGGCGGTACCGTCAGCGACAAGCTGCTACTCGGCGGCGAGAGCAACGGGTGGACGAAGGACATCGCCGGAACGGGAAGAGTCACCGCCGGTAACGTGTCGTTCACGGCGTACTATTATCCCGCACCCGCGAACGGGTTCTTCCTCCGTGGTGGTCTGGGATTCGCCGACTATAAGGAGGAAGGGGAAAAGGGGTCGGTGGGGTTCGGGGTCACCCTTGGTCTCGGGTACGACGTCCGTGTCGGTACGAACTTCTCCCTCACGCCCGTGGCCAATTTCAGCTTCGGGAGCGTCGGGGATGCGCACAGTGGGGGGATCATCATTCCGGGGACCAAGGAGAACGTGTTCCAGCTCGGCCTGGGCTTCACCTGGCACTGAGCGGAACCGCAGGGATTGGCTCGAGGGCCCGGCCTGGCGCCGGGCCTTTCGTTTAGCGGTTGCCCGCGAGCTGCCGCAACACGTACTCGAGGATGCCGCCGTGCCGGTAGTACTCGAGCTCCTGCGGCGTATCGATCCGCACGGTCACGCGGAACTCGCGCGTGGTGCCGTCGGCGCGCGTCGCCGTCACGGTGAGCTGCTTGCCGCGAGGGAAGCCGGGGGCCAGCACGTCGGCGAGTCTCGGGAGATCGTAGACCTCCTCACCGGTCAGGCCCAGGGCCGCGGCGCCCTCGTCGGCGGCGAACTGCAGCGGCAGGATCCCCATCCCCACCAAGTTGGAGCGGTGGATGCGCTCGAAGCTCTGCGCGATCACCGCGCGCACGCCGAGGAGGCGGGGACCCTTCGCGGCCCAGTCGCGCGACGATCCCGCGCCGTATTCCTTCCCCGCGATCACGAGCAGGGGGACGCGCTCGGCGGCATACTTGAGCGATGCGTCGAAGATCGACATCTGCTCCCCGTCGTGCAGGTGGCGGGTGAACCATCCTTCGGTGCCCGGCGCGAGCAGGTTCTTGAGCCGCACGTTGGCGAACGTACCGCGCACCATCACCTCGTGGTTGCCGCGGCGCGAGCCGTACGAGTTGAAATCCTTGGGCTCGACGCCGTTGGCGATGAGGTAGCCGCCCGCGGGGCTCGTCTTGCGGATCGAGCCCGCCGGCGAGATGTGGTCGGTGGTGATGCTGTCGCCGAGCAGGCAGAGCACGCGGGCGCCGCGGACGTCCTGAATGGGGCCGGGGACGGACGCCATGCCGTCGAAGTACGGCGCGCGCCGGATGTAGGTCGACGCCGGCTCCCAGGCGAACAGATCGCCCGCGGGGACGGGGAGGCTGTTCCAGCGCTCGTCGCCCGCGAACACGTCGGCGTAGGACTTCGTGAACATCGCCGATTTGATGTGCTTGCGGACGAGATCGTCCACTTCCTTCGCGGACGGCCAGACGTCGCGCAGGTACACCGGCTTGCCGTCCTTCCCAGTGCCGAGGGGATCCGCGTGGAGGTCGATGTCGATGCGGCCGGCGAGGGCGAACGCCACGACGAGCGGCGGGGAGGTGAGATAGTTGGCGCGCACCTCCTGCTGGATGCGACCCTCGAAGTTGCGGTTGCCCGAGAGCACCGAGCAAACGACGAGCTCCCCCTCCGCGATCGCGGCGGAGACGGGCTCAGGGAGGGGTCCCGAGTTGCCGATGCAGGTCGTGCAGCCGTAGCCGACGAGGTGGAAGCGCAGCGTCTCGAGAGCGGGAGTGAGCCCCGCGCGGTTCAGGTAGTCGGTGACGACCTTGGAGCCCGGGGCGAGGCTGGTTTTCACCCAGGCCTTCGTCCGGAGCCCCTTCTCGATGGCTTTCTTCGCGAGCAGCCCCGCCGCGATCATCACCGATGGATTGGACGTGTTGGTGCAGCTGGTGATCGCCGCGATCACCACCGAGCCATGCCGCAGCTCGCAATCAACGCCCTCGAGCTGCAGGTCGACGTGGGTGCGGCGCGGCGGCGCCGCGACGGCCGTGCCGGCGCCGAACGGCTGGCCGCCCTCGGCCTCCCAGTGATTGCGAACATCGGGCGGCGGCGCGATGGACGACGTCGGCTTGACGAGTGTCGGCAGCTCCTGGAGGAAGTTGCGGCCCACCTCGCGCAGGGCGACGCGGTCCTGCGGCCGGCGCGGGCCGGCGAGGCTCGGCTCCACGGTACCCAAGTCGAGCGCGAGGGTGTCCGAGTACGCGGGTTCGGCAGCGTCGGGCGTGTGAAACAGCCCCTGCTCCTTCGCATAGGCCTCGACGAGCGCCACTTGGGGCTTGGGCCGGCCGGTGAACTCGAGGTAGCGGAGGGTCTCGTGATCCACGGGGAAGATGCCGCAGGTGGCGCCGTACTCCGGGGCCATGTTGCCGATGGTGGCGCGGTCGGCGAGCGGCAGCCCGGCGACGCCGGGGCCGAAGAACTCCACGAACTTCCCGACCACGCCCTTCTTGCGGAGCATCTGGGTGACCGTCAGCACCAGGTCGGTGGCGGTCGCGCCCTCGGCGAGGCGGCCGGTCAGGCGGAAGCCCACCACCTGGGGGATCAGCATCGACACCGGCTGGCCGAGCATGGCGGCTTCGGCCTCGATCCCGCCCACGCCCCAGCCGAGCACGCCCAGGCCGTTGATCATCGTCGTATGGGAGTCGGTGCCGACGAGCGTGTCGGGGTACGCCTGCGGCGCGTCGCCCTCAGTAGTGAACACGACCCGTGCCAGATACTCGAGGTTGACCTGGTGGACGATGCCGGTGTCGGGCGGGACGACGCGGAAGCCGCGGAAGGTCTGCTGGGCCCAGCGCAGCAGCGCGTAGCGCTCGCGGTTGCGCTGGAACTCGAGGTCGGCGTTGACCTGGAACGCGGTGGACGTGCCGAACTCGTCGACGATGACCGAGTGGTCAATCACCAGCTCGGCGGGGAGCAGCGGGTTCACCCGCTTGGGGTCGCCGCCCATCGCGCGCATCGCGTCCCGCATCGCGGCGAGGTCCACGACGGCGGGGACGCCGGTGAAGTCCTGCATGAGGACGCGGGCCGGCATGAAGGCGATCTCGTCGTCGGGGACCCTCTTCGGGTCCCAGCGCGCCAGCTTTTCGACGTCTTCGGCGCGAACGATCGCGCCGTCTTCGCGGCGCAACAGGTTCTCGAGCAGGATCTTGAGCGAGTAGGGGAGGCGGGCCACGGGCAGGCCGCGCCGCTCCAGGGCATCGAGGCGGTAGATCTCGTAGGCGCGGCTGCCGGCGCGCAGCGTGGCGCGCCCGCCGAAGCTGTTGGCGGTCATTCGACGACGCGGATGCCCGTGACGAAGTACTCGGTTTCCCCGAAGCAGCTCGTCGGGACGCCGCGGTGCTGGTGGTAGGTGAGGGTGACGCGCTTGCCCATGTCCGCGTTGATCAGATGCGCCACGCTGTCGTTGCGGACCGAGAAGTAGAACTTCTCCGGCATGGTGCCCGGGAGCGAGACCATGGCGAGCTCGCCCTCCCAGGTTTTGCAGATCCAGCCCTTCGCCGAGAATTTCTGGACGTAGCCGGCGCGCTCGCCGACGGAATAGCTCCAGCTGAGGGACGCCCAGGTGTAGAGGATGAAGGCCACCACGGGCAGCGCCAGCGCGGCGGTGATGATGAGCTTGGTACGGGAGATGTTCAGGGGCACGGGAAGAAACCTAATGCGGAGTGCGGAATGCGGAATGCGGAGCAGTAGGGCGAGGTCGTGGAGCACGACGCTCGCCTTGATACTCCGCATTCCTCACTCCGCATTCCGCACTCATGCAACCTCATAGGTCTCGGTCTTGTACGCCGTAAAGCCTCTTGCAACGTAGTTCGGGAGGGCATGCGGGTGATCGAGCGTGCACGTGTGCAGCCACACGCGCCGGGGGCGCAGCGCCCAGGCGTCCCGAACGGCGCAGGAGAGCAGGTGCTTGCCGAAACCGCGCCCGATCGCCTCGCCCACGATCCCGAAGTAGGCGATCTCGACCGAGTCGTCGTCGGCGACCCGCCGCAGCTCGTACCAGCCGGAGAGCCGGCCGTTGCGCCTGGCGACGTATAGGGAGATGCCGGGATCCGCGAGGTGGCGGCCGATCTCGGCGTCGCTCCAGTCCCAGCGGTCGCGCCAGTGGTAATCTTCGCCGACGGTGCGGTAGCACTCCCGGTACAGATCCGGGGTCGGGCGGGCTTCTCGCGCCACGGTGACGTCGGCGAAATCGCCGAACGCCGGCGTGAACTGCGCCGGGTCTGTGAGCTGGAGGTAGGTGCGGGTGGCTTCCATCGTATGGCCGTATGGGCCGTATGGCCGTGGGGAACTGTGGGTGAAGAGTATACGGCTATACGGCCATACGGCGACACCGTATTTTATCTGCATGAACTCCAACCGTCTTGAGACCGTTCCGCTGCCGCTGGCGCTGCACCTGGCGAGCTACACCGTCGTGGGACTGTTCTGTCTGCTCGCGGGCGTGATGAACCTCATCGATCCCGGGCACATTCTGCGGCTGGGTGTGCCGCTGCTCGCCGTGTGCGGTTTCAGCTGGGGATACGTGTTCGGGATCCTGATGGGACGCAAAGAGGTCCTGGCGCTCGGATTCCTGGCGAGCGCGGTGTACCTCGCCGCGGGGCTGTGGCAGTTCGGGGCGGACTGGCGGTTGGGGGCGTTGCTCGGCGGCATCGGCGTGTACGGGCTGGGTGCCCTGGCGTACTACCGCCGGCAGATTCTCACCTAACCCACCGTCTCGGAGTCGACGCGGTCCGGGGCGGCGGGCAGCTCGACGACGAACTTCGCGCCGCCCAGCTCCTCGGAGTCTTCCACCCACATCTTGCCGCCGACCTCGGCGACGACCCGCTGACAGATCGAGAGCCCCAGACCCGTCCCCTCATCCGGACTCTTGGTGGTGAAGAACGGGTCGAAGATCCGGCCGCGGATGTCCTTCGGCACGCCGGGCCCCGAGTCCTCGACCGTGAGCCGTACCCAGCCTTCGCGAGCCTGGGTCGTCAGCTGGATGACGGCCGGCTTGAGGCCGCGCACCGCATGCTCGGCGTTGGTGACGAGGTTGATGACGACCTGCTGCAGGTCCTGGCCGAGGCCAAGGACGGGCGGCACGCTCAAGTCGAGCCTGGTGCGGACCTCGACGTTGTCCGCGCGGAGCACGCGTTCGCGGATCTCGGCCACGTCGCGGACCAAGTCGTGGACCTGCACACGCGTGGGATCGGTGTCGGCGCGACGCGCGAGGCGCAACAGGCTACGGACGATGCGCGCGGCGCGGTCCACCTCGCGCACGATGGTGGATGCCGCGGCCTCGGTCTCGGCGTCACGGGTGCCGCGCTTCAGGAGCTCGGCCTCCATGCGGATGGCGGCGAGGGGGTTGTTGACCTCGTGGGCGACGCCGCTCGCGATCTCACCGACGGTGGCGAGCTTCTCGCGCGCGATCAGCTCGCGCTGGGCGCGCAGCTCGTCGGTGCGGTCGTAGAGCGCGACGAGGATGTTCTCGGAGCCGAGCCCCGAGAGCACGGTGACGGTGCAGTCGCAGATGCGGCGATCGCCGGTGGCCCTCGCGACCGCTACCCGCCCGTGCCAGGGCGGTTGGAAGGAGGCCCGGGACAGCACGTCCCGGAACGTCACCTCGCTCGACGACAGCCCCAGCTCCTGCAGCGTGGTCCCAGCGGGCGCCCCGGGCTCCGTGACGCCGAAGACGGCGCGTCCGGCCGCGTTCAGCTGCAACACCCGGCCGTGCGCGTCCACGAGCGCCATCGGCAGGGGGCTCGCGTTCACCATCGCCGCGGCGCGCTGCGCCGCTTCGCGGCTCGACTGTACCGCGTGGGCCAGCTCCATGCCGCTGGCGATGTGCGCCGCCACCGCGGTGCAGTAGTGCAGCTCCGCGAGGGAGAACGGCGGCGGGGCCGCTCCGCCGGGTTTCCGGTAGCGGATCACGCTCGCCGCGCCGACGACGCCCGCCGAGGTCTGGAGCGGCGCGAGCATCATGCAGCAGGCGAGACCGGCGGAGTCCGCCGGTGGAAACGCGTCGGGCTCGGCGAAGATGTTCGCCGCGACCAGCGGCTGGCCCGAGCGGACCACGCGACCCGTGGTGCTGGACGCCAGCGGCAGGGTCATGCCTTTCTTGTCCTCGGCCAGGCCGAGGGCGATCACCACGCGCAGGTCTTCCTCGTGCGACTCACGCAGCGCGACGTACGCCCCTTCGGCCCCGACGAGGCTCATCAGGCTCTGCATGGTGTAGCGGAGCAGCAGGTCGCGGTCGGGAGTGGCGAGCAGCCAGCGGGACAGCTCGATGAGGAAGGAGCCCAGGCGCCGTTCCCGCTCCAGCTCGGCGCGCCGGCCCACCATAATGGCGAGCTGGGAGGCCACGTCGAGGGACGCTTGCAGGTCGCTCACCGTGACGCCGGGCGGCAGGCTCGCGAACGTCGCCTGGACACGGCGCTGACCATCCTCCCAGCGCACGACGACCGGGTCGCCGGTCTGGTCGGCGGGACCGGCGCCGACGGTGCTTGCCTCGTTCACGCCTTGATACGCAATCTCGACGCCGAGACCGCCAACCTGCTCGCTGAGGAGACGGGCGACCGTCTCCCAGTAGGCCCGGACCTCTTTGGCGGTGCCGGCTTCCGTGAGGAGGCGGGTGATGGACTCCATTAAGAAAACCGTAGAGAGACGACGTAGAGAAAAGGCGTGGAGGGAAAACGTGGAGGGAATGCGTAATTACGGTGCTGGTCCCTTCCTCGGACCGCCCAATCATGCGGCATGGTGTTACGGGCGCATGTGGGGAAGCTGAAGGTGCATGGGATTGCCGCGGAGGTTGCCGGCGACGTGTTGCGGCTGGTGCGGACGTTCCCGGCACCAGATCGATTCAGTATCGGGGACCAGCTATCGCGGGCAGCAGTGTCCGTTCCCGCCAACCTGGCTGAGGCGTGCGGGCGTGGGACAATCCCCGAGTTCCGGCGCTTCTTGCTGTATGCGCGTGGGTCCGCCCAGGAGGTGCTCTCGCTCCTGCAGGTCACACAACGGTCTGGGCTGGGACGCCGGGAGAAGGTGGTTTCCCTTGCGAGCAAGACGGCGCTCGTCTTGAAGATGATCTGCCGGCTGTACGACAATCCGCCCCCCGATCGGTAGGACCTACGGGGTCCCTCAACGCCCTCCCTCAACGTATTCACTCCACGCCTTTTCTCAACGTAGTTTGTCCTTATGCAAGCCATTCAAGTCCAGACGCCCGGCGGCCCCGACGCCCTCGAGTACGTGGACGTTGCGCAGCCCGTCCCCGGTCCGGGCCAGGCCCTCGTCAAGATCGACGCCGCCGGGGTCAACTTCATCGACGTCTACCAGCGCACCGGACAGTACAAGGTCGCGACGCCGTTCACGCTCGGGCAGGAGGCGGGCGGGACGGTGGCCGCGCTGGGTCCGGGGATCAGCGGGCTCAAGGTCGGCCATCGGGTGGCGTACGCCGGCGTCTTGGGCGCCTACGCGGAATTCGCTGCCGTCCCGGCCGACCGGCTGGTCGTGCTGCCCAACGGCGTCAGCACCAAACAGGGTGCCGCCGCGATGCTGCAGGGAATGACCGCCCAATACCTCGCGACCACGACCTACCCGCTCAAGGCGGGAGACACCTGCCTGGTTCACGCGGCGGCGGGCGGTGTGGGGCAGCTGTTGTGCCAGGTCGCGAAGCTGCCGAGGCCGAGGTGAAGCGCCTGACGGAGGGCGCCGGACTCCAGGTCGTCTACGATTCGGTGGGCCAGACGACGTTCACGAAGGGGCTGAACTGCCTCGCGCCGCGCGGCATGATGGTGCTGTACGGGCAATCGAGCGGCCCGGTGGGGCCGTTCGATCCGCAGGTTCTCAACCAGAAGGGTTCATTGTTCCTCACGCGGCCGACGCTCCACCACTACATAGCGTCGCGGGAAGAGCTGGCCCTGCGCGCGGAGGAAGTGTTCGACTGGGTGCGAGAGGAGAAGTTGCGGGTGCGCATCGCGGCGGAGTTGCCGCTCGCGCAGGCGGCGGAGGCGCACCGCCTGCTCGAGGGGCGGCGCACCACCGGCAAGGTGCTGCTGATTCCCTAGGCCCGGATCGCCCCCGGGAAGCGCGCCGGGTCCGGCGTGAATCCCGGAAACACGGCCGCCAGCTCCTCTCCCCGGGCGCCCAGGTGGCGCGCCAGGATCTCTCCGAACAGGTCGCGGAAGTCCGTCGTCACGGCGAGGTCGCGCCCCTCGAAGCGGGAGGCGGGGTCGAGCCCCGGCCATTTGCCGAGCACGGTGCCGCCGTTCACCGGCCCGCCCAACGCGAACATCGCCGTGGCGTGGCCGTGATCGGTGCCGACGTTGCCGTTCTCGTGAATGGTGCGGCCGAACTCCGACATCGTGAGCACCACGACGTCGCGCATCTTCTCTCCCAGGTCGGTGGCGAAGGCGGCGAGCGAATCGCCCAGCTCCTTGAGCCGGGCGGCGAGCTGGCCTTCACTCGCGCCCTGGTTGACGTGCGTGTCCCAGCCGGTGCCGTCCAGGAACGCGATCTGCACGCCGACGTCCGCCTTGATGAGCTGGGCGATCTGCAGGAAGGCGCGGCCCAGCCGGCCGCGCGGATACTCGGCGCCGTGCGCGGGCTGGTATTGCGTGGGGTTGGCCTGCTGCAGCTGCCGCACCGCGTCGAACCCTTCCTGGGACGACGAGGCGAGGAGACCGGTCGATGCGCCGTCATACAGCGCCTCGAACGCGCGCGTGAGGCGGTCGCGCGCGGCTTCCTGGGGGACGCGGAGCCCGAACGCCTGCAGGTCGTCGATCGCGAGGGTCGGGGCCGAGCCCGCGAGGATGCGAACGGCGTGTTGGTGTGCTCCTGGTCGTGCCGGCAGTAGCGGTTGAGCCAGCCGTCGGGCGTCGCTTTCAAGCCGGGCGTCCCCGACTCCATGTAGTCCTGCGCGTCGAAGTGGCTGCGGGTCGCGTCGGGCGAGCCGACCGCGTGCACGGCGGCGAGCGACTTGTTGTCCCACAGCGGCTTCAGGGCCGCGAGGGCGGGGTGGAGGCCGAAGTGGCCGTCCAGGTCCACGACCTGCGCTCGCGGGACGGCGATGCGCGGCCGCTCCCGGTAATACAACTCCTCGCCGTGCGGCACGATCATGTTGAGGCCGTCCACGGCGCCACGCTGAAAGAGACAAACAAGAATGCGGCGGTCAGGCGGTCGGGCGGTCGGGCGGTCAACGGCATATGCGGCCCGGGCCAGGAACAACGGATCGAGCCCCAAGCTGAAGAGGGCGAGTCCGCTGGACCGAACGAAGACTCGTCTGCTGATCGTCATAGCTATTGCCTCTGGAAGTCCGGGCCGCCGAGCGCCAGCCCGATCGCCAGGGCTCTCGCCTGCCGCGGATCGCTGACGTCCGACAGCTGATCTCTGATGACTGCCTTCGTATGCTCGCTCATCGTGCCGGCGAGAAGGCGGTCGTTCACGGCGGCGACCAGAGCGCTGCGGTCCGCCGTCGCGGGAACGAGGGCGTCGAGATCCACCGCGGCGCCGGGCAGCCGCCCCGCCGCGATGGCCACGGCGGCATTCATGCGGGCGAGCAGGGCACCGCTGTTCAACCAGTCCTCCTGACGCTCGGCGTAGCCGTCGGGCGCGACGTGCAGATACAACGGCTCGCCGAGTCGGGCCACGACCTGCGCGAGCCGGGCGGTCGAGTCGGGGTCGGCACCGACGGCGCGCGCAGCGCTCACCACGAACTCGAGCGGCGTCTTCACCTTGGCGCGCGCGTTCTGCGGCGCCCAGAAGTCGGGGGAGCGGAAGATGGCGCGCAGCACCTCGCGGATGTCGCCGCCCGAGCGCTGCCACGCCGCCGCGGCGGCGTCGACGCAGCCGTCCGGCGAGTCGTCGGCCACGAAGCGGGCGCACAACTGGCGGCTCACGTGGTGCATCGTCGCCGGAGTGTTGGCGAGCAGCGCCAGTAGGCGCAGGGCCTCGTCCTCGCCGTGGCCCGCCGGGAACGCGACGCCCAACACCGTCTTGGCGCCGCGATCGTGCGCCCAGTCGTGGAACTCGAAGCCGGCGCCGCGCGGCGGTGGAGCGATGCTCCAGCCGGTGAAGATGCGGGCGACCTCGATCACGTCCTGCTG
>WNFY01014863.1_pt1 | contig 10327 bp, 12 predicted proteins | sample 5400091 | NCBI WGS metagenome assembly WNFY01 (sample SAMN13153364, study PRJNA577476) | soil metagenome | isolation source: 60 cm soil or saprolite under grassland replicate 1 | place: USA:California | collected 2016-06-15
AGCCCGAGCATTCCATAGACTCCAAACAGCGCCGTGTGCCCGTGCACGGGAGTCGTGTTCAACCCTTGCATGTAGTAAAGCGCAATGGGCGGGTTGATCAGGAATCCAAACAAGCCCGCGCCTACGAAATTCCAAAATGCAACTGCAACAAAGAAATAAATCGGCCATTTGTAGGCTGCGACCCATATCTGTTGTTGCCGCGACCGCGCCAGCCGGATGTGCTCCCAGGCTTCAAACCCGATCAGTACCAGAGGCACAACTTCTAGAGCGCTGAATACTGCACCTAAGCCGAGCACGATATTCGGCGTTCCCGCGAAATACAAATGATGGAACGTGCCAATGATTCCGCCGGAAAGAAAGATCACAGTAGAAAATAAGACCGCTTTAGTCGCAGTTGAAACGGAAAGCAGTCGGAGTCGTGTGAGCAGGAACGCGATCACCACGGTAGCGAATACTTCGAAGAAACCTTCGACCCAAAGATGGACTACCCACCATCGCCAATATTCCGCGGTGACCAGATTACTTCGCTGACCGTACATCAGGCCGGCGGCATAAAACAGCGGAATGGCGATGCTCGAAACCACGAACATCATCAGCAGCGAATGGCTTTGATCGCGCTTCTGCAGCGCCGGACGCAACGCTCGCCACATGAGCCACAGCCAGAACACCAGGCCGACGAAAAGCAGGATTTGCCAGAGCCGGCCCAAGTCCACGTATTCGTAGCCCTGCGTGCCGAGCCAGAACCATAGATTTCCAAGTTTTTGCTGGATGCTCATCCACTCGCCCGCGAGCGAGCCGATTACAACCAACAACAACGCGCCGAAGAGCGCATTCACTCCTAGCCGCTGGCCTTTAGGCTCATAGCCGCTCACGGCTGGTGCAACATACAATCCGGTGGCCAGCCAGGAAGTGGCAATCCAAAAAATTCCAATCTGAAGATGCCAGGTACGGGTGACTGCGTACGGAAGCCAGCGATCGAGCGGGATGCCATAAAATCCCGAACCTTCAACTCCGTAATGCGCAGTGATCGCCCCGAGCGCGACCTGCACAACCCACAACGCCGCCACCACGAAGAAAAATTTCACGGTCGCCCGTTGCGAGGCTGTCGGCCTCAGGCCGAGCAATGGGTCACTGTCAGGCAACAGGTCTTCCGCTTCGCTGCGCGGCTGCGATGCGAAGTACCAGACCATCCCACCGATTCCGGTAAGCAGCAGAACAAAACTGAGAACACTCCAGACGATCGTGCTGCCAGTGGGTTCGTTTCCGATCAGCGGTTCGTGCGGCCAGTTCTGCGTGTAGGTAACATTGCTGCCGGGTCGGTTTGTGGACGTGGCCCAGGCCGTCCACCAGAAGAACGAACTCATCTGGTGCAGCTTCTTCGGGTCGCTCATCGCACCCCGTTGAATGGCGTACTCATTGCGGCCACTGCTGAAAACGTCCGAATAATAGCGATTCAGTTCATCGAAGGCTTCGCCTCTTATGGGTTCAACCCTGATTCGGCCGTTCGCGGGATCGTAGGTGTTGGTCCTCAGCAACTGCTGCAGGCGGGCTTCGAGTGCAGCCTGCTGCTCAACACCGAGAGCAGCGTAATTCTGCGCTCCCGATGCGCGCGCCCACTTGTCGAGAATAAAAACGCATTCGCGGTGCAGCCAGTCGGCACTCCAATCTGGCGCAATGTAGGAGCCATGGCCCCAGATCGTGCCAACTTCCTGGCCACCGATGGATTGCCACACATTTTGTCCGTCCCGAATGGTTTCACCGTCGAAAAGTACTCGGCCATCAGAACTTACTACCTCTGACGGAATTGGCGGCGCGCTCTTGAGAACTTTGATCCCTACTCCGCCCAGGACTGTGAAAGAAATGGTGAGCACGAGTCCGAGAGCAATCCACAGTTTCCGGTATGACATGGATGATTCCTTTCAAAGATGTCGCATTACGATGCTATTGACTGCGCAGCGGCGTCTCAACAGGGTCTGACTTTCGTCCAGGATGCGAAAGGCTGACCTCCCGTGAAAGCTCATATCAGGTATAGATGGCTCAGCAACTTCCCTCAATGACTTATGTCACAGCCCATGCGTAGTGTGTTGGCGCGGCCGCGCGAAGGTCAGAGCGAGATTGGCGGCGAAAAGTGTCACCGCTGTCATTTCAGTGATCGCCGACATCGGCAGCCATGCCCATGCCGAGGCCGCGATTCCCTGATACGCGAGGATTTGGGCAGTGACCCGCAGTGTACATCCCACTGCAAGTAGCGTCAGGGCCCAAAACATCAGCCAGGGACTGAAGAGAACGCGCATGCCGGCAAACGCGGGTAGAACGCGTGGTCCGATCGAGAAGACCATGAGCGCTAGAAATCCGACGGTCAACGCGTGGCGAGACGCGCCCCAAATCCCGGGAGCTGTGGCCGTCATGGAAGCCCAAATCCCGAGCAGCGCAGCTACTATTGACCAAGCGTACGCGATGCGCACAAATGCAGGAAAGCTTGGGTGCACGCCGCCGGTTTTCGGAGGCCGCTCGGAAGGCTCGAAGAGCCGAAGGGCATAGATGGCGAGAACCATGCCTGCCGCGAGCAGGAGCGTTGAAAGTTTCATCCAGCCAAACATGGCCGCCAGCACGCCTGCGGTATTCACGACGACTGCACGCAACAGCAACGGTGTACGTGTGCTTCTCAGGCCAAGAAAAACCGGCAACCACTTCGCGCTAAATCCCCAGACGAAGGGAACGAGAAATCCCCAGGTTTCGAGAACCAGAGACCGTTGATCAAAACTGTGAGGCAGGACGGGTGAGATTCCGCGGCACGCAAGAAACACGGCGCTGAGCAGATTGATGGTCAAAGCCGCAAGCCAGCCAATACATCCCGCAATGACAACCAAAATCCATTCGTCCAGCTTCGACTTCGGGCTTGTATCCGACCGGTGTCCCGAAACTGCGAAGAAGAAGATCAGGAACGCAACTATTTCCAGTACAGCCGACAGCGGAAGCAAAGCACGCCATTGCCACTCGTAAACGCCGGTTATCCATCGCAGCGTCACACCCATCGTCCACATACCCCACGACGTCCATGGCGCCCACAAGGCAAATGGCTTTACGCGCCGCAGCTTGGGAATCGAGTAGTAACCTATGCCGAGAATAAAGGTGCCGATCCAGCCGAATATCTGCGCGTGGCCGTGGGCCTGGATCCATCCGGGCGACGCGGTCCCCGCTGCGCGATGGCTGCTGATGGTGAGCAAATTCCAGACTCCCAGAAATGTTCCGGGAAGCAGCATGAAGAGCAAACCGGTAGCGATATACGTCATCAAGAGCCGCGATAGGCGGACCTCTCGTGCTGCGGCAATTTCACAAATCCGTCCTGGCGTGCGCGGCTGCTCTTGCAATTCTGCGACGGTGATTAGAGAAGACATTTAACGACTCCGCTCCATTTCGATTGCTCTCGGAAACAGAATGTTGTTCTCCAGATGGATGTGTTGGTGGAGATCGCGCTCGAACTCGGCCAGAGCGGAATAGAGCGTCTTATAGCTCACGCAGGCGTTCGCCGGAGGTTGATATCCGCTGCTCAAATCGCGGATGCTACGCAACAGGTTCCCGGCGGAATCATGCTGGTGCATCATCATTGCAACTGGATTATTTACGGTCCCAAAAGGTGCCGGCAGGGTCGGCTCGCCTGCGATGACCGATTCTTCCATGCGTTCTATATAGGGAAACAGCACCACCTCTTCTTTCATCATGTGAGTCGAGAGTTCCTGCGCGAGTGCCTGGAACTTCTCATGTATTTCAATCAACTCGGGATGCCTGACACCGTGAACCGAGCACACTTTCGCAAATAGCGGCCCCAGCCGGGCGATCTCCTTGCGTGTGTATTTGTGGTGGGTGTTGTTGATATGTGCGATCAGTTCGGCGAGTGGCCCGGTAAGCCAGTCCTTTCCCTCGCCTCGCACCACGTCGGCAGTCGCCGCAGATTTCAACGACTCCAACACTTGCTGAATCTGTAAATTCGCTTCGCCGCAAGCCTGTTCAAGGGACTTATTGCCACCACAGCAATAATCGATTCCGAACTTTTCAAATATCCGGGTTGCCGCCGGATTGTTCAACGCTACTTCGCGCACTGTCTTCGCAGTATCAAGATTCATCGGGGTTCTCCATTGCGGCCACCTTGCCGCCGCTCTTTCTTGAATGTAGAGAAATCCACTCTGGTTGCCGATGACTTTTGTCACAGAGCGTTACAATGTCGGCGATGCCGCTAGCCGAAACGCAAAAACAGATACTCTCAAAAGTCCAGCTTTTTTCTGGTCTCGCCCATACCGAGATGGACTTTCTTGCTCCGCGGGTAGTGCCCCGCAAATTCTCTCCCGGCCAGATCGTTTTCAATGAGGGCGATCCCTGCTCTGGTCTCTATGTTGTCGCCTCAGGCCACGTACGTATTTTCAAGACTTCCGCGGGCGGCCGTGAGCAGGTGCTGAGTATCGACGGGCCGGGTAGCTCGGTCGCAGAGCTGCCGGTATTCGACGGAGGAAATTATCCAGCCTCGGTCGCAGCTGTCGATGATGCCACTCTGCTATTTGTAAGCAAAAAGGACTTCCAGGAATTGTGTTTGACGCACCCACAAGTCGCTCTCAAAGTGCTGCGAGTGGTGGGTGCCAGATTACGACGCCTGGTTGGGATCATCGAGGAGCTCTCGTTTACGACCGTGCGGCACCGCCTCGCTGCGTTTCTGGTTCGTTTAGCCAAACGCGAAGGCACGCGGACACCGACCGTCATTACCATCACGCTGCCGGACAACAATCAGGAAATTGCTTCTCAGATTGGCACCGTACGCGAGCTTGTCTCGCGTAACTTGAGCCGCCTACAGGCTGAGGGCCTGATCAACATAGAGGGCAGGAAAGTGACAATTCGTGATCTTGGAGCAATCGAGACAGAAACGAATTTGACGGATTAACACCAACATCTGGTTCCTCGTGCAATTCGGTTGTTTGGTCGCCCAAGCCGAGACGATTCATTCCCACCCGCTCGCAATGGTCGCGACATACGATCTAGTCAGGGCCCGCATGAGGGGCAACCAGGATGTATGAAAGAGAGAGAGAGAGAGGAAAGGCGCTTCGCGGGGGAAGGTGATTGCTTTGCCGAAGGAGGTATGGTCTTGTGCATCTCTCGCACAAAGTGCCCAGACAGACTGGCATAGATTGCCGCATCGAAGTTGGGAAAGAAACGTCTATCCCGCAACCATAGCGTCAGACCGACGGCCCAAGCGAAACAGTTCCGTGCATCTGCCGCAGTTACAAGAAAAATCTGAATCGTCAGGAGCTGCCACATGTCCACAACGGCGGCAGATGGAGCGCCCATCCACATGCCTGATCATCGGCATGAACTTCTGAGCTTTCACGCAATAGGGGCAACGTACGGACTCACCCATTCTCATCAACAGAGCCCTCTCCGGCGAGCATTCTGTGAACGCAAGCGCGCGGTTTAGAGCAGTCAGATATTGTTTCCGTTCCCAGATTCGTTCCCACCGCAGGCGAGCATTTCTGGCGACCACACTCTTGCTGATTTGCGTGATGTAACGCTACTTCCGGAGTCGAACTTACGTCGCTTCTCGAGGGCGGTGGCGGTGCGCCGGAAGATTTCTTCGGGCGATCCACTCGCAACGACCGGCGTGAGCAACCCGAGATTCCTGCAGAACTGAATCAGGGGTGCAGTGCTGCTCTGGTAGGCATTCAGTCGCACCGTAATCGCCTCGGGTCGATCGTCCTCGCGTTGGTAAAGAGCGTCGCAGCAGAGATCGCACACGCCCTCAGTGCGAGGTGGTTGTGCCGTCAGATGGAAAATCGCTTTGCAGCTCTGGCAGGTGCGGCGTCCGCTCAAGCGCGAAACAATTTCGGCAAGGGGCAGCTCATAATTTACTACCGCATCGAGAGATAGCCTTTCATTTTCCAGTAGCAGTTTCAGAACTTTGGCCTGGGCCAGAGTGCGCGGAAATCCGTCGAGCACGAAGCCGCCCTGGCAACGCAGGCAGCTGGCGCGTTCGCGAATCACTTGCCACACGATCGCTTCCGGTACCAGCGTGCCGCGACGCATGGAATTCAGCGCCGCGGACATCGCCAATGTTTGCTGGCGTTCGTTACGAGTCTTCGCCTCCCGGAACACATCGCCAGTGGAGAGGTGGCAAGCACCGAGGCGCTGCGTCAACAGTCGGGCCTGAGTGCCTTTGCCTACACCAGGCGGTCCCAGCAATACCAATCGCCAGGGTTGTTCGAGTCGCTCGGGAACTACCGAACATTCGGCTGAGGGGCCTCTAAGCCAAGCCGCGCGATCATTTAACTCTCTTGAATTCATTGGAACCCGTCCGTGTTCACATTACGAAATAGCCTCAGGCAGTGACGCGTGAACGCGATTCGCGCCACAATCCGCGATTCTATGGACGCCATGCCGCGCGGGCTGTGACGGCAGTCACATGGCTGCGTATTTAGATCCACTGGGCGCTGAGGAAGCGCTTTCGGGTCTTTGTGGGCACATTGTACATTGTCGCCATGTCACCCATTGGGGTGGGTTTCTGAAGCGAGAAGGGCCTGTTTTCGACAGTTACTTCCGGAGTAGCCCGCGATGCAAAACCCCTGCGCAAATCCGAAGGGCGCGTGCGACTCCACCCGCTCCTATTGCCCTTCATCCCCGGCTGCCTTTTACTCGCTCGAAATGGCTCCTATGCAAGGGCCTGTCGGAGGTACCCTGCCACGTCGCTAATGAAACGATGAACCGACACCTCCGCGATGCGGTGACCGATGATCGCATTCATAGCCTTTCCCACGGCGCCGAATGGCGGTTCGTAAAGACCCGAGAAATCCAACTGCGTTTCGGTAGGGGTCAGCGGGTAGATGGAAAGCTCGGCCGTCATCAACGGGAACAGGCGTGGCATGGTCGCCGCCTCCCATTCGAGCCGCAATCTAGTGGTGGGGGTCGGCATGACATCAAGGACCTTCTCCTCGACGTTTTTGACGGAAATCTTGATATCGGACTTAACCCCAATACCGGCAACGTCGACGTGCAGTTCAGCAGCGATCGATTGCGCTCGGTAAGCGGCAGCCTTCGTCGCTGACTGGAACACGGTGACTGCGTCCTGCCTCAATGCATCGCGGACGCGCTCGTAGGGATGGTTCACGTAGTCGTAGCAGCGAATCTCACGCCCTTTACTCATCAACGTCGTTCCGTCCGGATTGACAGACTGTTTTCGCAAACCAACGGCCTCAAAACTGTACCATACTGCGACAGGCGTTGCGCCTGGATCACTGGCAAACCGGAACTATGCGGTACACGAGCTTAGCGCAAGTGCTCGCAACGGATTTATGAGTTCTAACCTGGATATGCTGGTGTCGGCGGTCACACGGTTATGTGCCCCAAGTCACCGACACACGATTGCTTTAAGAATACATTTGAGGCGTTTCATGATGCTGGCTCGTGAACCGCCTGGCATCGGACGACTCCCCAAATGAAATTAATCAGTGCTGGGGCCGAGCGGCAGCTTGCGGGTGGCACCAATCCTAAACAGGAGAATCCGTCATGTTTGCACGCATTGTTGAATTCATTCCGAAAGTTGAAAAGAAAGAAGAACTGTTTAAGGTTGTCCGTAATGAGGTCCTGCCCATTCTGAAAAAGCAGCCGGGATTCCTGGAAATCCTGCCGTTCGTACCCGAGTCCACTACTGAGAAGTCCATCACCGTTACTCTCTGGGCGGAGAAACGGGATGCGGAGCGCTATGAGCGCGAAGTGTATCCGAGAGTTGCAGAAATCGTGAAGCCGTATCTGACCACCGCGATCACCTTCAAGCACTATGTGGTCGAGACGTCGGTGTGCCCGAACTTCATGGAAGCACTCACGGCCTGAATCAGTTCCAGGATCCAAAGCCGGAGCAGCACCTTGCTCCGGCTTTTTGTTTTTGATCTCGCCACGCTCCTCCTTCACCGCCAACGCAACGACGCAATCTAGTCACATTTGATTGTGATTGCGCTCACAGCGTCACTCTGCGCTGGACACTTAAATAGTAGATAACTCATGGAGGCTTCGAGATGGAAGGGAGGCAATCAGCAATGTCCAGACTCACAGCCCAAGCGGGCGGGGACCCGACAGTTCGGGAAATGGAGAACGAGATGCTCACATCAGCGGCGGCAAACAACAGTTTGGCCAAGCTAGTACAGCGATATCAAGTCTGTTGGGAGGTCTGGCCCGAATACTTGGCCGTCGACAACAAAATGAGACAGGTCGGCTTCGAACTTGAACTCTCGGGCAGTGACAAATGCATACAGTTCAATCCAACCTGTTCAGAATGTTTACAGATTCGGTTGGCACTGGAAGCGATTGCAAACCGGATTCTTGAGGACAGAGACGAAAACCTGACAATCGAATTCAGCCACCATGAGCAAAGCATCAGCTACTCTGCTGCTCGCGGAAACCGTCCTGACGTGACCCTAACAATCAGAATTCTCCATCGAACGGGTTTCACTGATCCGGTGGATCGGTGTGAAATCAGCTATTTGGAGAGAGTGAAGACCCGACTTCGTCAGCTGGGCGTCTGTGAGCGCCAATGGACCAGGGGTTCCTGTCATCAGAGTGAGCCCTTAGCGGCTGCCCAGCCTTCGACGACGACACCCAGTTCGTTAACCAAGGACAGCGTGGACGGTGGGCAATACCAACGACCGAAAGACCTGATTGATTTGCGATGGGGTCAATCGGCCTCGCCGGTTTAGCCACCACGTCAAAACTGAGAGAAAAGCTGCCGTGAGATAGTGCACGAAGAGGTCAACTGGGACCTCCGAATCCGCTTTTTTGAGTTTCGCGATTTCGGCTTTACATTCTCGCCGTATGATCTCATCTAATATTTCCTCTAGGCGCTGTCGAAACAGTGGCCAAGCCTGCGTGTGTAAAAGAGCCCGATAAACTTCCCGGTACTCATTCGCATGCTCAAACATAGCCCAGCTGAAGCCAATGATGACCTCATGGGTCTTTGCCGACGATGGTTCTCCTTGCAGCGCGGCGTTCAGCGTGTTGCGCAGCTCATGGGTACCGGAGATGAGCAGTTGATCTTTGCCGTCGAAATGCGCATAAAACGTGGATCTTCCCACATCAGCCCGGTCTAGAATTTCCTGCACGGTGATCAAATCGTAATCCTTCTCCAAAACCAGTGAGATCAGGGCCTGGTGGAGCGATTTCTGTGTGCGACGAATGCGACGATCGACTGTTTCCATCTTCTTCGCCCTCGCAACCCGACAAAAACAGGCAAATTGTTCCGAACAGAATAGGCACGCGGCCTCTGTTCTCGTGATGATGCGACCGAAACAATAAAATCTTAATCGAACAAATATCCATTAATGAATGGATATTTAGATGGATTTAGAGGAGGACTCCATGACTAACATGGTTGAGGTGAGCAAATCTCAAAGAACCTATCTTCCCGCGGCGAGCTACGACGTGTTTCTGCCCTTCTATGACTTGATAGCAAAGCTGTTGGGCGCTGATCAGGCCCGTCGCACATTGCTCGAGCAAGCACCACTTCGGCCTGGAGACCATGCACTTGATATCGGCTGTGGAACAGGGACATTTGCGACGTTGCTGAAGCAGCGTCACCCTTCGGTCGAGGTCATCGGACTCGATCCAGATCCGAAGGCACTGGCACGCGCAAGACGGAAAGCGGAACGGTCGGGAGTCTCGGTCCGCTTTGATCAAGGATTTGCGGACGCACTCCCGTACCCAGCGGCCTCATTCTCCGCTGTTTTCTCTTCATTCATGTTCCACCACCTCGAAGCTGATGTGAGAGAAAAGACTTTGCGCGAGGTGGGGCGTGTCCTGAAGCCGGGTGCGACTTTTTGCCTATTGGACTTTGACGCATCGCCGTCTGGGTCAGGCCACGGGCCATTCAACCTGATTCACTCAAGCGAACGGCTGCGAGACAACTCCGAGACTCGAATACTCTCCCTGATGGTCCAGGCCGGGTTTTCAGATCCGAAGAAGATCGCAGTGCAGCCCCTTCTCTTGGGATTTGGTTATGCCGGGTGCTATCGAGCATCAGCACCGAATGGTGAAGCCGAAGGCAAACGTGCTCACTGACGGGATACTGCGACAGTTTCCGGTTCATTCAATTCGTCACTGGGGCGGAGGCCCCCTTTACGCAAAGAGCGTTCTTTCATCATGACGAAAAATACTGGGACCAATATCAAAACATGGATAGTCGAGGTAATCATGCCGCCTACGACGGGTGCGGCAATCGGTTTCATCACATCTGACCCGATGCCGGTTTCCCAGAGAATCGGCACCAGGCTGGCAAGAACGGCCGTCACAGTCATCAGCTTCG
>WNFY01006589.1_pt1 | contig 10325 bp, 9 predicted proteins | sample 5400091 | NCBI WGS metagenome assembly WNFY01 (sample SAMN13153364, study PRJNA577476) | soil metagenome | isolation source: 60 cm soil or saprolite under grassland replicate 1 | place: USA:California | collected 2016-06-15
CCTGACGCTCATTGCCGCCAGCTTCTTCGCAGGTGGCCTCATCGCGCGATCATCTGGACGATACGAAGACGCTGTTCTACCCATGGTCGATCTAGTGCCTTCTGAGGACGAGAAGAAGATGGTGCTTGACGCGGGTTGCGGCGCTGGACGGACGTCAATCGCGCTGGGTCGTGGGTTAAAACGGGCGCGAATAGTTTCGCTGGACCGCTTCGATTCCGACTACATCGATGGAGGCGGAAGGTTTCTGCTTGAGCAGAATCTCCTGCGCGCCGGCCTGGCAGAGCGAACTGAGATCAAAGCAGGCGATCTGACTGCACTGCCGTTTCCGGAAGGAGGTTTTGACGCCGTAGTAAGCGCGCACGCCGTCGATCATTTGGGGCCTTCGACGAAACAGGGGTTGAGTGAAATCCGGCGTGTTCTGAAGCCTGGTGGGCGCTTTCTTCTGGTCGTATGGGTGCCCGGTTGGACGATGTTTGCCGTAGCCAATGTGCTCGCATTTTCTCTGCAATCGAAACGAAAGTGGGGCGGAATGCTGGCAAGCGCTCGATTCGAGTTACGTGACGAAGGGATGTTTAACGGCAATTGGTACGCCCTGCTGCAAAAGCCGGAGGCGTAAATGAATATCGGTCCTCAATTGCTGCTGATCGGCGCCGTGGCCTCGGTGGGCGTGTTGCACACCGTCGTGCCGGATCACTGGTTTCCGATTACGGTGATGGCGCGTCAACGAGGTTGGTCGAAGTCCGAGACCGCCAAGGTCGCGCTCAAGGCTGGTACAGGCCACGTCGTATCGACTCTCGTAATCGCGATGATCGTGTGGGCCGCGGGGGCGGCGGCCGCACGCCGCTTTGGCAATGCGATCGACACGGTTACCAGTCTCGCTCTTGTCGCCTTCGGTTTGTGGATTGCGGTTTCGGCTTGGATCGCGCAGCACCATAAGCATGTGCATCCACACAAGCGTGGCCCGCATTCGCCGGATCATCGGCATGACGAACGCGACGGAGGTCAGGCGTCGGCCCACAGGAAGAACGGTCGCACTGCTCTCATGCTGATTCTCGGCTCGTCGCCGATGGTTGAAGGAATTCCTGCGTTCTTTGCCGCTGGAAAGTACGGGTTGTCCTTAATCGTCATAATGTCTTTGGTTTTCGGCGTCAGTACCATTTTGACCTACGTCTTCCTGTGCGTTTTCTCAACTGCCGGACTGCGACGAATCCGCTTGGAGGCATTTGAACGTCAAGGAGAAGTGCTAAGCGGCGTGATCATAGCCCTGGTAGGTCTAGCATTTTGGCTTTGGTCCCTTCGCTGACGAAACGAGCGGATTCTGTGCCGAATCAAGAGCGACTACTCCGGGCTGCATTCCTCACGGGGGCAATTACCGACGCCCTTGCGCTGTTGCCGCTGTTAATTCCAGCTTTAGCCAAGCTCCTTTGGGGTTTTAGCGACCCGTCGGGGGAGTATCGCTTTGCCATGGGCTACGCAGCTTCGCTTATGCTCGGGTGGACTGCTCTTCTGATTTGGGCCTACCGGCGTCCACTTGAACGCAGGGTCGTTGCCGCCCTTACCTTCCCAGTAGTCTGCGGACTGGTCCTGACTGAAATTGTTGGAATCTTGTCCGGGTATCTCGTCTTCTGGCGGTTCATGCCGACTTTGTGCCTACAGGCGGTGCTGTTGTGGCTTTTCGCGACGGGATTTCATTGCTATCGGGCAGAGTAGGTAATCTCTTCCACCCGGAGATCGATATACGTAAAATCCCCGGACTCCAGATGCCAGACGGCTTGGCCCGCGGCTGGAAGTCTGAGCCCGCAGAACGTCCCGTAGGCGGTAATGGGAGTGGACCAGAGCTGGGGTTCAGAACCAGTGCCAATGTCTTTGTAGCGTCTGGAGATGAAATTCGTGGGCCTGCCGTCCGGGGCGAAATACAGTTTGCCAGAGACAGATCTGCCCTGGTCAGTTAACGACACTTCCGCGGAGGTGTCATCGATCGCCGTCCAGGTGATGTTCGGGCGGAGAAAGGCGGAGGGAAACCACATCATCTCGTTCAGAAACCGTACGGCGCTCGAATGATCGAGCTCAGGGCCGCTTGCATTCACAATCGGAAACAGACCTGCCAGCCTTACCCGCATGCCTCCCCGCCCTTCGACGTATGAGTCTCGCACTGTGAGAAGCGGAAGGCCTCCGCGGTAGGCCTTGGCCTTCCAGACAAATCCAGGCGGGTCAAGGGAGTACGTCTCTGTCGCCCGGAAGCGCATCCATGGCTTCTCGGAACTCTGGCGTATCTTCCCAGTTTGCTTGACAGTGACAGTTCGTATGAGAGGTTTTCCTACGACTCCCGAGAATTCGAGATATCTCCGGACAGGCTCGGGAAGGCTGGCTAGCATCGCGGCGGTGACGACGCCTGTCGACATCTTCAATCCCAGTTCTTTAGCTGGGCCACACCTGGTCCATTGGGCTCTTCAGCCCGCGGCAGTGATACAGCTTGTGATGTTCGTGAGGAAGGTTCCGCATTTTGAGAGTCGTTTGGTGCGGACTCATGCAGAAACTCCCGCTTCCCGGACCAACAACATCCCTGCGACCACCAACACCAACGCCAGAGTTCCATAGAGGTACTGCGGCCACACCACCAGTCTCAGCATAGCCGTCTCAACAATGAGCCAACCCAACAATACGCACCCTTGCGCTGTCACCCACCAGCCGTAACCCGGACGCTTCCGCGCGGTCAGCCAAAGTACCAGAAGGCTTAGCAGCCCATTAGCCGCGAGCAGAACGATGCCGGGGATAAGGTAGGAATAAAACGGTGAGTATTGCAGCAATTTTTGCGGCATGTGCCACGGCTCGTCGGTCGGATGCATGAGCATGGGAATCGCACCCACGATCCCCGAAAGACTGAGAAACGTTAATGTGGGTATTGCGACGATCCGAGCAGTTCTCACGGCCACACCTCGCATGCAAATTTGGAGCGTCCGACTCTACCGTTACTCTCGCGGGGATCCTTGTGGTGACTCACCACAACCACGGGAAAAGCCGATACTGCGTATGCGTGGTGAATTCTTCATAGCCCTGCAGTTCTTGGCGAAGCGTTTGATCCTCATTGGCCGTGCGCCAGATGAACAGGAAGGTGATGACGGCTGTCATCAGAAGCGCCCAAACCGATCCTAGCAAGAGCGGCGTCGCGAGGTACATCAAGATTGAACCGGCGTGCATGGGATGGCGAACCATGCGGTAGGGTCCGGATGTGATGACCGTCTGACCACGGTCGCTTTGAATGCGAATACTTGTCTCGGCATAAGGGTTAGTGATCATTACCCACCCAATCAAAACCATGGCTAGCGCGAAAACGATCGCGCCGACGTAGACAGAGCAAAACGGCATGGATGACCAGTGGAAGCGGGCCGCATCAAGGGCGCAGACGGCAGGCTGAGACAATGAAAATGGAACAAAGACCGACAGGAAAACCTTGTCGAAGCCTTTAGTATCTTTGCGGCGCCATTTGGCGCGTTCCTTGAGCAGCCCGGCGTTGTAGTGATGCGAGAGCAGGCCGATCGTGCTCATGCCGACGATCCACAATACGACCGCAATCCAGCCGCGAACCCAGTCGAGGCGGCCGGCAGCGAGGAAGAGCGAGCCCACAAACCAGAAATAGGCTGAAAGCATCTGAACCACCACGCGAGGCCAGCGAGTCTGGGTGGGCGTCGTAGTCGCTATGACGGATTGTTCGGGCATGATCCCTCCTATGCTCGACGCGGGGACGACAGCCTGCTTCAAACCCAGCGGATCACCTTCGAGGCGCATGGAACGATCTCAAACAGTACCGCGTCGATATCGAAGCGCGCGACAATGGCCTGCGAAACGAGTTTGAATCCCCACACGTCCCTATAAAAGAGAATCGCTCGATCCACATCTGACACGTAGTAGAAGACGCAATCGAAATGGAGTGTCATGGGAGGCTTCCATGGGTCGCCCACGGATTTGTATCCGCAGTTCGTATCGCCAGATCTGCCGCCGCGGACAAAGTGAAGAAGGGGAGGAGCCAATGAGTAAGGGCCGACTCAAAAGGTTAGCGTCGAGGCCGACGATGAGATACGGCAGCCGGCAAGCGCTCCATCATTAAAGCGCCAATACGTAGGTTGGGGCGCTGTTGTGCCAACCGTCACGCTTAGCGGAAGAATATTTCTCAGGCGAGGCGGCATCCTTTCGTTTACCCCACAGTTCCTAAATGTACTGCGGCGCGCCCACGAGTAAGGCGATCCGTCGTGATTTGACTTTCTTGAGTTCCGCGCACAGCAGGGGAGCTTCCAAGGAGTCTTCTTCCGCCCCCAGCAAGACCAAGTCGAAGAAGTGTGCCCGCATCACAAAACCCTTCCCGTTATCGAGAGTTACAGACGCGGGAGACGGAAAGCTGCCCAGCGCGGGCCAGGCAGCTCTTCAATATCCGTGTCATGCCACGGTGGGCAAACTTAGAGTCGAGCGCGCCCCGTCGGCGCGCCCCTACCGGTCATTCCGAACCGCCCCCTGTTTTGGCAGTTTGCGAGTGCGTCTGGGAAGTCTTCAGGAGAGCCTCTCGATTATGCCGGAGGTCAGCGCCGGAGCGAGCAACTGGATAAGGTTTGTCCCCCAGCAGCCCCTGCCAGATGACCCGGTTGAACTGCTCTGTAGGGACCCGGTCTTCTTTACTGAAATCGAAGCCTTTGGTCCTTGCTTCCCACCAGGCCGCGTCGTGGGTCGGCTTAGGGATCGAGGCCAGATTCACTTTGATGCCCGTGTCAGCAAGTGGCAGCTGTGTGTTGAACAGGACCAGTGCGGGAGAAGCATGGAAAGTCCATTTCTCCTGGTCGGTGTCGAAAGCGTCGGTCATGGGCGGAACCCCGGCATCATGCACGCCGAGATTTTCGAGTCCGAGGATCTCCTCGATCGTGCGCAACATATTCGGCGTGGCATAGTGAGTGGACACCACCGCGCCATGCTTCACGTAGGGTCCGACAATGAAAGCAGTGCTGCGGTTGGCGCTGACGTGATCGGCGCCGTCCTGCGGGTCATCTTCGATAATGAAGATCAGTGTGCTATCGGCATAGGGACTGTGGGCAATTTTGTCGACCAGCAGAGCCGTAGCGTAGTCGTTGTCGGCCATTTGCAATTCCGGCGTGTTTACACCGTAGATCGCTGTGCCAAAGCTGCCGAAGTGGTCATGCGAAAACCGGACCAACGAGAGAGCCGGGAATTTATGAGTTTTGACCTGGTCATCAAATTCACGAGCCCACTCCTTGTAGCGGAAAAAATCTGGGAAGGCGTTGTCGTAACCACGGAAACAGAAGTCCGTTCTGGTGATCAACGAAGGGTGCGCGGGAAAGGCAACTTGCGTCGCGGGCTGGGTGGAGCAAGGGTCGGTGATTTTGACATCAATTTGGAAGCCCCGGCCCAAGTCGAGGAAGAACCCGTAATTGCGGACGTTCAGATGCGCGCGAATGGCGGCATCCCAAATATAGCCGAGACCCTCCTCGCCCTCAGGACCGTCGGCCGCCACTTCATTGGCCGTGCCCGGCAGTAGATTGGGATCATTCGGATAAAGCGGTTGCCAGGCCGTGCGTTGCGCGACCCCGGCCACGCCAACGTTGACGTTGCGATCGGTGCCTTCGCTGTCGTAGGCCGAGCCGCCCTTTCCGTAGTTGATGACCTGGCTCTTCTCCTCGAGATCGAGAGCGCGAGCAGAGGTGCTCCAGGCCCAGCCGTCCATGCTTCCATTTCCGGTGTCGTAGAAATTATCGAAATCTACAAAGTTGGAAGCCATCGCGTGGAAGTTCGGAGTGACCGGCTGCGGGAACTGAGTCAGGGTCGGATCCCCATTACCCACCGGCAAGTCGCCGAGGATCTGGTCATAGGTACGGTTTTCCTTGACGATGTAAACCACGTGGTGGATATGGTGGCGCAGGAACTGCATGGTTGCGATGTCCTGCTCTCTCAGACGCAGGTTGAAACCATTATTCTCCGCCACCAACTCCGTTAACTGCCAGAGATCTCGCCGTCTGGGTACAGGCAGGACCAGGAAACCGGCTTTCATGTTCTGCCATGCGTAGTTGTTTCCGGAACCGTTTTGCGCTTGCACGTTATTGCAGGCTGAGCCGTAGTTGCCTCCCGCGGTGATGGAGCGGCAGTTCAACGGGTTGGGACCGGTGTTGCTCTTGCCATTGACCACGTAGAGAGTCTTCCCATCGGGACTGACGCTGACCGAGTTCGGTTGCCACCCTGTGGGAATCAGTCCGACTACGGTAGGCCGCTCATCCCGCAGACTGATCACAGCCACATTGTTAGTGCCTCCGTTGGTGACGAAGGCCGTCCGCTCGTCGGGCGACAGGGTCACGCTATTGGGATTGCTGCCTTTGGGTACGATCCCTCGCTTGCCGAGGAAGCCTGGAGGCGCGCTTGAGTTGACCTGGCTCACGATCCTGTTTCTGAACGTGTCGATAATCACGAGAGCGTCGGCGTTGTTCACGGTTACGTACAGTCTGCTTTGAGCCCGGTTCAGAGTCATCTTCTCCGGATTGCCCCTGACGGGAATTCGTTTCGTCAAGGCCAGGACACCACCTGACAAGTTGAGTACATCGACTTCCCGATCGCGCGCACTGGAAACGTACACGGTATTGTTGCTCTTCACCACAACTGCGAAGGGAAATTCTCCCCCTGGTACACCGGACTTTGCTGGATCGATGATGCCCGGCCGCAGGTCATATTCCGCGATCACGACACCGTTGACGACATCTACTGCTGTAATGGAATCGGTTTCCCAGTTCGCGACAACGACGGTCTTACCGTCGGCGGTGACACCGATGCCGGCAGCCGTCGGGCCGACGGACGTTTCCAGGTTCATGAGATTGCCCTTGTGCCCAAGGGCAATGGGTGTGCCGGCTTCGGCCCACACACCGTTGCTCAGGGCGTACGTGTGAAGATTGTCATCCGGGCCACCAGCGACATAGAACTTGGTACCATCCGGGCCCCAAACCAGGCCACCAAAAGCTCTCGGTACGAGCAGAACCTGGGTCTTGACCGGCACGCTGGGTGAAGAAATGTCGTAAACAAAAATGTATTCGCTGGAATCCTGCGCCTGAACCGCGCCGCTTGCATCGCGCAGTTTGTTGAAACCGCTGGTCAGGATAAGTAATGTCTTGCCGTCCGGACTGACAGCAGTCGTTTGAGCGCCATCGACTTCACGGTTAGGGTAGTCCGGTAAATCGACGGTTAGTGACTGGAATACAGCTCCCGGCGCTGCATCGGGAGTAATAGTTGCGCCGGTCGGCAGAACGTCCGGCTGCGACACCGCGTAAGCGGCACGGCCAGCCAAGCTCACTACGGCCATGACGGCCACAAAGCTGGCTGCGCGTAGAAAATTGCTGTTCATGTGCTAATCCTCCAGAAAAAGAATCGGCCGAGTACTTCGGGGACAAAGCGGCTAAAACGCGACGGAAAAAACGACAGAGGGCTCCTACTGTTGGCGAATATATAGGAGCGTGATGTGCTGACTAGATGACAAATTGATGAAAAATTGTCCACAGAGAGGCGAACCGTTCGCTGCTGCGCTTTCATCTGGTTGTAACGCGGCTTTGACCTTCTATTAACCCTCTCCCTGTAGGGTTGCGGGCAAATCAGAATTGCCCGTGCATCAAGGAGGTCTTGCATGAACTCTTCAGATGGTCAGACGTACTCTCGTATGTGGAGGCTTGGTTCAATAACACATCGTATTGTTCTTTCCATGGTCGCGGTCAGCTTGCTCGCTGCCAACGCCGGGGGCGAAGACAAACACATCGGCCAACATAACTGGGGCGCGGTCACGGCACCCGTCTACGGCAGTTCGGAAACGGGGGTCTATGCGGGAGCCGAGCTCTTTGCCGGTCCCAACAAGTTTGGCAGCTACTTCGCTGGAGTTCTTCCCAATGGCCGCATAGTTACTCCCGCCGGCACAAATATTCAGATTGGCATGAACACGCTGGGCGTCGCCCTAACGGCCGATGGCAAGTTTCTGATCACCAGTAACGATGATGAGCGCGAGGCCAATCTGCCCTCCTACCAAAGTTCAATCAATTTGGGCGGGTATTCACTCTCGGTCGTCGATACGGCGACCATGCACGTGGTATCGCAGTACAACGTGGCGGGAAAATTTTTCGTCGGACTGCAAGTGACAGGCGGCGGTCCTTACACAGTCTGGGCATCGGGAGGCGGCGACAATGATGTCAAGCTCTTCACCGTGTCGACTGCGGGCGCTATCAGCCCGGCCGCAGTCCCCCACATTGCCATCACTCCAATCTTGCCGAGTAGCAGCGGCTTTGTCTCGAACTACACTCCAGGCACAGAATTGAACACGGCGGACGCCAGCGGCAACAAGCCGCCGGTTCCATCCGGGTTCAGCCGGACCACTGGGGCGCAAATAACGTTTCCCGCAGGTTCGGCATTGAGTCCCAATGGAAGATTTCTGTACGTCGCCTGCAACGGAGACAACAGCATCGCCGTGATTGACACGACGGCTCTGGCTGTTGTGCAGCGAGTTCCCGTAGGTTACTTTCCCTACTCGGTTTCGGTCGGCTCCGGCGGAGAAAAGGTCGCAGTTTCGAACTGGGGCATTACCGAGTACAAGTTCAAGGCCCCAACCTACGATGGAAGCGGAAAACTGATTGCCGTGGGGACTACTGGTGAAAATCAGCCGGATGGCTTCTACGTCCCGCCTACCAGCACTTCCGGTCCAAATCCCAAGACTTCGTCGGTATCGATCCTGCGGGCGCCCAAGGGAAACGGGGCGGCGCTCGCATTGCTGGGCTCGCAGTACCAAGGACATCATCTCGACGCGTTGTACAAGGTCGGCGACACTCATCCTTCGGCCACCGCAATCGTTCGCCACGGTCACGAGGAAATGCTTTACGTCGCCAAGTCCAACAGCGACAGCTTAGGGGTGATTTCGCTGAGCGGCAACCACAAGCTGCCGGATGTCGACCTCTCGCCGGTTTCGGTTGAAGTGTGGGACGGTCACGAGGTGCACGGCGCTTATCCGAATGCGCTGGCCGTCTCTCCAGACAATGATCTTCTCTATGTTGCCGAAGCCGGGATCAACTCAGTTGCGGTGGTGGATGTGAGCAATCCCTGGCGTCCCAGGCTATTGGGCCGCATTCCTACAGGCTGGTATCCCACAGCTTTGGCGGTCAGTCCCGATGGCCAATTCCTCTATATTGCCAACGCCAAAGGTGTTGGTGAAGACACTAATCCTAACATTGACACCACAACTGGAACTCCACCTCCCTCAGGCATCGGCTCCGATCCTAGCGTGGACAGCAACTACATCTTCAGTAGTTTGCAGAAGGTGGACTTGTCGAGCACGAGGCTGCACCACAGCCGGGTGCTGGAGAACAATTTCGCAGTGCAAGAACGTGTGGACACCAGCGTGGTACCCGTGGGAGGCCCCCGTTCGAGAAAGATCAAGCACGTCTTCTTCATTTTGCATGAGAACAAGACGGTTGACTCCATGCTGGGCAACTTGTCGGCGCAGTTCGGTCCGTTTGCCAGCCTGAACTTCAACAATCGCGACGGTTCAACCTACACCAACGGCCAGTTCACGGGAGTGTCGCTGAATCTGCAGGCGATTGCGGGCCGGTTTGCTGCTGCGCTGAATTACTACTCTGACTCTGAAGAGAGCGATGCCGGCCATCAGTTCGCCGCGTCCGGGACGGCCACCGACTGGACCGAAAAGACGCTGCTCGTGAAATCGGGACGCGGGCTGCTCGTGAACAAGAACTTTGAACCCGAAGACTACCCGGAGGGCGGGTACATCTTTAATAATGCGGCCCGCCACGGCATCAGCTTCAAAGACTATGGCGCGCTGATACGCATCGAAGGCACAGATACCGGCACCAGCACGCCTACAAGCCTTAACGATCCCGACAGTGGAAATGTGGGCTATCCCCAACTACAGGCCGACAAGTTCCACGTGACCAATCCGCTGGTGAACGCGGGCGACGTGACCTCAGCCACCAGTGGCCTGGGCCAGTCTTACTTCATGGCGTTGCCGGTGGTAGCGGTTTTGGGTGGAAACAACGAAAACGGGGAGACGCGCCTGGACCGCAACTATCCGGGCTACAACTTCAATATTTCCGAGCAGCGCCGGGCCCAGGAGTTCATCGCGGACTTCGATCGCATGGTGAAAGCAGGAACGCTGCCGACGTTTATCTACATTTACCAACCCAATGACCATACCGGTAGCGTGCAGGCGCCCAACGCCGCGGCCGTCGGCACGTCACCGCTGCAGCAAATCGCGGACTGCGACGTAGGACTCGGAATGGTGATCAAGCACATCATGA
>WNFY01014164.1_pt1 | contig 10324 bp, 7 predicted proteins | sample 5400091 | NCBI WGS metagenome assembly WNFY01 (sample SAMN13153364, study PRJNA577476) | soil metagenome | isolation source: 60 cm soil or saprolite under grassland replicate 1 | place: USA:California | collected 2016-06-15
GTTCGCGATCGCCGAGATGGCCCCCGCAACCACGGCCGCGATCGACGAGACGAGAATGTCGCGGTTCTTGATGTGCGCGAACTCGTGTGCGAGCACGCCCTTCACCTGGTCGGGAGGGAGGTACTGCAGCAGCCCGTGCGTCACCGCCACCGCGGCATGCTTCGGGTTGCGGCCGGTCGCGAAGGCGTTCGGCTGCTCGGAGGGGATCAGATAGAGCCGCGGCACCGGAACCTCCGCGCGGTGCGCGAGGTCTTGCACCATCGCCTCGATCTCCGGCAGCGTTCCGGGCTCGACGGCCTGTGCCCTGCTCGCTCTCAGTGCGAGCTTGTCCGAGAACCAGTAGCCGACGACGTTCATCAGCACCGCGAGCGCCGCAAAGAGGTACAACGCGCTGCCGCCGATGACGCCGCCGATCGCGATCAGGAGGCCGGTGAGGCCCGCGATCAGGAGCCACGTCCGGGTCTTGGTAGCGAAACGAGTCGCCGTGATGTTCATCTGCTCAGAGTCTCCTTTCGACTGAGCGCCGTGGTTGACGATCAGCCGAAGGTCTCTCCCGCCCCGAGGTACTGAGGCCGGTGTGCCCGGGCTCTCGTTCGAGCCGTACTGACGGGCGACACCCGTTCGGGGATACTGCCCCCCGGCACGCGCATAGTAGCTACCGGCACACGTCCCGGGGGGGTCCAGGAAGAAGGAGCTACCCGGCGTGTCCGGGATTCCCAACGTCCCGGTAGAGCGCCTCCACGTTGTTTCCGTCGGGGTCGAGCAGATATGCGGCGTAGTAACCAGGAGCGTAGTCGCGGTAACCCGGCGCGCCGTTCGACTCGAAGCCCGCCTCGACTCCAGCGGCGTAGAACGCATCAACCTCGTCCTTCGAGCGAGCGTAGAAGCAGAGGTGGAGATTCGTCGTCGGCGGCTGAGTGTCAACGACGTTTACGTGCGTGAAGCACGCCGACCCCTCACGTTGGTAGAGCTTTGGGATTCCGAGGGGTGTGAGGACGGCCTCGTAGAATCGGACGCTGTCCGAGAAGCGGCTCGCGTGAAGATCGAGGTGGTCAACGACCACCCTCGACCAGTCCCACTCCTCCGGCTTCACAGGCACAAGTCTGATACGTCCGCGCTTGTCCAGGCGAGGATGAACCAGGTGGCTCTCCTACGCCTCCCGGCTACAACGCCCGCGAGTAGCCGCAGTCGCCTGCGTAACGCCGTAACATTCGCTGCATCGGCAGCGCCAACGGCATCCCGCTTCTGTGGTCGCAAAAGCCCCGGCCGGTACCCATTCCGCCGGGTCGGCGCAACCCGCCTCCGGATGGGCCGGTACGCGAACCGCGCCGACCGCGCAAGCCCAACTCGGGGGCTAGTGCGGCACTCGCGCCCGATCATCTCGCCTGACCACGACTCGTCAACCGACCATGGGTGGTCCACCTTCGGGGACGCTTGCCTCCCAGGCCTAGCCTGGGAAGAGGTAGCCCACTTGAGCGCAACTTGCCAACGAGCCGTCACAGAGCTGTGCGACCCGCTCTGCGTTACTTCGGGTGATGACCCCCGAGCGAGCGAAAGCACTCGCAGCCTCACTCGACGTCGGCCTGGGATCGCCGGGCGTGTGCTGTGCCTGCCTTAGCCTCGTCGCGATGGAGCTGGAGGCCGGCGACAGCCGCGTCATCGGCGGGCGGATCACCACGATCGCCCCGACCCTATGGGCAGAGGGGCTCGGCGACGAGGTGCGAGCCTCGTTGGAGCGCTCCCGCGCTGCAGAGGCGAAGGAGGCGCTCCGGGACCTCGACGAGGGAGGGTTCCGAAGTCGTAGCTTCCGCGCCGTCGTCCGCCGCCTCGCCGAGGAGCTCGAGGACGACATGCGGCGCGCCTATCTCGCGTCGCTGAACTAAACCGCCCACTCGAGGGGCTCGGGCGGCGCGAAGCCCGACCCCACCTCGATCGCGCCGGCGCAGCGCGCCGAGGCCTCGATCGCGTTCAGGACGTCGACGACGTGCGCGGCGTGCTCTGCGCTCATGCGGTGCGGCCGGTCCTCCGCGACCGCATCGCGCAGATCGGAGAGGGCGCGCGCCCAGTTGACGCCGGGATACGGCTCGCGCAGGAGCGGCACCGGTGTGTACGTCTCGCCGTCCGGTCGTCCGCTCGAGCCGGGAGTCGAAATCGGACCACGTCGGCATCCACAACGACGCCTCGTCGCCGTGGAACTCCAGACCGCGCTGGCGCCCGGCCCGAACCCAGAACGTCGCCGTCAAGCGCGCGAGGACGCCCCTCTCGTGCTCGAGTTCGGCGACGTAGAAGTCGGGCGTCGACAGCGAGAATCGCTGCCCGTCCTGGCGCACGCGCTCCTGGAGGAGCGTCGTGCCGTACGCCGAGACGCGACGCACAGGCCCGAACATCGCCGTGAGGATCGTCAGCGGGTAGACGCCGACGTCCACCATTGGCCCCGACTCGTACAGCGTCTCCGGCGCGGGATGCCAGGTCTCGATCCGGCCCCAGTTCGCCTCGGCGTAGACCGCGCGCACAGTGCCGAGGCCGCCCTCCCGGACGAGCTTCCAGGCGGTCTGCTGCGCCTCGCCGAGCAGCGTCGCGGGCGCACAGCTCAGGCGGACGCCGTTCTGCGCTGCGGTCTCTGCCAGCTGGCGCGCCTCGTCCGCGCCCAGGGCGACCGGCTTCTCCGTGTGGACGTGCTTGCCGGCCTCGAGGCACGCCTTCGTCACCGTCGCGTGCGCCATCGGCGCGGTGAGATTGGCGACGACGTCGACCCCGTCGTCCGCGAGCACCGCTTCGAGCGACCCGTAGTCGCGCCCGCCGTGTGCGGCGACGAGCTCGGCGGCGCGCCCCGGCAGGACGTCCGTGGCGCCGGCGAACGTCAGCCGCGGCTCTTCCGCGATGCACCGTGCGTAGCGCGCGGCGATGTTTCCGGCACCGACGAGGGCGATGTTCACGCGAGCCACCCCTCGAGTTGCGCCCGCATCGCGCGGACGTCCTCCGTCGGATCGAAGGTCTCCGGCTCGTGCTCGACCGCGATAGCCCCGGCGTAGCCGATCCGCTGCAGCGCGCGGACGCAGGCCTCGATCGGCACGATCCCCTCGCCCCAGCGGCAGGTGTCGTGCGGCTCGCCGAGTGCCTTTACGTCCTTCAGGTGCACGTGGAGCACGTGCGGGCCGAGCTCGTCGATCGCCTGCGCCGCGTCGTAGCCCTGTGTCCCCCACCACCCGGTGTCGACGGTCGTCCCGAAGGCGCCGTCTCCACGTTGGATCTTCGCGAGCACCTCTTGCGGCGTCTTCTCCGGATGGTTCTCGATCCCGAGGCGAACGGCGTACTTGGCGAGTACGGGCGCAATCGCCGCCGGCTCCCCCGAGAAGCCGCCGCCGATGACCGAGGCCCCGAGCGCGACCGTCAGCTCACAGGCGCGCTCGACGTTCGCCGGTTCGACCCACATCGCATAGGTCGCCATTCCGAGACCGTGCCGCGTGAGCGCGTCGCGCGCTGCCTCCACGTGCGCATCGGTCGCCCACTCCGGGTTGAGGTGAGCGCCCCAGAGGTCGATCGTGTCGAAGCCGAGCGTCGCGACGTCGCCGAGGAGGGCGTCGAGCCGCTCGGCGTACGTCTCGATCGGGGCGAACGCTTCGTTGGTCGTCCGGTCGCCGTGGCGCCAGCCGTGCATCGCATAGCCCGTCTCGCGGGCGACGTAGTTTGCGGTCACGAAGGTGATGGTGTTCGTCAAGGGAGAAGAGACCCTGCCGGACGGCCCGCGCGACCGCAAGTCGTCGGCGTCACCGAGGCCCGACGGCGCACTCGCGCTCGGCGAGGCGCTAGTACATCCGGCTGGAAATTCAGTGGGTTATCCGGCGAGTGGCTCGGCGTTCGTGGCAAGGACGCAGGGAGCCCCGATAGTTTCTACTATCGGGGCGACCGAGGACGCGGCCACGGGCGGCGAGACGCCGCCGGGAAGCTGCCGAACTTCCGGCCGGTTGTACTAGATTCCGCCGGTGCTCGAGATCGTCCTCGATTGCGACGAGAGCGTGCTCGTCGCCCGAGTTGCTTGATCCGGGAGACCGAGTACACGCGGGCGCGGTTCGCGCAGACCTCCGACCGGCTGCGAGAGTCCGTCTACTCCGCCGTCCGTCCGGTCGACGAGCTCCTCGTCGCCGGTCCCATCGACCGCATCTCCTGGGCTGACGCGCAGGAGCTCGACTACCGGCCGGCCGAGCTCGGCGAGCGCTTCGGCCCACTGTGGGCGACGTTCTGGTTCCGCCTCCGGGCGACCGTGCCGGCCGAGTGGAGAGGGCGCCGCGTCGACCTGCTCTTCGCCTCGAACAGCGAGGCCGCGCTCTGGGACGACGGCCGCATCGTCCAGGGACTCAACACGGGCGGGGGCGGTGAGCGTCCCGACGCAATGCTCACCGCGAGCGCCGAGCCGGGCCCGCTCGAGCGTCAGGTCGAGCTCGCATGTAGCGGCCTTTTCGGGGCGATGTCGTCGCCGGCCGAGCTGCGGCGGTGCGAGATCGCGGTCTTCGATCCGGCGGCGTGGAAGCTCCACCACGACTTCGAGACGCTGCGCGCCCTCGAGGTGGCCACGAATGACCCAGCCTGGTCGGGCGTCCTTCGGGATGAGCTCCACCGCTTCTGCAACGAGCGCGATCCGTCGATTCTCGACGCCTTGTACGAGCACGGGAACGCAGCTCACGCGCACGACCTGGCGGCGATCGGCCACGCGCACATCGACACCGCGTGGCTGTGGCCGCTCGCCGAGACCTACCGGAAGATGCTTCGGACGTTCAGCTCGCAACTCCGCTACATGGACGACTATCCCGAATACCGGTTTGCGTGCTCGCAGGCGCAGCAGTACGCGTGGATCAAAGAGCGCAACGCCGACCTCTGGACGGAGCTGTGCGCGAAAGTCGCGCAGGGCCAGTTCGTGCCTGTGGGCGGCACCTGGGTCGAGCCGGACTGCAACCTGCCGTCGGGCGAGTCACTCGTGCGCCAGTTCCTGCACGGCCAGCGCTTCTTCGAGCGCGAGTTCGGCCGCCGCTGCCGCGAGTTCTGGAGCCCGGACGCATTCGGCTACACCGGGCAGCTGCCGCAGATCATGCGCGAGGCGGGCATCACACGCTTCCTGACCCAGAAGCTCTCGTGGAACCGCTTCAACAAGCCCGAGCACCACACGTTCACCTGGCGAGGAGACGACGGGAGCGAAGTGCTCGCCCACTTCCCGCCTGCGGACACCTACAACAGCGAGGCGAATGTGCCCGACCTGCTCAAGGTGCAGCGCGACTTTCTTGACCACGATCACTCGCGCACGAGCCTCCTCGTCTTCGGCTACGGCGACGGCGGCGGCGGCCCGACGAGGGCGATGCTCGAGACGCTGCGCCGCGCCCGCGATTTGCAAGGGCTTCCGCGCACAGCGCAGCGGACGAGCGAGGAGTTCTTCGACGCACTCGAGGCGGAGCCTGGTGAACGGCCGATCGTCGTCGGCGAGCTCTACTTCGAGTATCACCGCGGGGTCTATACGTCACAGGGACGAACGAAGCGCGGCAACCGCCGCGGCGAGCAGGCGCTGCACGACGCCGAGTTTCTGTCGTGCGTGCGCGGCAACGATGCGCGCGCGGAGCTGGACCGGCTGTGGAAGCTGCTCCTGCTGCAACAGTTCCACGACATCCTCCCCGGCTCTTCGATTCGACTCGTCTATGAGGACGCAGAGCGCGATCTCGCCGAAATCGAGGCGGGTGCGAATGCGCTCTGCGGCGAGGGCGACACGCCGGTGAACACGATCGGGTTCCCCCGCCGCGAGGTCGTCGCCGGGGAGTTCGTCGAGGCGCCTGCCTACGGGATCGGCCGCGTGGTCGAGGCGGACGACTCGGTGCGCGTTGAAGGGCTCACGCTCGAGAACGCGCATCTCCGCGCGACGCTCGCTGAGGACGGCACCCTCTTGAGCCTTGTGGACAAGGCGACCGGTCGGGAGAGCCTGAAAGCGCCGGGCAACCGGCTCGAGCTCTACGACGACGACCCGGTCGCCTGGGACGCGTGGGACATCGACCCATACACGCTCGAGACCGGACGCCCCGCGGCGCCCGCTGACTCGCACACGGTCGCCTCCTCCCCGCTTCGGGTGGAGATCGCCTTTGTACGGTCCCTCGGCGAGGCGAGCAGCCTCGTCCAGACCGTTCGCCTCGACGCTGAGTCGCGGCGGCTCGAGTTCCGCACGACGGTCGACTGGCGGGAGAGCCACACGCTGCTCAAGGTCTGCTTCCCACTCGACGTGCACGCGCCGAATGCGACCTACGAGATGCCGTTCGGCTACGCGGAGCGGCCGACGCATTACTCCACGAGCTGGGACCGCGCACGGTACGAGGTGCCCGGACACCGCTGGGCGGACCTCTCCGAGCACGGCTTCGGTGTTGCGCTGCTCAGCGACTCGAAGTACGGCTGGAGCTGCTACGGCCACGAGCTGCGGCTCAGCTTGCTGCGCTCGACGAAGAGCCCCGATCCCGAGGCGGACATGGGCGAGCACGAGTTCGCCTACGCGCTGCTGCCGCACAGAGGCGGGTGGCGCGAGGCCGGCATCGTCGCCGAGGCAGCGCGATTCAACGTGCCGATGCGCCTGACGGCGCCACCTCCCGTCGAGTGGCGGCGCGCGTGCGGCTCGGCGTGCCGTTCACCTCGGCTCGCCGGGCGAATGCGCTCGAGGACGACGGCGAGCCGCTGGAAGTCGAGGGCAGCGAGATCGCGATCGCCTACCGGCCTCACGAGCTCGTAACGGTGAAGGTTCCGTGACGCACGTCGTCCCTCGTAAGGCCCAGCTGAGCCGCGTGCGGCCGACGCGGGTCTATCGGTTCTACCGGGGCGCGCTCATCGACCGGCTGCGCGGCGAGCCCGAGCACGACGGCGAGTTCCCGGAGGACTGGGTCGGGTCAGTTCCAGAGCCCGCAGGCAGGTTCGGCGTGCTGCTCGTGCTCGAAGGTGAGGGCGAGATCGATGGGCAGCGCGTGCGCCCGGGCGATGCGTTCGCCCTCCCCGCCGCGGCCGACCCGTTCGACGTTCGCGGCGATCTCCGTGTCCTACGCTGCCTGGGAGGCATCTGATGAAAACGAGTCTCGGTATCTGGGCCCTCGGCCCCATGGTCACCCGTTTTGTCCCCGGCGGGTACCAGCCTGAACGTGCCAACGAGCCGATCGGGGAGAAGGTGCACCGTGCCGTGAGCGGGCTCGGCGACCTGATGGACGACTACGAGTTCCACTATCCGGGCGAGCTGAACCGGGACAACCTCGACGAGGTGCGATCGGCGCTCGACGGCCACGGCATCTATGCGGTCGCGGGTGGTCTCCACGTCGACCGCCGCTTCGCGAAGGGCGGCCTGACGGCCCTCGACGACTCCGTCCGTACCGAGGCGCTGCGCATCTTGCTCGAGGCCGCCGATCTCGCCGGCGAGATCGAGGCGCAGATGATCGTCTGGCCGGGCGGCGAAGGCTACAACTACCCGTTCCAGGTGCCGTACGCGGAGGTGTGGTCGCGCCTGCTCGACGGGCTCGCGCAGGTCGCCGAGCGGCTTGGGCAGCACGGCCGCCTGCTCTTCCTCGAGCACAAGAACTCAGAGCCGGCAATGAAGATCCATATGTCGAACATCGGCATGACGCTCCACGTGATCCACAAGCTGCGCGAGCGCGGGATCACGAACGTCAAGGTGAACATGGACTGGCAGCACCTGATCATGAACGGCGAGCACCTGCCGGAGTACGCCGCGCTGCTCGCGTCCGAAGGTCTCCTCGGTCACCAGCACGCAAACGACGGCTGGGGCACGTTCGACGACGACAACATGGTCGGCACGATCCGGTTCATGGAGACGGTCGAGCTGGCCCTCGAGCTACGGCGCGCGAACTACGGCGCCAACGGCGAGCGGCTCGGCTTCGACCTCTACCCGTACACCGAGGATCAGGTCGCGGCGGTCAAGCGCTCGGTGTTGCATTGGAACTTCATCGATTCGATCGCGGCGCGGATCGACGAGGCCGCACTGCGTGAGGCGCAGTCGCGCAAGGACGCCGTCCGCGCCTACGAGATCGTCTACGCGGCACTCGGCGCGTGAGCAACCTGCTTGAAAGCAGGCTGCAGCAGTCGTTGGATCGTTCGCGCAAGTCGAACGACTGCAACCAGGTTGAAACCTGGTTGCGTGCGGAAGCGGCGTGATTGTCGGGCTCGACGTCGGCACGACCGCGGTCAAGGCGATCGCGATCGACGACGCGGGCGAGGTGCTCACGCGCGAGGAGGAGTCCTATCCTCTCTCGACGCCGCAGCCGGGCTGGGCCGAGCAGGATCCGGACGACTGGGTCCGCGCGGCGGAGAAGGCGCTGTCACGACTCGACGCGACGACGGTCGGCTTCTCCGGTCAGATGCACGGGCTCGTCTCACTCGGCGCGGATGACCAACCGCTCCGGCCCGCGATTCTCTGGAACGACCAGCGCACGGCCGCCGAATGCGCCGAGATCGAGCAGCGAATCGGCCTGCCGCGGCTGATCGAGTTGACGGGAAACCGCGCACTCACCGGATTCACCGCCCCGAAGCTGCTCTGGCTTCGGACCCACGAGCCGGACGTCTACGCGCGGATCCGTTCCGTGCTCTTGCCGAAGGACTACGTGCGGCTGAAGGTCTTCGGCGAGCGCGCGATCGACGTCGCGGACGCCTCCGGCACGCTGCTCTTCGACGTCGAGCACCGTCGCTGGAGCGACGAGGTCGTAGCCGCGCTCGAGCTGCCGGGCGAATGGCTTCCCCCGGTGTACGAGTCGCCCGAGATCGCCGGGGCAGGCGACCAGGCAGCCGCCGCGCTCGGAGTCGGCGTCACCGGGCCGGGTCCCGTGTCCGTCGTCCTCGGCACGTCCGGCGTCGTCTTCGGGACGCTCTCGGAGTACCGCGCGGATCCCGAGGCGCGGGTGCACGTCTTCTGCCACGCGGTGCCGGCGACGTGGCACGCGATGGGCGTCATGCTCTCCGCGGCTGGATCGCTCCAGTGGCTCCGCGACGCTGTCGCGCCCGGCGTCTCCTTCGACGAGCTCGTCGCCGAGGCCGAGGGCTGGCCGCCGGGCGCGGAGGGCCTGTTGTTCGCTCCGTACCTCGCCGGCGAGCGGACGCCTCACGCCGATCCCGACGCGCGCGGTGCGTTCGTCGGCCTTTCCGTACGTCACGATCGCGGCGCGCTCGTCCGCGCCGTGCTCGAAGGCGTGGCGTACGGCCTTCGGGATTCGCTCGAGCTGCTCCGCGATCTCGGCGTGCAGCCGGAGCTCGGACGCCTGTCGGGTGGCGGTGCGCGAAGTGCGCTCTGGCGCACGATCGTCGCGTCGGTCCTCGCCCTGCCGCTCGAGACGACGGCCGTGGAGGAAGGCTCGGCGTACGGCGCCGCGCTCCTCGCGGGCACGAGATCGGGCGTGTTCACCGATCCTGCGGACGCTGCCGCGCGTTGCGTGCGAGTCCGCGGCCGCACGAATCCCGATCCCGGATGGGTCGCCGCGTATACCGAGGGCTATGCCCGGTTCCGCCGGCTCTATCCCGCGCTGTCGACGCTGCGAGCCTGAGCGGCTTCAGCGAGAGGGGCTTGATGTGGTGGTCGGGCGGCGCGGCCGCCAGAATCCGGGCATGGAGCTTCCCGGCGAGTTCGACGTCTCGCTTCGCAGCATCGCGGTCGCCTCGGCGCCCGAGGACATCGGCGAGTCGTTCTTCGACGCCTCCCCCACCCCGGAGCTGTACGAGGTCGCGGCGATGGACTTCCGGCGGACGCTCGGCATGTTCGCGACGGGGGTGACGGTGATCACGACGAAGCGCGCCGAGCAGGTGCACGGGATGACGGCGAATGCGTTCATGTCGGTCTCGCTGCAGCCGCCGCTGATCCTCATCTCCGTCGACCGGCGCGCAAAGATGAACGCGCTGCTGTACGAGGGGGCGCACTACGGCGTCAGCGTGCTCGAGGAGAGGCAAGCCGCTGTCTCGGACCGCTTCGCCGGACGGGCGGCCGACGACGCGGCGGAGCCGGTATTCGAGCTCGTGCGCGACACGCCGCTCGTGCAGGACGCACTTGCGAATCTCGTCGCGCGAGTCGTCCGCTGCTACTGGGGCGGCGATCATTCGCTCTTTCTCGGGCAGGTCGAGTACGCCCGCTATGGCGACGGCACGCCGCTGCTCTTCCACGGCGGCCGCTACGAGCGCGTCGTGCAGGATTCGCACGTCTTCGAGAGCCTGCCCGGCGACACGCTCTGTCTCGTCGCCGAGGGGACCGTGCGCGTCGAGCGCCCCGGCCGCTCGCTCGAACTGGGCCCCGGAGAGGTGATCGGCGAGATCGAGGTGCTCG
>WNFY01006593.1_pt1 | contig 10322 bp, 3 predicted proteins | sample 5400091 | NCBI WGS metagenome assembly WNFY01 (sample SAMN13153364, study PRJNA577476) | soil metagenome | isolation source: 60 cm soil or saprolite under grassland replicate 1 | place: USA:California | collected 2016-06-15
CGCCGGGCTCGCTGATCGAGGTGGACGAAGGGTCGATGGTGTCCCTGGCCCACCTGGCCGCGCTGGTGGAGCACGCGGCGCGCAACGGCTGCAAGCTGGTGCTGGCCGGGGATCAGGAGCAGCTCGCCGCCGTGGAAGGTGGCGGCGCGATGATGCTGCTGGCGGACCGGCTCGGCTACGTGCAGCTGGCCGAGCCGGTCCGGTTCAAAGCCGGCTGGGAACGCGAGGCCTCGCTGCGGCTGCGCCGCGGGGACGCCACGGCGCTGGACGACTACGACCAGCACGGCCGGATCCGCGGCGCCCCGCCCGAGCAGGCCATGGACCAGGCCGTCCACGCCTACGTGGCCAGCTACCTGGCCGGGCGGGACGTCCTGCTGATGGCCGCGGACTGGGCCCGGTGCCGGGAACTGTCCGCCCGGATCCGCGACGACCTGATCCACCTCGGCCTGGTCGATGCCACCCGGGCCGTACGCATCGCCGAGGGCGCTGAAGCGTCGGCCGGAGACCTGATCATCTGCCGCCGCAACGACCACCGCCTGGAGGCGGGCGAGCCGGGCCGGGCCCTGGCCAACGGGGACGTCCTGCGGGTCGAGGCCATCACCAGCAGCGGCCTGATGGTCCGCCGCCTGCTCGGGGCCGACCCGGCGACCGGGCAGCGGCGGTTCACCGAACGGGCGTTCGGCTACGACGGCTACCAGTCCTCTGACTTGGCCTATGCGATCACCGGGCACTCCGCCCAGGGCGCCACCGTGCACACCGGGATCGCCCTGGTCACCGGCAACGAGGACCGGCACTGGCTGTACCCGGCCATGACCCGCGGCACCGACGCCAACCTGGCCTTTGTGTTCACCACCCCGCCGAAGGTGGCCGACCCGCAGCCTGGCGCCCGGGCGGCTCCCGAGCTGGACCGCTACGAGCGCATCCGCCGCGAACGCGAAGCGTGCCTGCCGACCCAGCCCGCCGCCGGGCCAGGCAACCTAGACCCGCGGCAGCCGATCGCCGTACTCGCCGACGTGCTGGACCGCGACGGCGCCGAACTATCGGCTTCGGAGACCAGGCGGCGCAATCTGGCCAATGCTGACCACCTGGGCATCCTCAACACGATCTGGGCCGCCGAGACCCGCGGCGCCCGCGACGACCGGTACCGCGAGCTGGTCATGGCCGCACTCCCAGCCGGCCACCGGCTGCCACTGTCGCACCAGGCCCGGTGGCTGTTCCGGACCCTGCACGCTGCGGAGCTGGCCGGGCTTGATCCAGCCGAGGTCACCCGCGCGGCGATCGCCTCTCGTGACCTGGCCGGCGCGCGAGACATCGCCAGCGTCGTGGACGTCCGGATCCGGCAACGCGTCGACCCGCTGCTGCCTCAGCCGCAGGGTCCCTGGGCCGAACGGGTTCCCCAGCTGCCGGACCCCGAGCGCCGGGCTTACCTGGCGGAGATCGCTGCCATGATGGACGACCGTAAGCAGCGGCTCGGCCAGTACACCGCCCAGATCGCGCCCGCGTGGGCTATCACGGCGCTCGGCCCGGTGCCGGATGATGCGGCTGTCCGGCAGGAGTGGGAGCGCAAGGCGTCCTTGATCGCTGCCTACCGGGAGATGTACGGCTATGACGACCCCGGCGACCCGATCGGCCCTGAGCCCACCCGGGACACGCCGGATCAGCGGGCCGCCTGGCACGAAGCCTTCCTCGCCCTCGTCCCGGCCGGCCAGCCTGACGTCCGGGCCATGCGTGACGGCCGGCTGTGGCTGATCCGGGACACCTACGCCGCCGAGACGGCCTGGGCTCCCTGCCACGTCGGCCGGGAACTGCGACTGGCCCGGCTCGGCGCGGCCAACGCCGACATGGGCGCCATCCGCGCCGCCGCCGAAGCCGACGCCGCCCGCAAGGCCAGCGATCATGCGCGCGCCGGGCGGCACGAGGAACTGGCCGCCTCCTACCGGGCCATGGGTAACCGCTACCGGCAGCAAGAAACCCTCTTCACCCAGACCATGACCGACCGAACGGAGTGGGAACACGCCACCGAACACTCCCGCCGCCTGGCCATCGCGGCCGACGCCGAACTACGACGCCGCCACCCGGAGACGAGTATCGAGCCACTGCAATCGGCTGAACCGCTCCCCGTCAACGACACTGACCGCGAGCAGCTGACCTTGACCCCGGACCAGCAGATCGGCGAGATGGCCGCCTGGATCCGCGACCTGGCCGCGCAGCGCCAGGCGTTCCGCGAGAAGCTCGAGGAATACCAGGGGCTGATGGTGCCCAGCGAAGACCCAGACTGGGGCGACCTCGGCGAGGCCTTCCCCGCCTGGCAGGCGCCCAGCCGGGATGCCATCCTGCAGCCACCCAAGCCGCAGATCATCCCCTCAGCCAGGATTCTTCAGCTCGCGGCCGGACATGACGCCTCGCCCGAAGCCGCCGACTGACGGATGGCCCGCCTCATCCAGCTAGCGGCTGGCGTCGGGCGACCATTCCTCGGCGAAGGTCTCCATCTGCCGGAGAATGAGCTCAGTCGCGCCTGCCTGAGCGTCCGGCGGGTAGCCGTGCCTGGCGAGCAGCCGCTTGATGGTGGAGCGGATCTTCGCCCGGACATCATCCCGCGACACCCAGTCGGTGGTGACGTCGCGGCGGAGCACGCGGACCAGGTCGCGGGCGATGTCGGCAAGCACGCCGTCGCCCATCTCGGTCACGGCGGACTCGTTCTGCGCGACCGCGTCGTAGAAGGCGAGCTCGTCGCTGCTCAGGGACGGCGTGAACCTCTCGCCCCGGCGAGCGTCCGCAGCTATCTCCTTCGCGAGCTCGACAACCTCCGCGATGATCTGGGCTGCGGTCAGGCTCTGGTTGGTGTACCGCCTCATCAGCTCGGCCAGCCGGTCGGAGAAGCTCTGCTGCCGAACGATGTTGTGCTTGGTGACCTTCCGCATCTCCTGCTCGACCAGCCGGCGCAGCGCCTCGATTGCCAGGTGCGGGTTGCGCTGCTCCTGCATCCGCTTGATGAACGCGTCGTCCAGGTGCGAAAGGTCCGGCCGGTCGATCCCGGCGGCTGCGTAGATATCGGTGACACCGCCTGCCTCGATCGCCCCAGCGGTCAGCTGCCGCAGGTATAGCTCCACGTCCGGCGGCACCGTCTCACCGCGGGCCCGGCGCTCCTCGGCGTCGTACTTGGCCATCCAGACCCGGACTTCCTCGAAGAACGCGATGTCCTTACGGAGATCAGTCAACGCCCCGCTGCTGGAGCAGATGGCGTACATTCGCGCGAGCTGCGCTGATGCCGTGCGGAACCGCTCACCGAGAGTCGGCTCGCCGTCTCGTACCTGGTTGCCGGGGTTCGACGGGTCGCGCAGGAAATTCACCGCGCCGAGGACCGCGTTCAGGTACGCCCTCGGCGACTTTCCAGCGCGGACGCTCTGCCAGTCGTAACCCCCCAGGATCTCGTCGCCGATCACGGCGAGCAGGTCTTGCACCTTCGCGATCGCGTCGTCGATGTCGCGGCCGAGCGGCTTCGTGTTCTGGTCCCGGGCGGTGTACTCAGCTAGGGCCGCGTACAGGTTCTCCGTCAGCGGCGCATACCCGACTAGCAGCCCGTCCTGCTTGTTACGGAACGTCCGGTTCACCCGGGCCAGGGCCTGCATGAGCGCTGCGCCGCGCATCGGCTTGTCCACGTACATCGTGTGCAGAGGCGGGGAGTCGAAGCCGGTCAGCCACATCGACTGGACGATCACCAGCTCCAGGTCGTCGTCAGGGTCCTTGGCGCGGTGCTGGATCACCTTGTTATGCGACGGCCGCCGGACATGCTGCCGGATAGGATCCTCATCTCCAGGGCCGCCGGTGTAGATGACCTTGATCTTCCCCTTGCGGATGTCGGGGTCGTGCCAGTCCGGCCTTATGGTGATGATTCGCTCGTATAGCCTGGCGCCGATTTCCCGTGTCGCGCACACGATCATGCCCTTGCCGGGAACGCCGATGAACTTGCGCATCTGCGCCGAACGGGCTTCCCAGTGCGCCACGATGTCCTCGCTTAGCATCTGGAGCCTGGCCGGCGCCCCGTACAGCGCGTTCATCACGGCAACGGCCTGCTGGATCCGCTCGCGCTGGGAGTCGTCCAGCCCGGCCGTCGCCTCGTCGGCCCGCTCGTCGATTACCTCTGGGTCCACACCTGCGGGGAGGTTAAGCTCAATCAGCCTGCTCTCGTAGAACACCGGCACCGTCGCGCCGTCCTCGACGGCGCGGGTCAGGTCGTAGACGTCGATGTAGTCGCCGAACACGTCGCGCGTGTTCCGGTCGGCCGCCGTGATCGGCGTCCCGGTGAACGCGATCATCGTCGCGTACGGCAGCGCGTCCCGCAGGTGCCGCGCGTACCCGTCGAGGTCGTCGTAGTGGCTACGGTGCGCCTCATCGACGATCACGATGATGTTCCGCCGGTCCGACAGCAGCGGGTGCGCGGCCCCGCTCTCCCGTTCGGCCTTGGTTCGGCCGAACTTCTGCAGCGTGGTGAACACGATGCCACCGGTCCGCTTGTTCGCCAGCTCGGCCCGCAGCTCCTCGCGGGTCGCGATCTGGAGCGGCTGTTCTGGCAACAGCTCGCTGACCTGGAATGTGTCATACAGCTGGTCGTCCAGGTCGGTCCGGTCGGTCAGCACGACGATCGTGGGGTTCCCCAGCGACGGGTGCGTGAGCACCTGGTTCGCGTAGAGCTCCATCTCCATCGACTTGCCGGACCCCTGGGTGTGCCAGACCACGCCGGCCCGTCCGTGGCTGCGCACCGCCTCGATGGTCTTGCCGACCGCCTTGGACACCGCAAAGTACTGATGCGGCTTGGCCAGCCGCTTCACCAGTCCGTCCTCGGTCCGGGCGAACGTAACGTAGCCAGTTAGCAGCTCGAGGAACCGCGGGTGCTGAAACAACCCGTAAATCATCAGAACGAGCGGGAGATCCTCATCTCGTTCTGGTGGCTGCTTAACTGGCTCGCCGTCATCGTCGACGTTCCACGGTGCGAAATGCTCGAACGGCGTGAAGGCGGTGCCGCACAGTGCGCTCGTCCCGTCCGACACGACACACGCCACATTGCAGCGAAACGCCAGCGGAAGCTCCTCGGCGTACGTCGCAAGCTGGTTCCTGGCGTACTTCAGGTCGTCGCTATCGTCGCCTGCCTTCTTCAGCTCGACAAAACCGAGCGGCATCCCGTTGACGTAGAGCACGATATCGAACCGCCGCCTATGCTCTCCGTCAACCACCGTCACCTGGTTCGCGGCTAGAAAGTCGTTGTTGTCCGGGTCCCGCCTGTCAATAAGCCACACTGTCGGGTTCTGCTCCGCGCCGTACTCGTCGGTGTAGACGACGCTCCGAATCCCCCTGGTGAGGTACTCGTGGATCCGGTAGTTCTCGGTAAGGGCATCACGGGAGGTGGCGGTTATGACGGTCGCCACGACCTCGTCGACGGCCGACGGGGGAAGCTTCGGGTTGATCCGCGCAATCGCGTCCCGCAGGCGGCCTGGAATGATCAACTCATCCCAGGACTCGCGCTCGCTGGAGCCCTTGGCGATCTGCTTGCCGCTAACCGGGAACCAGCCAAGCTCCGCGAGGTGCTCCATGGCGAAGATCTCCCACTCCGCCTCCGACATCCCACCAGCCATTACGTCACCTCCTCGACAGCTTTCCCTGCATCCCGCACCTGTATTTCCCCAGACATGAGCCTGGGAAGCAGCGTGTCGCGCAATTCTGCCAGCTTCAACGATTCTTGTTCAGCCGTCAAAGCTCGATCCCACAGCGGCTGCAACGCGTCGTCGAGTTCCGGAATGCTCTCACGTACGGGAACATCTACAAGCTCATCGAGGTGTTGGCGCTGAATATGCCCCATGGTTGTGGCTTTCCCAGCCGCAATGCTCTTGAACACCGCTAGCTTCGTATTGACAAGCTCGAAAACTAGCCACACCGGAATTCCGGTATTCGGTATCACTTTGAAGATGTGCTGGTTGATGATTCCCTCAGGACGAAACCATCGGGCGACAACAAGCGATCCTGACCATGCGAATAGAACATCCCCCGGCCGCGCAAGATGCGCGGAGGGTACCTCGATGTCATTGCGGACCGTTGACAGCCCAGGCCCAGAGTTGATCTCGGCTATCCGAATAACTACACGCCCAGCACCAGTGGCATCTTTCGTGAAAGGCCGTCCATTAACAAATTTAGCTACGGATGAAAGCGGGCATCCCTTAACCATTCCGGGATTAGACTTAATCCAGCAATGGAGATTCGCAGCCCGCAACTGGTCGCAGGTGCGCGTGATATTTTCGTTGACAGCGATCTTGTTATCGAGCGATTCGAGCACTTCTGCGATGGCTTCCTGAATGAAGATGGGGGGGAGAGAGATACGCAGCCTACGCTGGTCGGCGAGACTAAGGTATGGAGCCATGTCAGTACCATGCGCCATCGATCCAAGCTGCGCGGAAAACTCTGGGGATCTTGACCAGTAGCGGAGAAAACCAGGCGAAAGCCGAGAGGAATCGACACTCCGCCAGTAACTAAGGTGAGGAGAATAGACGAACTCCGGGGCTCCTGGCGGAACATAAGCGGCGCGCCCGACACTATTGCCTTTCGTCGTCACCATAGTATCACCGGGTTGCCCAAGCTTTGAGCGCACCTTAAGAAGGACATCATCACGGAACCTCTCGGCCGAGGCCCAATCGAAGCCCAGCTCGACCAAGAGCCCGGCGCGGAGGAAGAATGGCCCATCATCCCCGCCAAGCTCTTCAAGCTTTGCCCGATAACCATCGCCGATTTCAAGGACACCTCGTTCCATGAGATCGCCAAAGGTAATGACCTTAATCTGCTCAGACATCGATACGCGCAATCTGCGAGCGGACGACCTGTTCTAGGCGAGCGGATTCGTCGAAATGAGTGAGGAGTTCTTTTGTCAAGCGATCTATCTTCTTCGCTATGGGCTCGCATTCATCGTCATCGGTCTCGGCTACGCCTACATAGCGGCCCGGGGTGAGCGCGTGGTCGTGCTTACGGATCTCTTCTATGTCTGCTGAGGAGCAGAAACCGGGGATGTCCTCGTATTTAAGGCAAGCTTCGCGGGCCGAAGGAGTGCCTCGCCAAGCATGATAGGTACCCGCGATCTTGGCAATGTCCTCCGCTGTCAGGATCCGCTCGGTACGGTCGACCAGAGTCCCCATGGTGCGCGCGTCGATGAACAGAGCCTCGCCACGCCGGTCGTTCAGGTGCTTCGCTCCTTGCGGCGTTTTGTCGTTTGCGAAGAACCAGAGGCAGGCGGGTATCGCTGTCGTCCGAAACAGTTGTGGAGGCAAAGCGATCATGCACGACACCAGATCCGCTTCCACCAGTGCAGCGCGGATGTCACCCTCGCCCGATGTTTTGGATGACATGGATCCATTTGCCAACACCACGCCTGCCGCACCACGAGTGCTTAGCTTGTAGACAATGTGCTGGAGCCAGGCGAAGTTCGCATTGCTGGCGGGGGGGATACCGTAGCGCCAGCGCGGGTCAGTGCGGCGCGCCCAGTCGGACATGTTGAAGGGGGGATTAGCGAGAATGAAGTCAGCCTTGATGTCGGGGTGCTTGTCGGCGTAGAAGGTGTCTTCCCAGCGGCTGCTGAGGTCTCCCGAGATGCCGTGGATGGCGAGGTTCATCTTGGCAAGGCGCCAGGTTCGCTCATTGGACTCCTGGCCGTAGACGGCGATGTCGTCGCGGCGGCCGCGGTGCGCGAGGACGAACTTCTCTGCCTGGACGAACATGCCGCCCGAGCCGCAGCACGGGTCGTAGACCCGACCCGCGTAGGGCTCAAGCACCTCGACCAGGAGCCTGACCACGCTGGAGGGGGTGTAGAACTCGCCGCCGCGCTTGCCCTCGGCGCGGGCGAACTTCTCTAGGAAGTACTCGTAGACCTCGCCGAGGACGTCGCGGGCCTTCTTCTCGCCGTGGCCGGTGAACCGGGCGTCGCTGATCAGGTCGACCAGTTCGCCTAGGCGGCGCTGGTCGACGTTGTCGCGGTTGAAGATCTTCGGTAGGACGCCGGTCAGCGACGCGTTGGTCTTCATGATCGCGTCCATCGCGTTGTCGATCAGCTCGCCGATGCCCGCGCTCTTGGCCTGCTCTGCCAGCCAGTCCCACCGCGCCCCCTCGGGCACCCAGAAGACGCCCTCGCGCTTGTACTCGTCCACATCGTCGAGGAACTGGGCCAGCCGGGCCTCGGGGACCCCGTCCGCCAGGACATCGGCGCGGATCTGCTCGCGCCGCTCCTCGAACGAGTCGGATACGTACTTGAGGAAGACCAGGCCGAGCACGAAGTCCTTGTATTGCGAGGCGTCCATGGAGCCGCGCAGCTTGTCGGCCGCCTTCCACAGCGTGTCGCGCAGGTCAGCCATCGACGGCATGCCCGGCAGGGCCACCTGGTTATTCTTCCTTCGAGCTGGCATCAAGCATCCTGTCCGTTACATATTGTTACTAATGAGAGCCAGTGTTCCATCAATCAGGCCGCCCGTGGCGACATGACACAGTTCGTCGAGCATGTCAATCTCCCGCCGGGCGAGGGCGCGGCGGGCGTCGATCGAGGCGAGCAAGGCGTCCAGGTGCCGCACCTCGGCGACCGGCAGCAAGAGCACCCGCTGCTCCATCAGGCTATTCGCCATACGGACCGCGCCTGCGGGGCGTCTGCCTGCACCGCCGACGAACAGCAGCGCCGCGAGCACCCGCGGGGTGAACTGTTCTGTCTCCGTCCCGGGGATCCGAAGGATGCGCACCGGGTACCCGGCGATCGCATAGCCCTCGTGATTGATCATGACACCGGGCCGAGGATTTATGGTTACCAGGACGTCGCCAGGATCGGTCAGCCGCGCGTTCGGGTAGCTGTTGGCGAACACCTCGAGATCGACCCGCCGCTCCCCCGGGCGCCGGAAGCCTAGTACTTCTTCGGCGCCGAGGACGACGTGCTTACCGGAGCCGCCTACGTCCGCCGGGGCAAGCCGGGTGCCCTTCCGCATGACCAGGCGCCCCTGGCGCACCAGCGCCCCGATCGCCTCCGTCGCCGGATGCCGGTCCGCGGCCGCGAGTGCTTCTGTTCCTACATGGCCGCGGTCGGCGGTGGCGGTCGCGCCGAAGCGATCCAGGTCCGCCCCGTACTGGGTGATCAGCGTGACGCGCTCATTGGCATCCGCCTTCTGCTCCCGCTGGCCGCCAAGACGCCGACCCGCCATAAGCGGCCTCGGCGGGTCGACCAGACTGCTGATCTCCACCTGGACTCCGAACGCCCGGCGGTGCGCCGACGGCACGTACCCGTCGCGCCGCCAGGTGATGACGTCCTCGGCCAGGTCGCGGACGACGTCCGCGGTCAGCGGCCGACCCGATACGTCGGCGAGCAGCACGCGTCCGCGCCACCTGGAGTGGCGGGCCTGCGTCAGCACCCACAGCGCGGTCTCGTATCCGGGCCGGAACGGCACGAGCCCGCCGGGCAGCCGGATGATGGCCTCCACCATGTCGCCCTTGAGCAGGTCGGCACGGGCGCGGGCGGCGGCAGAGTAAGGCGGAAGGTCGTCGGCGAGGGCCGCGGCCGGCCCGAGAACAATGGCGAAACGGCCCGCGGTCATGCGCACCGCCACATCGCCGACGTCGTCCAGGACGGCGACCGCGTCACGGTCTTCACCGGACCGGTAGGGGATCTGCGTGACGATGACGTCAGGGTCTCCCGACTCGTCCGGCAGTTCCGCCCCGATGCGGATGTCCACGTCGGCGATAGGGACATCGTGAACGGTCAGCCGCCGCCGCACCAGCCGGGCCAGGACCGGGTCGGCCTCGGCTCCGGTGAACATCGGCGCGCAGTCGGGCCCGAGCACGTGTGCGACCGCCGCCAGCAGGTCACCGGCGCCCGTGGCGGGATCGGTCACGATGAGCGAGTTGGTCCGCCTGGCGAGTTCGCGGGTACCGGACAGCTCGGCGATCAGCCGGGCCAAGGCCGGGGACACCGCGCTGGCGGCCAGCGCGCCCACCCGGAACCGGTTCCGGGCCGCCATGATCCGCTCGAACGCCTGACGACAGCCCCAGGCCGCCTCGATGAGATCGTCGACGAGCGCGGCCAGCCAGCCAACCGTGGGCGGGATGGCGTGGACCTCGGAGCGGAGCAGCAGGTCGTTTGGGTCGATCGCTGCCGCCTGTTCACGGAGTACGGCGAGGTCGTCGTCGGTGCCGTCCGCCAGCGGCTCGTTCTCGTCGGTGAGGTACCGCAGGCAGATCAGCGCGGTCACCGCCGCGACGAGGTCCGTGCCCGGGTACTGCTCCGCCAGCCCCGTGAGCGTGCACAGGCTGAGCTC
>WNFY01011857.1_pt1 | contig 10322 bp, 14 predicted proteins | sample 5400091 | NCBI WGS metagenome assembly WNFY01 (sample SAMN13153364, study PRJNA577476) | soil metagenome | isolation source: 60 cm soil or saprolite under grassland replicate 1 | place: USA:California | collected 2016-06-15
AAGCAAACGTCTCCTCGCGATCTCTATACGAAATTCCAAAGAGTCGAGTCGCCAAAATTGAACCCAAACTCCGCAGCGGCGACATCATCGGAATAATTTCCCGCGACAGAAAAGGCGTTTATTCGACCGCGCATGTCGGGCTGGCATTGCGCACAAGTGACGGCGTGTTGCATTTCATGCACGCTTCGTCCCCGAGTAATTACGGCAAAGTTGTCGTGGACGACCGGCTCTCGAAATACCTGTATCGGTACGGGTCGGACAGCGGAATTCTGGTCGCCCGACCTCTGCGTTAGGATTCGTCGAACTTGTCCAATTCGCCGAGTAACGTTTGTAGTCGTTCCACGGCCTCGTCAGCATCCACACCGTGAGCTTCGAGTGTTGCCGTAGCTCCGCATTCGAGGTTGGCGCGTAGAACATCGATCAAGCTTGAAGCAGAATATCGGCCGCCACCGGTGACGAGCCAAATTTCCGATCGAAAAGTCCTAACGTGTTTTACAAAGTGTGCGGCTGGGCGCGCGTGTAATCCCAGCTTGTTGCTAATGCTCACCTCGCGCCGCGCGGACACGGGCGCTCGCTTTTGCCTGAATATCATGCCTGACTGGTACCCCAACGCCGATGCAGGAATTTTTCAATCGGCGAGAAGAAAATTTTATCGGCCAGTAAACCGATGACGACGATGACAATCATGATGCCGATGACCTGCTCCATGGCGCTTAGTTCACGGCCGTAGTGTAGAAGCTGTCCTAGCCCGAAACCGGTCAGGATCGTCACGAAGATCTCGGCAGCCATGAGTGAACGCCAAGCAAACGCCCACCCTTGTTTCATCCCGCTAACGATAAATGGAAGCGCCGCCGGCAGGATAACCTTGAACCACATGTGCAGACGCTTGGAGCCCATGGTCAGAGCAGCACGACTGTAGATTGGCGGCACGTTGCGCACGCCAGTTTCCGTTGCGATGATGACCGACCAAAGCGTGCCCATTACCACGACGAAAAGCATAGCGGCTTCCGTCTGTCCGAACCATAACAACGCAAGCGGGACCCAGCAGACACTCGGCAAGGTCTGGAGACCGAGGGCTAGCGTTCCAATCGTGTCCTGCCACAACTTCCAACGCGCGGTCAGCAATCCCAATGGCAGCCCCGCAAGAAGTCCAATGATGTAACCTATCAGCAACCGGCGCATCGTAACGACAGTGGCCTTCACCAGAGTTCCATCCACGGCAGCGCTTTCTAAATAGACTGCCACTTGCCGCGGCGACGGCAGGAGGACAGGCGACCAAATCTTTGCACGAAACAGCGCCTCCCACATCAGCAGGAGAATAGCAAAAAACAGTGCCGCCAACAAAAAACGTTTCATCCTGCGATTGCGACCTCCGGTTGGCTATAACTCTTCAGCGCTTTGGTAATTTCCGTGGCGTGAACCGCAAGGTCGACACTGTTAATATCGCGCGGCCGAGGCAGGTCCACAGCAAACTCCTCTCGAATGCGACCGGGACGCGGTGAAAAAACGATCACGCGGTCGCCGAGACAAGCTGCCTCGCGGACGTTGTGCGTAACAAACACGATTGTTTTGTTCCGCGCTTTCCAGATTCGCTGAAGGTCTCCATAAAGTTGTTCACGAGTGAGCGCATCGAGAGCAGCAAACGGCTCGTCCATCAGCAGCATGCGCGGGTTAGGCGCCAGCGCGCGAGCAAGCGAAACCCGCTGTTTCATTCCACCAGAAAGCTCGTGAATGTTGGCGCGCTCGAACCGGCTCAGACCGACCAGTTCGAGATAGTACTTGGCGACGTCGTGCCGATCTTTCTTTGTCAGGTTCGGCTTGAGCTTGAGTCCAAACAGCACGTTGCCAAACACGTTCAGCCAGGGAAAGAGTGCCGGTTCCTGAAACATCACGAGCCGTTCGCGACCGGGTCCCGTTACGGGTTTGCCATCGGCAGATACCGTCCCGCTGTCCGGTTTTTCAAGGCCGGCAATAATGTTGAGCAACGTCGTCTTGCCACAGCCGCTGGCACCGACCAGGCAAACAAATTCGGCTTCGGCAACGTTCAAGCTCACCTGGTCGAGCGCCAGCACCGGGCCAGATGCGCCCCTAAACCTCTTCGAGACGTTCTCGATTGCGAGCTTTGAGGGCGCGATGACTTGGAGCTCCTCGGTGGCTGAGGAGCGGTGGCGGCCAGCTAAATGCATTTACGGAGTTTCGATCAGCTTGGAAGTGTCTGTCGAACCTTTCAAAAAACCCGCATCTTTTCCATCCTGCACAGATTTGGCAATCAGATCACGGGATACTTCGCTTGTGAATTGAATCCGTTTCCATGCTTGCGCCACGGCATCCGGTGCGAAGTCAGCCCGCGTTTCCGCTTTGAGTTCCTCGATCAATAACTTCTGGGCTTCTGCTTGATTCTGCTGGATCCATTTCGTTAGTTCCACATTCGCGTCCGCGATTTTTTTAGCCAAATCGTGGCGATCACGCAGGAACTTCACACTGGATACAAGCCACGTAGTGATAGTGTCCTTGTCATCGAGAAAAACGCGCGCCTTGGCATCGCGCTCGAGACGAGTCACCCACGGCTCGACTGTCCAAACGGCATCAACTCCACCTGTTTGAAAGAGTCCGAGCTGATCCGGGTTCGCGGTCGGGATCACCGCTACTTCGCCGCCGGTTTGAGTGACCTTGAATCCTTGCGCTTTCAACCACGCCCGGCAGGAAATGTCCTGCGTGTTGCCGAGCTGCGGCGTGGCAATTTTTTTTCCGCGAAAATCTGCCGGAGTCTTTATCGGCGAATCGGCTTTTACTACCAGCGCGGCGCCGCCATTGGCTGCGCCGGAAATAACCCGAATTTCTTCCCCATTCGACTTCAAGTACGCGTTAAGAGCTGGTCCCGGACCCACGTAAGTGACGTCTAGCGATCCAGCAAAGATGGCTTCCATGGCCGACGGTCCTGCATTGTACGTGAACCACTGAATCTCGACGTTCGGTCCGAGACGTTTCTCAAACCAGCCCTTGCCTTGACGGGAGAGCGCGTGTGCAATTACGCCCTGCGCATGAGTGATGTTTGGAAAATGCCCGAATCGAATCGTTGTCTTCTCTTGCGCATGTGCAAACGCTGCCCAAAGCAAAAAGATTCCGATAATTGCTGTTATTTTTATTTTCATAGTTCCTTTCAGTAACAGAACGCTAACAGGAGATAGACAAATCCCGCTCGTCATCCCGACCAATTAACATATAGCGTCGTGACAAATGTGTTCGTGCCCGAAGTGAGACTCTTTGGGTCGTATCCAAAATCATAGGTGACGAGGAGGAAGGAAGCGTGCTTCATTCTCTCAAGCTCGCGCGCGTCGCCTCATGCCCGCCAGGTAACGGGACAGCCAGTCGGAGGAGGCATCTTTGCGCCGGTCCTTTTTGGTCCGGCGGTATTCCAAACGTAATTGGTTAAAGATTTTGGCATCGTGAATTGCCGCTCGAAGTGTATAGCGTTTCATAATTTCAAAACATCCACTGCAGCCGCCCGATAACTTCATCGAACTGATCCTCGCCAAACTCAGGATTGGCTTGGCGGAAATCCGACCAAGTATGAATATAATTCACCATTAGCTTCAGATCGTTGCCGTGGATGTAGTAGTTGAGGCCGCCGAGGATCGAATAGAGACCGTCGTTCCCCATTTGCCCGGGGTTTAGGTACTGCCATTGAACCACAGCCTGCAGTTTCTTCGGAAGGAGGAAATAACCCCCCGTTACATAGAAGCCGTCGGTCGTAAAGTTGGAGAAGGTCGGAGGCACCCCGTTGACCGTGCGACCTTCGACATGTTCCTGGAGGTATTCACCGATCAGATCAAAGGGGCCCAGTTCCAGCCAGGCATCCACGCTCCACGCCGTCCGTTCATCCGGGCTAGGTAGGGTAAACGGTGAGAGAGAACCATCGGCGTTTACCAGCAAGTTGCTCGATTGCGAGATATTTACCCCCGCTTCATCGCGGCTGTTAAGCACGTCGCCGCCGAGCTTGAGAAAGGAGGGCTGACCAGCGATTTTGCCCGTAAACGGCTGCAACTCCAGGCGGCCCACAAACATAAAGTTGTTGTTATCGTTGACGGTAATGTTGCGGCCGTTGCCATTGAAAATACCGGCATAATACGTCAGCAGGTCCTTCTGCTCAGGCCAAATGCTCGTGAACGGTTTTCCCCAAAGTTCGGCACCGATTTGCCGATCTGGCGTAATTGCGCCGGTTGGCAAGGTGCGTTCGATCGTGAGCAGTTGGGTATCAGGTGTCAGCTGCTCGAGGCCAAAGGGCGCTTTATACTGACCGATCTTGACTTGGGCCGCTGGGAATTGATGCCAATTAAGCCAAATATCTGTTGCGGAAAAGGCGGTTCGGTTGCCCGAAGTACCATCGCTCTGGCCAAAATCGCCTTCCATTTTAAAGTCGAATTGCTCCGCATAGTCGCCAGTCAGATTGATCCGCGCCCGGCGCAGGCGGAACCGGTCGTCGATCGCGGTTTGGCCAAACCGGCCTTCGAACGCAGAGACGTCGCCATCTTCAAAATTCACCTGAACGAACCCACCAAGCACCAGCTTCAATTCCGGTCCACGCTGCTGGACGTACACCGGCAGTTTTTCTTCAACGACCGCTTTCTCGACATACGTTTTTCCGTCGTAAGTGATTTTGGTCTTCATTTTACCTTCGGGAGGCGGCGGCCCGGCGAACGCGTTCTGCTGCTTCTTGAGTCCGGAGATTTCCGATTCCAACCGTGCGTTGCGTTTTTGCAACGTCTCGACGGCCTGTTCTAGCTTTTGCAGTCGCTCGGCATCGGATGGGGTCTCGGCAGCAAGCGGTGGGATGACGGCCAGCAACAGCAATGAAACGACAACGCTAGCGGGCCATAAAATACAGTTTTTGATCAGCCTAAGTTTCTCCTATTTTGCCGCGCCCTTCGCGCGGCCGTTGTGTGTCTGGCTCCCGTGGGACCCGGAAAAGTGCTTTAATACCTCCACTCTGCTTTTGCCACGCACCGGCGGCTCGTCCTCTTTGGACAAGATCGATGCGAGCGCGATGGATCGGTGGAGGAAAGGCGGCGTGATTTTGTCGCGCCGATATTTGCGAAGGGTGATCGCGACGATATCGGCAAGGGTGTATCGATCAAGGATTGTGCTGATGGCATTCCGCACATCGAACATCAAGATTCGCAGACCGCAGTGAACTTCATCCGGACAGGAGCAGCGCACGTAGGATGTTTGGCTAACGCATCGGATCGGCGCCAGCGGTCCGTCGATCAACCGAATGACGGCGCCAAACTTTATCCGGCTCATAGGACGCGCAAGGGAGTAACCGCCAAACTTTCCGCGTCTGCTTTTCACGAATCCGGCCGCCTTGAGCTGTGTAAAAATCTGCTCGAGGAATTTGATCGGCAGTTTTTCCTTCGTCGCCAGCTCACTTATCTGAAGCATCGGCCATCCCAATTCTGACGCGATGCCGAGGTCAATCAGAGCTCGCAAGGCGTACTCGCCACGTTTGGAAATTTTCATGTTTTATTCTTACGCCTGCACGCTTCGAATGTGCCGCCAAGCGGCTGTAGTATTTGGTGTTCGACAAAACCGTTCCCCGGGAAAAAGAGCCCAAATAGATCCATCCTACTGGCTGTTTCATCCGATGTGCTGGTTAATTCTCTACTATTTTACTAGGATTTATATACCCTACTAAAGATGTAGGAAATCAAAAGCAACCATTTTTTTCAATTTTTTTGGCTGGCCTGGCGTTCGAGTGACGAATGCCAAAATAGAAGGTCCTGCGCAGGCAACTGCCGCGGGCCAGGGCGGTAATCATCGTCAAACGCGACGCTCAAAAACTATAGCCAAACCGCGGATCGAGCTTCGAGCGCGTATTCGCCGCGTTTGGAAAGTTTCATGGCGTCCTACCGTGCCGTGCAGCAGTGTGTGGAAGAAGATAAGGCCACCGGCGACGCTGTCGGATATGGAATCCATCAACGCCCTGATGACCTTCCGTGCGGCGCGAGATTTACTTCTCGTGCAATGACGGTTCCGTCCACGCCCAGCAAAACCAGCTCGCCCTCTGGTCCAGCCTGGCGATCTGGTTTTTTGAAATGATGATTATCACTTGTCTGTGTTGCCTGTGTTTGCCGATGTGCGCTATAAAGCGCGACGGAAAGCGCAGCCAAAGCACCCAAACGAATCAATCCAATCAGTTGTTTCATAATTTAGCCTCCGAGTTTGTGAATGTATACTAACTCAATATGATTTATCATCTCCTACTATTCGAGTAGGGAATACGAGTCAAGTGTATTTTTTAAAAAATTTAGCACCGACCTGGCCCCTGATATGTGGGCTCGTGGCTAATCACGAACTCCGAGAGGATTTGTTCGGACCGGATGCAGAAAACAGGTCTGCTGCGCTGTTCGTTAACAGAGACGTGCTGCTAGAATCGCGAGGCAGGTTGGCCGATTATCGGCGTCGCGGCGCTGCACACAATCCTGGTGCCGATGCTTCAGGAGTTGTAGCCGAATCGAGGATCGAGCTTCATCAATGCATCCGCCGCATATTTCTGATCCTCAAGCGAAAGGTATTCGCGATACCCCCCTACTTTGCCGCGTCGCACCTTGAACGATTCGGGATCGCGCACATCACCTGGATGCAGGATGTTCGAATCGAATGCCCCGGCTGCCTCCAGCTTTTGCATGTTATCGAAGCGCGAAAACTCGAGAGCGTCCTGAAAGATCGTACCATCCGGCTCCGCTTCACCAAGGACGGCGAGCAGATCGCGGAAATGTTCGTCCGGTGAGGCGCGCAGTGCTTCATATCGGACCAAAGTGAAATTGTCGCGTCCCGAGAACTCGTTGATCCAATCGTTCATTGCATCGATGATGGCGCGCACACCGAATCTTCTGTCGCGCAGCATTTCACTGACGCTCTTTTTCCTGAGCTTAAGCGGCGCGTTCGGATCGCGTCGCGTCAGCTGCAAATAGAGAGAAACAAAACAATCCCGCGGGTCTCGCGCGAGCAGAATGATCGTTGCCCGGCTAAGCTCCCTTCGCGGCACCAGATATTTGCCGCGCAACCTGTCCCAGAGATCGCCTTTTGTCCGGTGCTCGAACAGATCATGTGAAAATATCAGCCGGGGAATATCTGGCTGGCGGTAACGTTCCGGCCGCAAAGTAAACTCAAGGCCGAAGCGCTTGCAGAAGTACGCGCAAACAAATGCCCGAAGCCAGGTGCGGCCGCTCTTCGGAATCGACACGATGATGGCCGTTCCTCCGGAAAGTTCAGTTGCGCGGCTGCTAAAATTTCGGCGCGTCCACCGCAAGGTTGGATACCAAAATCGAGAGCGTGAGACGGACTTATCTGTGATGTTATTTCGATTGCCATTCAGCTTGCTCGGCAGAACGTCGCAGCTGTTGATAAGACCGCAAAAAGGGGTACTTGTTCAAGTATAATTATTTGGGGGCGCACTGGCTTCGACTCATCGTTGGAAGCGCAGGCGGCATGTCGAGGATGGTTCGTTGGCCTCGTTAAAAACCGGACCAAAAAACAAACGCAGACAACGAAGGTCTCGCTCTCGCGGCTTAATTGACCGCGACGTTTGACGCTGAACGCCTGCTACAGCGGCAAACGTGGACAGCAGGCTGGCAAATCGGCGGAGCGACCGCGCCGGTTTGTGAATCGATTTCGTGGACGCTCGGGAGTCGGCAGTGTGCCGGCGCATGGCTTGGCTCCTCAGACTTTATCGCCGGATAAACATGTAGATGGCTGCGTGGATAGCGACGAGGACAGGGGTTCGATTCCCCTCGCCTCCATTTCCATAGGTAGAATACCCCTCAGAAATGGCCAACTGACAACGGGACTGACAACACGTCCAAAGTTGTGCGCTGATGTCGGCAAATCGTTTTTGATTGCCGGATGGCAAAATAGATTCGGCCATGATGCCGTCAATGATTTCTGCACGCTTTACGGCGCACGGCACAGTGTGATTGAATCTCGACGTTATGGCGGACATTCCCCGCAGACAAAGAACCGATATTTCCCCATACCTCATTCATTTTACCAAGGCGTTCACGAAGGGAGAGAATGATGAAGGTGCATTCAAGCGGCTTCAGAAAATTCTGGATGAGCAAAAACTTATTGCCGGAACTCGACGCATTAAAGGCAAGTACGCATGCGTTTGCTTTTCCGAAGCTCCGTTGGTTAGCCTCCGCGACGGTCTTGTTAACGCAGAGTACTACTCCCGCTACTCGCCGTTCGGAATCATGGTTTCCAAACAATGGCTTTTTGCTCAGGGCGGTCGACCAGTAATCTACGAAAGCGATCAGGAATATGATGACCTCCCCGAAACTCATCGTTGGCGACACGTTCTGTATGAGCTACGCGAGAATTTTTTTCCCATTGATTTCACTTGGGAGCGGGAGTGGCGTATTAAGTGCGCGCATCTGGAATTTGACGAAACATCAGCAAAGATTGTGGTACCCGACTCCGCGTGGGCAGAGCGACTCGCGAATGAACATCATGCAGAACAGAGTTACCTTGTGGCACAGTACGGGCAAATTTTCGATGACATGATCGCGGAACAACTTCGCGAGAAATTCAAGTGGACAATACTGACCCTGAAAGACCGGCCAGAATGATCCCCAATGTTAGGTCGGCGAAATTGATGCACGTTTACGAAGTCCGCCCGCGCAAAGATAAACGCGGCGTCGATCTGATTTCCGATGCTCTGCCGTTCGGTCGGCTGTGGTATGGCGAAACGAACGCGGTGAGCAATGCAATCGGATACGCGATACACCGCAGCCGTTCACACGATGCCGTGATTCGCGTTTACGATGAAGCTGGCAACGTGATTGAGAGGCACGAGCACACGGGCGGTTTCAAAGAGTGGTAGCATTGAGTTTTTGGTCGCACCGAATCTCTATTCCTTAGTAATATTGATCGCATGAAATGCGTCACCCTTGCCTGCATTGCAATCATGCTAGCGTCGTTTGCTTTGCTGGTGCCCGCCTGCAGAGACGATAAAGAGCAGCAAATAATAAAGCTCAACGCACGGATATCAGAACTAGAGTCTCAGATTAAGACGCGCGACGATACGATCCGCAGTCAGAAAGAGGAGATTGATGCTCTGAAGCGAAAACTTTCGCAGCTTGCTGGAGCAACCAGTGATGCGGCCAGAGCTTTGGAGGATTTTTATTTCGCGTTCAGGCCGCCTGTATCGGAAACAGATTTTGACTCACAGGCGGCTCCTATTATGGCAAAGTTAAAGAAAATTGAGTCTGCAATTTCGCGGGACACGCGTGCTCATCAGCTGATTGCAAAGGCGTTGACCAGCATCAATAACTACGCGGGCAGAGTCCAACTCCATTATCTGTCCAAGGCCGGTCACACAATGGACAAATCGATCGAGGCGCTCGTCGCCGCCTCACGGGGAGAAGGAAGCAGTTCCGCAGAATATGATCACCGGATAGAAAAGGAAGACGCCGTCCTCGCAAGAGAAGCGAGTGATTTCAGGCAAGAGATTCAGACATCCATCACGCTGTTGAAGGAGCAAGTCGCGATTATGCGCGAAGGCATCTGACCTTCAGGCGCGAGTAGAATCGAGTTCCAGACAAGCCGTCAGCTTTTCCTCCGCGTGTACAACGAACCGCTTTTCGTCGTCGCGATGCGCGTCAGCAATCCAGATTGTTCGCCCGTAACAATCCACGGCTGAAACACAGCCCCAACTCCAACCGGCTTGGCTGAGATTGTCAGCGATGATTTCCCAGTATTTCACTGACGTTACTAGCTGAACATTACCCGTCGCGCTCACCTTATAATTATGGCGTTGCACGCGGCGAACGCGATAAACATTCGGGTTTTCATTTTCCCGCCTTTCTGAAGAACACGATCCACGCTAGATAGCCAAGAATGCCAATCCCGAGAAGCACTGTCGGATTGACGTTGGCTAGATCAATGCCAAGCACGATGAACGCAGCGCACGCCACAATAGCCACGGCGATCACGATGCCAACGAACAATACCCTTTTGCCCGTGATTATTTCGCGGCGTTCGCGCAGATAATTAGACAGGAATTGTTTAATCGTTTTCGTGGTTTTTGTTTTCCTCCCTGGTATGTGTTGCGGTTTCTTTACCCTACCGTATAACTTCCATTTTCATCACCGGATGAATTTCCCACACCGCGTAATCTTTCGGCGTCATGAGCAACCAGCGGTTCGAGAAACAGAGACAGTTTCTGCAGAACCGTCTTTCGCCGGAGGGTTATGCAGGGCTGCACCTGACCATCGGAGTTTTGGTCTTTCTGCTGGCCGGCTGGTGGTTTGGAGCTATTGCGGAGA
>WNFY01006597.1_pt1 | contig 10320 bp, 8 predicted proteins | sample 5400091 | NCBI WGS metagenome assembly WNFY01 (sample SAMN13153364, study PRJNA577476) | soil metagenome | isolation source: 60 cm soil or saprolite under grassland replicate 1 | place: USA:California | collected 2016-06-15
AGTAGGCCAAGTCTTTTCATCGACACCGTGATAGTGTTTTTCGCCCTACTGCCCTTCGCTAGAGGTGATAAATGGAGAATCGTGACTCAAAGTGTGGGACAAATAACATTGCGTCGCTACTTTTTTCGACTGCCGTTTTGATGGCGCTCCTGGCGACGTTCTTCACGCCGGCGACCGCGCAGTCGTTAGACGGTTTTTGGCAATCGGATGGGTATGGTCTTCTCGTGGAGATTCGAGGCGTTAAGATGAGCGTCTCTCAAATAACATCAATCAGTTGTCTGCCCTGGTGGACCGGTAAACGGTCGGATAGCAGCGGCAACAAGAGCGAAATTGCATTCAAGCGAGGCGATGCCGTCATTCGTCTGACTCCCGGTTCGTCATCGGATACGCTGCTGATGCGTGAGAGCGTTTCCATTTCCAGTATGGAGCTGCGGCGCGTCAATGATCGACCAAAGAATTGCACTGAAAAGTTGGCGAATACGCCCCAGAACAACTATGCAGTGTTTTGGCAAACCTTCGCTGAGCAGTTCGCTCTGTTTCCCCTGTACCAGACCGATTGGGTTGCCGTCGACCGGAAATATCGCTCCCAGGTGACGGCGTCAACGACGCCTGAGGAGCTATTCGGTATCCTTCGCGAGATGATCCTGCCGTTCCATAATGCTCATACCAACATCAACGCCGCATCCATTAATCGACAATACGTGGGTTACCGGCCTGCTTCAGAAATCGGCCTTCAGTTGCAAGCCACAAGCTCGCTCTCGCTCAAAGAGATTCTTGATCTGTTTAGCCAAAGAGCCCAACGAACCAGGGATATAATCGAATCAAAGTATTCCGATGCCAAGTTGCGGCCCTACTGCAACGACGTAATCTATTTTGGCATGCTCAAGGGCTCCGTTGGCTACCTGCGCATCCTTGGCTTCGACGACTACGCAAAGGAAGGAGGCTTTGCGCAAGGAGGGGTCAGCCTGGAGGCCGCGCTGGACGACATTTTCAAGGATGCCCAGCAGATGAAGGGTCTGATACTCGACGTGCGTATCAACACTGGCGGCGCCGATCCTTATTGCCTGGCGATCGCTTCCAGATTGACAAACGCCAAGTACCTCGCTTACTCCAAGGTAACGCGCAACAATCTAAGCGGGCGTCTGCATTTCACCGCGCCACAGCCAGCATGGGTTGAAGTCTCGACGCGACCTGGATATCGCGGGAACGTCGTTCTGCTGGTAGGCCCTGATACGCTCAGCGGAGGTGAAACGTTTGCGATGGCTCTGATGGGAAGAAAGCCCAAGATGAGCGCCATAGGGGAAAACACCCAGGGAGTGTTTTCCGACGTGTTCGGACACAAATTACCGAACGGATGGACTTTCGGATTCCCTAATGAGCTGTATTTGACCAAGTCCGGGAAGTCTTTCGATGGCCGAGGTGTCCCGCCGAATATTCGCGTTCCGGTTTTTCCCCGAGCAGATCTCGAGATTGGTCGCGATGGCGCGGTCGAAAGAGCTCTTGCAGTGCTCGGCAGGCATTAATAAGTGGTTTTTGCAGCCTCTCCGAGTTCTCCGAAATGATCCCTTGATTGAAAAACGGAGACTGGGGCGTCGAATCCCCCCTCGAAGGAGACAGAACATGATGCATCACTCTACGCCGACACGGCGACAGCTTACCCCGATTGCTCGGGTGCTCACTCTGGTGGGGATAGCTTTCCTACTTTGGCAAGGGAGTGTGCACGGCGCCAGAAAAGAAACATCTGGAAAGTTCACCGAAGAACTTGTCTATGTTCAGTCGGAAGACGGTATCCCCAATGGCGGCGCGATCTTTGTCCCGCCAAAGGATTCAGCCAAACGCATCGCCGTCATCTGGATCCACGGTTGGGGTGTGAATTTTTACCAACCGACGTATGTCAAGATTGGCCGGGCCCTCGCGGAGCGTGGCTATACATGCATAGCCGGCAATACGCGCATGCATGACCTTGGAAACGTTACATGGAAAGGGGACAAACGGATCCGCGGCGGCGGCTATTGGGGCGTGGCAAGCGAGCAAGTGCGAGACATCGCCGCGTGGATCGATTTCGCCGAAGCTCGCGGATTCAAGCAGGTGATACTGGTTGGCCACAGCGCCGGCTGGGCAGCAGTTACCCAATACCAGGCAGAAAAGCAGGACCGGCGTGTGGTCGGCGTGGTTGTGGCTTCCGCATCGGTTTACCCAGCTACCGGGCCGACAGATCCGGACCAGATTGCACAAGCGACTCGCATGATGGCTGAGGGTCGTCCCGACGACTTGGTGCGCGATCCCAAACGCTCTTTTCCCTCATTCATCAGCGCGGCTACGATGTTGGATATCATCAATTCACCTCCGGAATTCAAAGATTTTTTCGGAACCCAGACACAAACAAAAAACCCGGGCATCACACGCATTCGGTGTCCGCTTCTCGCCTTTTTCGGCACGAGGGATGACGTTGGAACTGAGGCGACTCTGAAACTGCTCAAATCCTCAATCCAGCGTCAGTCGAGCGGCCCCAGTCGCGTAGACACCGTCATGATCCAGAACACCGACCACATGTATACCGGGGAAGAGGCGCAGGTAGCTCAAACCATCACTAAGTGGGCCGACACGTTGGTAGCACCGGAAGCAGTCAAAGGCGAGACTCGTGGCAAACCATAAGCATGATTGTGGATCGCGCAAAAACCGCCGGTTTTTCGGCGGGAAATTCCTCCTGCCTGTTCGTCGTCGTCGCGGGAGCCTAGCTAAGCTAGGGGATCGAACTGACTGGAAGACAAGAACGCCAACTTCGACTTGGACCAATTGAAACCTTAGCGCGGTTACCGTCACTTACTGATTAAGCTAGTGATATTAAGCACGCGCATCAGTGCGCAGGTCGCTCCCGGAATCGGCGCGAACACTGAAGATCCGAAGAAGGGTCTTGCATGCTGCTGATGAAGCACCGCGCACGGTGCGGAGCGTCAGCTTTGACGTAAGGGCGCACGTGCAGGAGATGTGTGAAGTGGCGAGATTGGGAAATGAAACCCCTTGATGTTTTCGCGTGGGGCATTTTTCTTGGCTTAGGTCCAGTGCTCTGGGTAAACGGCCTATGGCTTTTCCTACGTTTATCGCTCTCTCGGCCACGGAAGACGGCCTGGGCAGTCTTGCTTGTTTGCCTCGGCGGCGCGGTTGGGTACTTGCTACCGCTCCGGAGTATCCGTAACCGTTTTCTGGTGTTGCTGGTGGCGCTGCCGGTTCTGGCGATCGTTGACGTGAAGCTCGCCAAATCAAATCGTCGATTTAGTTTTTGGCTTCGAGCCTGTTCATTCGAGATTTGCACAGTGTTCGGCAGTGCGGCGCTCACGCGAATTACGTTTGAGCATATTACTGGCGCGTCCTAGCAAATCATGCTCGCGATTCGGTGATTCAACTTGTAACGCAAATCCGACGTGCTGACTACGAAGATGATCGAGCGGTTCTAAAAACGTCTCTTCGAAGCCCTCGCGCCATTTGCGGACGATAAAGTAATCGGCTCAAACGTGCGGTATTGGCGTGGATTCGCAATGTGGCGTTGGTGCCACAAAATAATTATGCGTGGTGTTTTATCATTGGAACGTGATTCAATTCAGCTTCAAGTCACGTCTTGTATTAGGGGGAAAAATATTGGCGGAGGAATAACAATCTAATGTCTAAATGCAAGTTCCACGTCTTCTTTATAGCTTTAGCGGTTTTATGCTCCTGCTTGCAAAGTGTCCGATTCAAAGCCAATGCTCAGACATCTTTACCACAGCCTAAATCATATCAATTCATAAACGGGCAATGGTTTGATGGTAAGGGTTTTCGTCGTCAAACCTTTTATTCGGTCAACGGTTTTCTAACACGCAAAAAGCCTGCGCGAGTTGATGAAGTCGTGGACTTAAAGAACGGGTATGTCGTGCCGCCCTTTGCCGACGCACATTGTCATCACTTCCAGAATCCCGGAAGCGTCGCGCAGCAGGTCGAGATGTATCTAAGAGACGGCGTTTTTTATGCCAAAGTCCAAGCCAATGTACGGAGCGACACGTTGCAAGTCACGGATAAAGTGAATCGTCCGATGAGCGTTGATGTTTCCTATGCCCACGGTGCGCTGACTTCCAGTTACGGGCACGGAATTCAAGTTTATGAAGGATTAGCACTCTACGGCCGTAGCTGGGGTTTCAATGCCGAAGAGATTAAGAAAATTCGTGAGAGCCGTCTGCGCGAGAATGACGCCTACTACATCATAGACACGGCCGAAGACCTTGAACGAAAATGGTCTCGAATTCTTGAAGGGAAACCGGATTTCATAAAGATTTATTTGCTGACCAGTGAGGAATTCGAAGAACGAAAGAAACGCACTGACACCGTCGGCGACAGAGGCTTAGACCCGCGTCTAGTGCCGTTGATTGTCGCTAGAGCGCATGCTGCGAGACTGCGCGTGAGCGCCCACGTCGACACCGTGACGGATTATCGCATCGCATTGAAAGCGGGCGTTGACGAAATGGCGCATTTGCCCGGCTACTACATCGGTCTGAAAGACGACACGCGAAAGTATGAGTTGACGGAAGAGGATATCAAAGAAACGGCGCGGCGCGGAGTATGGGTTGATATTGCGCCAGTGGCGATTGAGAATTACAACCCGCAAGACCTTTTATTGAAGGCCCAAGCCAAAGAGCGCAGAGATGCGGTGAGGGTCCATAATCTAAGACTTCTGAAGAGGTTCAAAGTGAAGATTGCTTTTGGGTCTGACGTGTATGGAAGAACGCCTGTCAATGATGTGCTCTACCTGCAAAAACTCAGCGTATTCAGCAATCTTGAGATGTTAAAAATATGGTGTGAGGACACGCCACGAAGCATCTTGCCGAATCGCAAAATAGGATTGCTAAAAGCAGGGTATGAGGCAAATTTTATAGTTCTCGACGGTAATCCTCTGATGGATTTTGAGCAGATAAAGAATATCAGACTGCGCTTCAAACAAGGTTATTTTCTCGATGCGCTAAAATGAACGACACCGCGCTAACAAGTCATTTGGGCGTTAGACCGCGCCACTTATCCGTCATCCCAACATGGCCAATGAGTCTTGCAAGGACATCTTTGGCCGCATCGAAAGACTTGTCGTATTTCTGAACGAAATTGTCCAGCTCCGGTCAGTGAGGTTCTCTGCTACTGAACCATAACGCTTCGAGTCGAGACATGAGCGAACCCAAGAAGGTTCAACCACGAAGTGGTTGCTGCGACAATCTGCTTTGAAATCTAAGTTATCAGTGCCGACGGTAGGATTCTTTATGGCGACACTGGCGCGAAAGGTCTTCAGAATCTGACGGCAGTGATCGAGCAAAACCTCAGGTGACTTGCCTGAAGGAAAGAGGGACGCCTGCGATCCTGCTTTGAGCAGAGAAAGGTGTTCGAGCAATCAGTAAGAAGCTTTGCCGCGCACAAACAGCCTTATATTTCTATCGCCGCGCTTAACGAATCGTGTTCGGCGTTTTCGGGCAAGTCATGGCTTATCCAAAAGAGATGGAAGAGCCTTGCTGAGTTTCTCCTTTGATGCTGCTGGGCCGCGTCTCCGCCGTCTGCAGCCAACTAGCACAATCGTGCCCAACAAAAAATGGCGGAACCGAAGCACTGGTCGCGCGTTCCTTAGTAAAGTAAGAATCTATCCCATGATCTTGGCAGCCTGTATGGTCTACTTTTCTCGTCAGGCAAGCCGACCTGCGTTCCGAGGTCGTTCGAAGCCGGGAGGCACGACGCACGAATTGTGGCACCAATAGTCGCTCGGAACACGTTTGATGATGGCGCGCTTGGCTGATTCCTTAACCCGTTCGGAGGCGGCCAAATTGAAACTGATGACACAAAAACGTACCGGAGCTTCAAGAGTGAAGACGTTTCTTTTGTCTTTGCTCTGCGTTCTCGCATTCTCCACCACCGAGGTACCACAGTCTTTCGCTCAGAATCCGGCAGACGATCGTATCGATCGGGTGCTTCACGGTCTCCGCCCACCGGTCGCGATCAAAGGCAGACCTGCCGTGCGCTGGACGCTGGCCGAGCGTATGGCAGTGCACCACGTACCGGGAGTAAGCATTGCAATCATCGACGGTGGACGGGTGGTATGGGCGAGGGGGTTCGGTGTAAAGGAAAACGGAACGAATGATTTAGTGACAACTTCGACGCTGTTCCAAGCTCAGTCGATTAGTAAGGCCGTCGCGGCGACGGCCACGCTTTTCCTGGTAGATAGCGGCAAACTGTCGCTCGATGAAAATCCAAACACATATCTCAGATCCTGGAAGCTACCCGAGAACGAATTCCAGGTTAAGGAAAAGGTAACGCTGCGGAAAATTTTGAGCCACAGCGCGGGACTTACAGTTGGCGGTTTTGCTGGCTACAGGTCAGGCGATTCACTTCCCACTCTCTTACAGATCTTAAACGGTGAAAAGCCAGCCACTAACCCGCCGATTCGAGTTGATACCGTTCCAGGCTTGATCTCGCGTTACTCCGGTGGCGGAGCCATGGTTATTCAGCAGCTTTTGATCGACGTGACCGGCGAGTCCTTCCCTTCAATGATGAAGCGACTGGTGTTTGACCGTATTGGCATGACACTGAGCACATACGAGCAGCCGCTTCCTGAGGCTCGCCGCAAAGAAGCAGCGAGCGGTCACGATGGCGAAGGCGTGCTGGTGAAGGGCAAATGGCCCATTGTGCCGGAGATGGCAGCAGCCGGCCTATGGACTACGCCAACCGAACTCGCCGAATGGGCACTTGAAATCAGCGATGCCTGGGGCGGACGCCCCAGCAAGTTACTGTCGAAGAAAATAGCGACAGAAATGCTTACTATGCAGAAGCCGCCGTTCGGGTTGGGAGTATACATTCGAGGAACAGACGAGGCACTCAGCTTCTTCCACGCCGGCTCGATCTGGGGATTCCGGGCTTTTGTGGTGATGTTTCCCGCGATAGGTAAAGGCGCTGTGGTCATGACCAATGCCGATCAGGGCGACGCTCTTATTACTGAATTAATCACGAGCATCGCGGCTGAGTACCATTGGCCAGCACGCAACCAGTCGGAACGTGAGGTTGTCACCTTAACCGCGCAACAACTGGACGGCCTGGTTGGTACTTACTCTTTGCCGCCCGCCCCCTCAGGTGCGCCGGTTTACTATGAAGTGTCGCTCAAAGGTGAACAGTTATTTGCTGAACTGAAAGGCCTGGGCTCGTACCCGAAAACCGAGATCTACGCGACGAGTGCCACTTCCTTCTTCACCATTGATGGTTTACCTATCGTCTTCACTCTCGACAGCTCTGGCCGGGCGACGAAGGTGAAGATGGGCCAGATCGAGGGTATCCGCAAACAATGAAAAGAATCAGTGCTGAGAGACACCACGGGAGCGTGGGGAACTGGTAAGAAGGCCATAATTTCGAATGGCTGGCATCAGCGAATTCGCGCTGTGGAGCGGAGCGCGTCTATGAAGCGGCATCTCCGAGTGAAGAAGAATTTTGTGTAAGCTTCACCCCCACGACCATCCTATGCTGCTCGACACCGCAAGCGGTGTGATCTACCTGGTGTCGGCACTGTCAATTCGGAACGCGCAGCAACAGGTTCGCTCGGCGGTGTTCGTTGCTCAGTCCCGCGAGGGCGGGCGCTCATTCTCCGAGCGCGTTCGGGTGGTGATCAGCAACCTGAGTTACGAGGCGCTTACGCCTGCACTGCTGTCTGACGGTGCTCTTGTGATAGGCGTGATCGACCATCATGATGCTAGCGAGCGTCCACTTGAGAGGCGTCGTGCATGGGTGGTGCTGTTGTCTAAGGCCGGCACGACGTTCAGCGAGCCAATGCTCATCACTGAATCCTGTTCACGCACACGCTTCACGTCTTGGCCGTCGCTTGCCGTCGTCCGCAGTCAGACTAGCTCCGATAACCCTCTCGTGTTCACGTGCGAGGCCGATGGTAATCGGGGAATTCTTTTCACCCTCTCTGAAGACCACGGTAACCGCTGGACTTCCGCTACGCGTATTGACGCGGGGTTGGATTTCGCCGCTGTGATCAAATTATCGCGACGCCAGCGTTCGGCGTGGCATCCGCTCGTCCCGCATTGCAGTTCTGAAGACTAAGGCGGCAATGATGATCGCGTTCTGCTTCAACTCATCAATCTGCACGCGGTCCAGTAAATCCTGATTCGAGTGGTGAGTGCGAGACTTTTCAAGTTCATCCTGGATGAAAAAGAAACCTGGAAGCCCTACTGCGTTAAAGCTGGCGTGATCCGACCAACCATATTCAGAGAGTGTGAGGTTGTCTGCGCCCCATTTGTGAAATGGCGCAAGCCATTCTCGCAGGATAGGGTAGGCTCCCTCGATACCTTGCAGATAGACGCCGCGAATTCTGCCGGCACTGTAATCTATATTGTAGTAGGCCGATAGCTTTTCGTAATCGGCCGTAGGCGTCAGCTTTTTTACTTCCATTTTTCCGAAATGCTGTTCGACGTACGCACGCGAGCCACACATCCCTAACTCTTCGCCGCTCCATAACGCGACCCGAACCGTGCGCCGAGGGTTAATCCCCAGAGCCTTCAGTATTCGCATCGCCTCGATAACGGTTGCAACACCTCCTCCGTTGTCAGTTGCGCCGGTCGCGCTATGCAGCGAATCAAGGTGAGCGCCCAGCATAACGATCTGATCGCTTAGATCCGTTCCACGAATTTCGGCAATGGTGTTGTAGTTTTCGGCGGCCGGATCGAACCGCACCCCGAGATCGATCGCAACCTCCACGTGTTCGCCAGCCTGGACCATTCGCACCATCGAGTTGTATTGCTCAACGGCAACGACGACCTGAGGGACGATCTTAGCAATCATGTCCTGTTCATTAGGAAGGCTTGCCTGTGCGCGCAGACTCTTGGGCAGAGTTGGCCCTTCGACGAAGAGCGTGCCACTGTCTCCTTTGCTGCCTGCCTCAAGAACCAAAGCTGCGCCTTCTTCCAAAAAGAATTGTGCCTTGTCAGCATCATCCAGGCGTTGAGTTTGAAGACCGGCAGCAGCTTGTTGGACCGGACTGATTGGACGAACTACTGGAGCATTCGACAACTCAAGGAGATCCTTTTCGGTCCATCTCTTAGCGTCCGGTTCGACGTGTAGGCCGATTTTCCTTACTCCGCCATTCAGGACAATCTTGCCCCGCATCTTGCCGCGATATTTTTCCAAGCCGGCCTTGTCATTCACATCAAAGTAAAGTGCTTCCGCTTGGAGTGGCGTTTTAAGACCAGGGCTCCATTCTTTCGGAAAAGCAACGAGAGGAATGCAGCGCGGCTGAATAACTTGGGCAGAGAAACGAGTAAGCGTCCATCCCGGCAAGAATTTTCCCCAAGACTCCAAATGCGCATTCTCAAGACCCAGTTCTTCAAGCCTGTCTCGTATCCAGTCGTTGGCGCGCTTCATGGCTGGCGATCCACTAAGTCGCGGGCCAATCGACTCCGTTAGATAAACCAGGGTCTGCTCCAATTGGGAGCGATTGAGAGCTTCATCTTCGATCTGTTGGATTGTCTTATCGGACTGTGCATTGCTCCTGCCAATGGGAAGCATACAGATCAGCGCGAGCACACACAGAATGCTTGTGAAACGGATTGCTAGGTTATATCGGCCAGTCGGCACTCTACTGAAGAGCGAATTACTCATCGCAGTTATTCCTTTCTGCCTATGCGCCTGTTGCTTTGCTCAACGAGTCTGACTTGAGTCTGGAGGAGCGGAGTTGGACTGCTGTCTCAGCGAATCTCGACGTTGCAAACCAAGATCGATCAATAAGCCGAGCCCGATCGCCAGCGGGACTAAGCCCAATCCGGTCGAGGCCAACTCCGCGACGTTATGTTTGATGAGCGCTTGGATCATGAACGTCAGAATTACACCGAGACCGCCCGCAATTAGCACGATCGCCGCGCGTCTCGTGCGACGCCGAATATCCTGGGGTGTCGGTGGCTGATAAACGCCTTTTTCAATGGCCAGCAGGCGTTCTTTGCTCTCTGCTCGTCGGAATAGATAGGCACAGCCCAGGAAAAGAGCAGGAACCGCAACCAGAATTGTAATCATCAGCAATGTGTTGGCTGTTAATCCGCTCATCTTGTCCTCCCCTCGTAAACGTATTAGACCAAGTGAGGCAATTTAGGTTTCAGTTTTCGTATTGAAACATTGTCTGCTTCTCGCAGTCTAAAAGAGCTTTGGCCAAGATCGACTTCGAAGAATTCGTCCGTGATCAACACCCGCGCGTGTTGCGGTTACTATGCCGGCTAGTCGGCGGCAGCCAGAACATTGACGATCTTGCGCAGGAGGTTTTTCTGCGTTTGGCTCGGGCGA
>WNFY01026317.1_pt1 | contig 10320 bp, 10 predicted proteins | sample 5400091 | NCBI WGS metagenome assembly WNFY01 (sample SAMN13153364, study PRJNA577476) | soil metagenome | isolation source: 60 cm soil or saprolite under grassland replicate 1 | place: USA:California | collected 2016-06-15
CCAACGTCCTGATCTCATCCGTTCTCCCAAACGCGTCTTAGCTCATCTTTGGGAGGATTCTGAGGTATGAAATGCCCTCTAAAAAATGATAAAATAGAGTCATCAATCCAAAAGTTGGTAAAGACATGACCAAGATTCTCATTATCGAAGACGAAGCAAACATTATACAAGTCATTCGGCTCTACCTGGAGCAGGCAGGCTATACCGTGCTCAGCGCGACCGATGGCATTGCGGGTCTGGAGCTACACGCGCGCGAGCATCCCGACCTGGTTATACTTGACCTGATGTTGCCAGCCCTTGATGGCATGGAGGTATGCCGTCGTATTCGCACCTGGGCCGATACTCCAATCCTGATGTTGACCGCGCGCCAGGGAGAGGATGACCGTATCGCAGGACTGGAGTCAGGCGCCGACGACTATCTTGTAAAGCCGTTCAGTCCACGCGAGCTGGTCAGCAGAGTCAAAGCTATTCTACGGCGGAGTAGTTCATCAGCCGCTGGCACGGCTGGTTCGCAAGAAGCCAGGCATCCAAACGAAAAACAGGACAAACCAGGAGAGCTTCACTTCGGAGGTCTCACTATCAACATCCCTGCGCGCAGGGTCACAGTGGGCGGCCAGATCGTAGCGCTGACCGTCAAAGAGTTCGACCTGCTTGTAACGCTTGGCTCAAATCCAGACCGGGTTTTCACGCGTGAGTCGTTGCTCAACCAGGTGTGGGGCTACACATACCTTGGCGATGGTCGTACCGTTGACGTGCACATCGGTACATTGCGCAAAAAACTGGAGGCCGATCCGACCACGCCCCACTACATCCAGACCGTCTGGGGCGTGGGCTATAAATTCGTGCCTTCACCGGCCTCAGCGCAACTGCGAGGAGAACAGGAGTGAGCGCGCTTTCCCTATTCTCCAAACTGAGCCTTAGAATAAAGCTTGTTTTGAGCTACCTCGCAGTGGCCCTGGGCGCGATACTCATCCTCACGCTCGCCATCGCGATAGTGGTGCAAAACTACTTCACGACCACACAGCTTGAGACGCTGCGTCGTCAAGCGCAATATCGCGCACAGCAGATCGCGTTTCTTTATCCTCGCAATAAATGGTCCCTCAGAGTGGCGCCCGGCGACCCCGTGATACTGGTCATCGCCGATACAACGGGCACACAGATACTATGCAGCCAGCCAGCTTTTCTCAGTGGAGGCAACTGCAACGATCCCACCCTCGAAAAAGCTCTTACACAGGCGCTGCAGGAAAACGAAGAGGTAGATGGAACACTGCAGGTCAGCACCGGGGGCAAGACCATCTCGTCGCTCTTCGTCAGCGTACCGCTGCTCTACAATGGACAGGTCATAGGGGCCATGTTTCTATCGGCACCGCAGGCCGCACAGGATTTTTCGCAGCAGGCGAACCTGGCCATTTTGATCGCTGGCCTTGTCGTCGCGGTCCTCGTCGTACTATTCAGTTTCCTGATCGCGCGCGGCCTCACGCGGCCACTGGAGTCATTGACAGTGGCGGCGGAGCAGATGAAACAGGGAAAATACACGCAGCGCGTCGAGCCGCCCAGGATGCAGGACGAGCTGAGACGCCTGGCGCTCACCTTCAACGATATGGCAGATACTATCGAGGCCGATGTCACTGAGCTGCGTCACCAGGAGCAGGTACGCCGCGACATGCTTGCCAATATCGCCCACGACCTGGCCACGCCCCTGACCGCCATCCAGGGCTTCAGCGAGGCACTGGCGGACGAGATGATCTCCGATGAAGAGACGCGCCAGGAGACCGCGCAGCGCATCGGACGTGAGGTACAGCGCCTGCGCCGCCTGGTGAAAGATCTGCAACAGATGTCCCTGCTCGAGTCCGGCCACGCCCCGCTCGATCTCGCTCCGCTCGACATGTACACCCTCGCCGAGGAAACGCTGAACGTCATTCAGCCAGAATGCGAGCAGATGGGTATCTCACTCCACAACGACATCGCGCCCGCGCTGCCGACCGTCTTTGCCGACAGCGACCGCATCACCGAGGTGTTGCTCAACCTGCTGGACAACGCGCGCCACCACACACCGACCGGCGGCAGTATCCACATCGGAGGATATACGAAGGAGGACAATCTGTATATCCGGGTCAGCGATACCGGCACAGGCATCGCGCCCGAAGACCTCCCTCATATCTTCGAACGCTTCTACCGCGCCGATCGCTCGCGCGTGGAGACATCGGGCGGCAGCGGCCTCGGCCTCTCCATCGTCAAAGCCATTATCACAGCCCACAAAGGAGCCATCTGGGCTGAGAGCGAGGTCGGGCATGGGACCTGCATAACGTTCACGCTGCCGCTGGCTCGCCTTCCATAAGCACCTCTTACCCTATAACATATATTGTGTAATCCCAGATATTCATCTTTCGCAACAAAATCATTAAAAATATGTATTGAATGTAATTGTTACATCATGTAAGATTTCGTTGTCACTTAATCTACGATTTGCGAAAATCATTGGATGCAATAAAGGAGGAAGATATGTCTAATGCATCTACTAACTATACCTATTACGCAGTCGTTGATAAATCAGTCAAAGTTATTTCATCTAAAAGCTGTTTAGCGTATTAGAGGCCATTTGTATTATGGGACAATCTGATCCGAAAAGGCATACCGGCAGTTCAGGAGTAATTCGGACACCTCCCTCCCCGGCGTTCCGAGAGCGACGGCCCCAGGTTTTCTGCTTCATCTGATGAGTCGTCTCAAAAACCTTCGCAGCCTGTTGAAAAACTCCTTGCTGAGTTTATGAAAAAAGAGATGAGGCTCCTAGATGATTCGCAGTAAGTGGAAAAGAGAGGTAGAAGGCTCAAAAAGTTTATCTCTAAGAAGGGCTGAGATTGACAGGGAAAGGAGGGCAACGTTTAATGGAGTGTGCAGGAGGAACAACCATCATGATGGGCTTGAAAGAGCGGGCATTTGCCCCATTGGTAGCTGTCTCTCTGGAGGAGTTGGTTCCCCAGGACCATTTTTATCGGCATCTGCAAAGAGTTTTGGATCTCTCGTTTGTCTATGATCTGGTGCGCGAGTCCTACTCAGTTGTCGGACGGCCCTCCATTGATCCAGTCGTGTTTTTTAAGTTGCAGCTGGTGATGTTCTTTGAAGACATCCGCTCCGAGCGCTTGCTCCTGCGCCAGGTTGCGGATCGGCTAAGCGTGCGCTGGTACGTGGGGTACGACTTGGATGAGCCGCTCCCCGATCATTCAACGCTCAGCAAGAGCCGCCTGCGCTATGGCCTCGCGGTGTTTCGGCGCTTCTTCGAGGCCATCGTCGAACAATGTCAAAAAGCCAAGTTGGTCTGGGGCAAGGAGCTGTACTTTGATTCCACCCAGGTGAACGCGAACGCCGATCTGGATTCGGCTTTCTCCTCGTTTTGCCGTTGAGGCGCGAGAAGCTATCCAAGACCATTTGACCGCCCTTTTTGCCCCAGAACCAGGAACACCTGAGAATGGTGATGTAAGCCACAGCGACGACCTTCCTGTCGAACCACTTCTCGTGAACCCTATCTCCCCATCACCAACTCCGTTGCCCACCACTCTATCTGAGGCACAGCATGAGGAACTAGCCGCAGACAATGCGGTTCGACATGACTGGATCGCCGAAGGAGGCAAGCAAGAGCGAGACGCCCACGGGAGATACTCGCGCACGGCTGATTTTCGCATCAGTACGACCGATCCTGATGCCACCCCGATGCGCCTCAAGGGGGGAGGAACCCATCCAGGCTACCAGACACATTATGTCGTTGATGGAGGTAAGCGTCGAATCATCCTGGCGGTGCTGGTCGTGCCAGGCGAGAGCGTACATTCCCGTCGCCGAGAAAGGCCAGCGCACGGGTTATTATGGACTGGCCCAATTCACCTATGATGCTGCCCATGACCACTCTATTTGCCCTCAAGGTCAGGTATTACGTGCGGCCTATCGCCTGGAGGGGTCGCAGGAGGTGCAATATCGCGCCGATGCGGCCACCTGCAATGCTTGCCCGGTGAAAGAGGATTGTACCGAAAGTGATCGAGGTCGGCATGTGCATCGTGCCTTTTTGGCGGACTATCTAGATCGCGTGAAGAGCTATCAGCAGACCTTCGCCTACCAGAAGGCTCTTCGTAAGCGTCAGGTGTGGGTCGAACCGCTCTTTGGCGAAGGGAAACAATGGCATGGGATGCGACGGTTCCGCTTACGGCGGCTCTGGCGTGTCAACTGTGAAGCCCTGGTGATTGCCTCCGGTCAGAATCTCAAGCGCTTGCTCCAAAAGCGTGGATGGGGGCGGCGTCCGTTTCCCACTGAGGCGATGGCGATGATACCTACTCCCAACGAGGAGCCAAAGCCATCCTCAAGGCATCATTGGCTCAACCGCCCTGGCGTCGCTGTGGCCTCCCTGGTCGCCTGTTGGGCCTCGAGGGCCTTCTTTGAGCCTCAGATGCGCTGGTTCTCTGTCATCATCCCCATTTTATCACTTTACTCCTTTATCCTCTTGTTTACCTAAATACTCTTCTATCCTATTTATTGTCCATTTTTGTTTCTTTCCCGTTCTCAGATCCTCTGAGAGCCGTCAAGCTCATCTGCTTTCCCAGAAGCTCAGCAAGGACTTTTTCAACAGGCTGCTTCGTTTCTTGCAACAAACAGATGCGTTCCTTAGATGCGAACGAAGCAACTCCCTACATCTTCAGTGCTTGCTCCCTATCTCGTTTTCTTTTCTCTCCCTCTTGGTATTCGGCAAACGTGCACCTCCTCAGACAGGGACTGATCGCGCGTCATGATCGATGCGAGCAGTCCGCTCCTCTTTCTTGAGTCGGAGGGCAGCAATCACCAGGAGGGAGACCGCCCCCACCGCCAGGATGGTTTTGCTGACCAGGTCGAGCATCGGGCTCACGCTCAGGAATGGTTCCCAGGGAAAGGAGTGCCAGGCGTAGGCAAGCAGTGCCCCGCCGGCAAGTGCGAGGCGATGGGCGTCCGACCAGCCGGAGAGATGTGACCAGTAGCTCACCAGAGCAGCGAGGCCGACATACAACAGCAGGTAGAGCACGGTGGCTAGCCACGGCGTCAGATGGATACTAGCCAACCACGGGGACAGACCGGTGGGATCTGCTGCGTAGATCAGCAGGAAGAGCGATCCTGCGACCAGGGACACGACTCCCACGAGCCAGGGACTCGGCGCCTTGCCTGTGGTCTGGTTGCGCGAGGGAGCCTCTCGTCGGCCAAGCAGGATGCCGATCCCAACGATCACGATGGCCGCAATGCCCGTGCCAACGAATTGAGGGGCTGATGCAACAAAGTGATCAATGTAAATGGAGCCGAAGAGGCCCTTCAGGAGACCGAGTGCGTATAGCGTGGCCGCGACAGACAGACCGATCTTGCCCAGCCACGGTGTCGTGCGCCGCGAACCAGCGAGAGACTCTACAAGCGCGATGGGGACGCTGATGCTCCAGATCATATGCAGACCGAGCACAAACAACGTCCAGGGCGGACTGATGCCCAGGGCTGGGATAGAGCCGTACGTGAGCAAATGGTAGCGGCCCAAGTAGTGCGGGTCGAACAGCGATTGGGTCGCAACGCCCTCTTCGAGGACGCCATAGGCGAGGGCGAAGGCAAAGATGGTCGGCCAGCCAGAGCCGGCGCGCCGGACTCCCTCACGGATGAGCAGCGCGCCACCACCGTAGAGCAGCGATGCACTCAGGAAGGCGAGGATCGAGAAAAGTGAAGTGATGGCGATATTGCCGAATAGGAACTCGGCCACTAATGGGGTGAGGAAGTACAGCCCGATGGCAGGAAGAACACGACGCATATCTCTTTTTCCTTTCATCTCTAGAGTCCTCATTGCTCAAAAAGTGACTGGCAGGTGCTTCCGGCTGCGCAGGTTGAAAAGCGGGTTCCACTCCAGGCTAAGAGGCTCACACGCCAGGCGCCAGCTTCAGCAAGCGCGACAGCAGCGTACCCAAAGCAATCTGTCCCTCCAGGCACGCCAGTGGAGCACCCAAACAGCTATAAATGCCTCTCCCAAAAAGGCCGATTACCGGAAAAGATTGATAACTGGCGAAGAGATGCTGATCATAGGGGTATAAATTCCGGATGCAGCCTGCGTCAAGTTTTGTTGTACGAGATTCCGAACAACCCGATCACCATAAGTGCGACGGACGCAAACTGAATCACAGCGCGAAATCTGTTCCTGGTCTGCAGTTTCCGGCGCCACTCCCGCAGCCCAGCCGTATCGCTGCTTTCAAGAGAATTATAAATCTTTTTGTAAGTTGGTAAGATGAGGAGCTTGCTGACAAACGTCGAGGCCGCGACAGAGACGATAGCGCCCGCTGTGAACCACCAATTGGAGAAACCGAAGATGATGAAATAAGGAATAAACGCGATAATTTGGAGTGTTGAAGTTATAAGCTGATACGGCGACCTCTGCAAAGACTTGTGCAATTGCTTTACAAAGTTTTGGAATGCGGCTTCATCCATATTGTTCATCACTTTTTGGATAGGCCCAGCAATTAAGGCCAACGTATCGGCACTGGCGATGTTAAGAACAAGGATCAGGATTTCGGTAAAGGCTCTGGTCATACATATTTTCCTTTCTTTAATAAACCGGTCTCTTCATTTGCAGGAAAAACAAGGTTCACTATTCCAGGATTTCCACATATCCTTTCGTTCCGTTTACCCGGATCCTTTGTCCGTCTTTCATCAGCCTGGTCGCATTTTCTACGCTCACGACCGCGGGAAGACCGTACTCCCTGGCGACAACGGCGCCATGGGTCATCATCCCGCCTACTTCCGTCACCAGGCCTTTAATCGATACGAACAGCGCTGTCCAGCTGGGGTCGGTAAAGGCTGTTACCAGTATATCGCCCTCCTCAATGTCGGCCTCCTCCAGTTTTAAAACGATCCGCGCCCGCCCTTCAATGGTACCTGATGAAACAGGGACTCCTATTAAAGCGCCCTTGGGGATTTCGCCGGTGTCGTACTCACCGGTGATGATCTCACCGTCGGATGTCATCACACGGGGAGGCGTCAATTTCTCAAAGACCTCGTAATCCCCTTTTCGCTTCGTGATGATACTGTAATCCAGTTGGTACGTGCTGGCAACCTTCCGGAGTTCCTCAAAGGTGAGATAATAGATATCCTCCGGCTCTTGAATCACTCTTTTCTGTACCAGCAGGGCAGCCTCTTTCTTTAAAGCCTGCTTATAAACATAAAAACGCTGCATCATAGCATACTTGGGGTATTCCCGGAAGCCGACAAAATTGCGAAAAACGCTGATCATCTTCTTTGTCTTTTTCGCCTTTCGTTTGCCGCCGGGCAGACGCTCTAACCTGCTGATCAGCTCTTGTCCCTTCTGCTCTGCTTCCAGCCGTTTCTGCTCAAATATCATCTTGTGGGAACCCGGCTCGAAATTCTTGATATTATTGATGATCATGGGAATCAGCCACGTCGGCTTCTCAGCCCATCGTGTCCTGGTAATATCAATTTCTCCAGGGCAGCGCATGCCGTATTTTCTGAGATATTGCCGGATGGAATCACCGACGGCTTTGCCGCCTTCCAACTTCTCCAGCTCCTCAAAAAAGGTTTCATCGTCGGCATGTTGAAAATATTCAAGCACAGCCGGATATTGCCGGACAACGTCCGCCACGTCTAAAAGCTCAAGCCCCATTTCCGTGGTGACATTATTGGATAACGATTGAGAAAGGACATCGGTAATATTCTTTTCATCCAGCCATTTCTTCATTTTTTTGCTAAGCCAACTCGACGCATAGAATCCAACAATGCCCACGCCATAGTTGTCTAAAACAATAGTCTTAAAGGCCTCATCCATATCCTGCAAAATAAAATCGAACAGGCCGTCTCCTGATTTGCCGTTGATCCTCTGCGCCACATCTTGCGTCAGTGCGTCATTTTTCGCGATAATTTTCTGGATGAGACCTGCGTCATTTTCCCGATAGATTTTTATCGCCTGGAACAGCCCGGAAACCATCTGCCCGGTCGTGCCGCCGCTCAAGCCCAGTGTTGTCTTTCCACGGGGCAATGATTTGATATAATCCTTCCTTTTCAGGACATTGTAGAGAGCTTTCTGTATCAAAATGTCTACCGAACCGAGACCGTTTTTACTAACAAAAATCTTTGATGCCATCGGCGAAGCAAGTTCATGGGAGACGTCTATATAAAACCGCCCGCCAGCCTCGACCATAGGATTACTGCTAATCTTCCTTAACCAAATCGGGAATAAGGACATGCCTAATGGTTTGATGACATCTGTCATCATCTGCTGGTGACCGAGCGACATATAGACATGATTTTTCCCATCGTTCACCTTCGGCACAGGATATAAAGTGGTAATGGGACGACTCTGAACGATAGATGGACACAACCTTCCTGTGCGACGTGATCGGATCAGCTGTAAACATAATCCCTGCTGCCTCTGGGAAAACCATTTTCTGGATGACTACAGACAGATGGACCTTGTTGTGGTCGAAACCGTTCTGCATTCGGTAAATCACCGCCCGGTCCGTAAAGAGTGACGCCCAGCACTTGCTGATGTGTTTCAGTATGGCTTCCTTTCCTAGAATATTCAAATACGTATCCTGCTGACCCGCAAAGGATGCCGTCGGCAGATCCTCCGCTGTAGCACTGGAACGCACAGCATAGGCATTTTTCTCTCCCAGTTTTGTAAGATGGCTGGTAACTGCTTCATCAATATCCTTTGCAGTTGCCGTCCCTTCGATGACGCTGCGTATCTTTCCGCTGATTTCACGAATCCTTTCCCTGTCCTCCACCTTTAAAAGAGAGAGTTGCTCCAGCAGAGCATGAAACTCTGGTGTTTGTCCGATGATTCTTTTATATGCTTCGGTAGTGACGCAGAAGCCCTCCGGTACTCTTATCCCATCAATTCTGGATAGTTCCCCCAGGTTGGCACCTTTACCCCCGACCATCGCAAGCTTTGTTTTATCGATTTCCTGAAAGCCAAGTACATATGAGTTCATACATATTCTCCTCTCCATCTTTAACGTTTGGTGTGAATGAGAAAAGGGTTGCATTCGTCGCGTCGTCCGCCTGGTTCTTCATTTCATCTTCCATGAGGCTTTCCTTTCTTTTTCCCACAGATATGGCACAAGACGAGACCACTGAGAGTGGGGAGACACATCTTTTTCCGTCCTGCTCTCCAATCATGCGAGGAGAGCCTGCCATCGCGAGAAGTCTTCGCTCCAGGACTGCCACAAGCACCCTGGCTTCATGCCCAGCACGCGCTCCAGCGCGTCAGCCGTCGCTTCGCCAAGCTGGACCAGCTGAGGGATGTCGGGATGCTCGCCCTCCTCCGCTAAGAGAAGTTCAACGGTGGCATATCCAAGATCTTCAAGCAGAGAGAGAATCATTCTCGCTGCCTGATCAGGATAGGCAGTGGTGAACACGCCTTCTTCGGCTCCCTGCTGAATGATCTGCGAGAGCCAGGGAGCGAGTCGTTTGATCCTGGCCAGGTAGAGTTTCTGGCGAAAGAGAGCGTTCTCATCGGCATACCAGACGCGCATAAACGCGAAGACCAGGTCCAGGTTTTCTTGTTTGTGCTGGTTGAGCACGGCAAAGACGCGCAGCAGTTTGTCCTGGGCGGGCATTTCGCGAGAAGACGCGATGGGAAGCACGAGCTGCTCGGCTTGCTCTCCAATGCGTTCCACCAGTGCCATCAGCAGTGCTTGCTTGGACTCAAAGTAGTGATAGAACGCGCCCCGGGAAATCTGGAGAGCCTCCAGAAGATCCTGGGTCGTCATCTGCTCATAGCCTTTGGTCGTAATGTAGCGCGCTGCCACATCCAGAATGGCGTTGCGCTTCTGGGCGTATTCGTGGGCGTTGACACTTCGGGTCATCATGCCTCCCTTTCTTAGACCGACAAACGGTTTATCTATAGAGATAGGATAGCTGACAGGTGAGCCGTTGTCAAGAGGAAAGTGAGCGGTGTCAGAGGAGTTCGTCTCCCACTGTGAGAAGACTGTGATATGCTCAGCCGGCGTGCGCCAGCTTTGCTTACACATTTCCCTCATCTTCCCGCGCTGCGCCGACAGTCGAACCAATTCGTGCCTGGTGCCAGATGAAGATCTCCTCGGATGGCGTGAGTGGTCTCTCCGTTTGGCCACTCACGCCATCGATCTTCCCCCCTATCTTTGCCTCCGCAGACCGTCTCAAAATCAACCGCAGCCTGTTGAAAAACCCTAAAGCCAGCGAAACGTAGTTCTAATAGGAAGAAGTTTTTCGTCATGGCAAAGGAAGTGTAGTGATGATGGGAACCAAAGTGCGAACCTTTGCTCCCCAGATCAATGTGTCACTGGAGGA
>WNFY01006600.1_pt1 | contig 10318 bp, 9 predicted proteins | sample 5400091 | NCBI WGS metagenome assembly WNFY01 (sample SAMN13153364, study PRJNA577476) | soil metagenome | isolation source: 60 cm soil or saprolite under grassland replicate 1 | place: USA:California | collected 2016-06-15
GGTTAAGGCTCTGATTAGTAGCTATTTTAAATTCGTTTGAATTAGTTTGTTGAATCAAAAATAATATCCTCAATTCATATTTCCTTATTTAGGGCATACCACTTTCAGGTATTTTATGGATTTTCATAATTTGTTCATCTCCTCATGGACAAAGGACATCAGCTCGCTGACATACGCGGGAGAAAAATCAAATTTCAATCCAGCTGCTTCGAAAAGCGTAGGTAATGTTTTTGTTCCTCCAAGACTCAGGGCTTTCACGTAATTATCTAACGCTGTCTGTTTATTCTTTTTGAATTGCATCCACAAGCCTATGGCTCCCAATTGTGCAATTCCATATTCAATATAGTAGAATGGTACCTCAAAAAGATGTAGCTGCCGCTGCCATGCGCACTTACGATACTCTTCAAGACCACTAAAATCGATAATAGGTGACGAAAATTCATTTAATATTTCCATCCATGCTGAGGCCCGTTGGTCTTCAGTATGTATTGGATTTTCATACACCCAATGCTGAAACTTATCGATTATTGCAATCCAAGGAAAAATTGTAATCACTCTCTCCAATTGATATTCTTTAGCACGTTTTAATTCTTCTTTAGTATTAAAAAAAGAGTGCCAATTATCCATGCTGAATAATTCCATGCTCATGCTTGCCACTTCAGCAATTTCCATTGGATACTCTTTGAACCCGGTAAGTTGTAGCGGATGAGTAAGGAAAGAATGTACGGCATGACCCCCTTCATGAATGATTGTGGTAACGTCACCCATTTGCCCGGCAGCATTCATAAAAATAAATGGCGCACCTGTCTCCGGTAATGGGCAGTTATATCCACCCGGAGCCTTTCCTTTTCTGCTCTCAAGATCAAGCCTATGCATTTTCTGCATCTGCCTCAGGCAATCAGCAAAAAAGGGATTGACTTCATCAAGGCAATTCAGTGTTTTTTGCAGCAGCTCATCTCCGGTCTTGAAGGGATTTAAAGGATTAATTCCTTCCGGTTCGGCTTCTGTATCCCAGGGACGAAGCGAATCAACGCCCAGCTTCCATTTCTTTCGTTCATAAATTTCATTTGCAAGAGGCATTACATTTTGCCTTACAGCTTCATGAAATTGAAAACAATCTTCCCTGCTATAATCAAAGCGGCCCAACTCTTTAAATCTAAAATCACGATAAGTACTAAACCCGGCATTAAGAGCTACCCTGTTACGCTTTTGTATTAATGACGTAAAGAGGTTGTTTAATCCCTCCTTGTCCTGTAATCTTCTTTCATTAATTTTTCTATATACATCTTCCCGCAAACTTCTATTGGGATTTTCCAAAAATTTTGCTGCCTGTTGCAGAGTATATTCCTTGCCTTCAACCCGCACTGTCATCTTACCCGCAATGATGCCGTATTGTTGAGCCAATACACTCAATTCTGAATTCAGCCGAATATTTTCTTCACGAAAGAGTTCAATATTCTTTTTGATGTTTCGCAGATACGTAAAGTACTTATCGTGAGCAAGTTCTTTTGTAAAAGGGTTGTCAACCAGCTTCCGGTTTAGTTTATCTGCATAAGATTGAACATGCGGCTGTATCTCCATTACAAAAAAAGTAAAAGCATTTTCAAGCTCTTTGTTTTCTGTGTCGCAAGTCATACGTATTTGCCGCCAGTTTGCATCCTCGCTGACCACTGCTTCCAATTCGCTGGCGTCACTCAACCATTTTTCCAAATCCTGTTTTGAATTGATTGTCCTGTCCAGAAGATCTTTAAAATAGGGTTCGAGACTTTCCCAGTTAATTATCGTGAAGGATGCCTGTAAAAAATGCCGTTCAGGTGTACTGATGTTTGCCGTATAATTCATAATCTTTAATTAAGTGGGATAGCTTGTAATGCTTGAAATCTATTTCTTCTTTTTCTTTGCAACCTTTTTTGCAGGCTTCTCTTCTTTTGAAGAAGCTGGCTTTTCTTCAGTTTCTTTTTTTTCAGTTCTCTTCTTAGCTGATTGTTGCTTCGGGGGCGCTGGTTTTTTTGTTTCCTTTCCCGATTCTTTTTCTTCTTCAACTACCGTTTCGGCTTCCTGCTCGGGTTCCGGTTCTGAAAGTTTTATTTCAATATTGTTTTTCTTTAAAACTTCATACCATTTTATCATTTTTTTCAAATCGCTGCTATACACTCTGTCAAAATCAATATCAGGATATACCTTCTCAAAATATTTTTTGATCGCCCCATTGTCTCTTGTATCAGGTAAGGATCCGCCCTCTTTTTCCATGGTCTGAAATACTTCTGCAAGATTTACATTTTCCCGGATAGTGTATACTTCTATACTTTCCAGATGAGAAAAATTATGGATGCGGCTCGAGGCAAATCTTGTGCTCTTATCATCCAGAGAGCGAACAATGGCACCATCTGGCTTACTAGTGATAAGTTCATATAATCCCGGCAGTCCCGCAACGGAAATGATTTTGCTATACTCCATTCTTTTATTTTTAAGGAGGTGCAAGATAATTCGATTTTGGAAAATCGACCCGCTAAGCTGTTTAGATGACTTAGTATTATAATATGCAGCAAAGAAACATATTCTGGCAACATTTTTCGGGAGGTTACGAAGGTTTGAGTCTATTTCATCGTCCAATAAACGAAATAATTTTTTATGCTACGGATTAAGTTGTTGATTGCCACCATGATAATTTTAAATACGGCAATTAATAGCCAAAGCATAAAGGGAAAATTACTTGACCTTGTTGACAACAAACCTCTCCGCGGTGCTACTCTTAGTCTGACAAGCTTAAAAGATTCTTCGCAAAAAATTAATACAATTTCGGATAGCAGTGGAAAATTTGAATTCAAGAATTTAAATGTTGATTCGTTTACATTGAATATTAGTTTTATCGGTTATGAAGATTTCAAACAGATTGTTGGCGTAAAGGATAGCGTAGTTGATATAGGAACACTATTCATTCCAAAATCTATAAAACAATTAGGCGAGGTTACAGTTACAGCGAAAACGCCGCCGACGGCGCAAAAAGGGGACACAATTCAATACAATGCAAGTCAGTTTAAAGTAAATCCGGATGCTACGACTGAAGATCTCATTAAAAAAATGCCAGGCGTTACTGTAGACAAAGATGGAACAGTAACAGCCCAGGGAGACCAGGTAAAAAAAGTGACGATTGATGGCAGAGAATTTTTTGGAGATGATGCGACGGCCGCTTTAAGAAATCTTCCTGCAGAGATCGTTGATAAAATCCAAGTTTTTGATCGCCTAAGCGACCAAGCGCAATTCACGGGTTTTGATGATGGCAATTCACAGAGAGCTATTAATGTTGTAACAAAATCCGGAATAAGAAATGGCCAATTTGGTCGTATTTATGCCGGGTATGGAACAGATCAAAGATATTCTGCGGGGGGTAATGTGAGTTTTTTTAAAAACAATCGCAGGTTATCTTTTGTCGGAAACTTCAATAACATCAACATGCAAAATTTTGCGAGTCAGGATTTGTTGGGGGTAACAAGCAGTGGCAATCGCGGCGGTTTTGGTGGAGGAAACTTTGGAGGGGGTGGGGGTAACCGTGGAGGAGGAGGAAATTTTGGAGGTGGAGGCAATCGCGGAGGAGGAGGATTTGGCGGCTTTGGTGGTGGGGAAAATTTTACTGTGGGTCAACAAAGCGGTATCAGCAAGACAAATGCAATCGGCGTTAACTACTCCGATAAGTGGGGGCAAAAAGTAGATGTACAAGGAAGTTATTTCTTTAATAACAGTAATAACGATAACGACAGATCATTAAGAAGCCAAACTTTGTTTGGAGATAAAACTCAATTTACTGATCAAAGTAGCCTTTCAGCTAGCAAGAATTATAATCATCGCATCAACATGAGGATTGAATACAGAATTGATTCAAGCAACTCACTAATTATAAATCCAAGCTTGAATTTTCAAAATAATAAATCAATCTCTCATTCTGTGTCACAAACATATTACGGTGCTGGTGATACGGTGAACACTGCAGATAACAATACCGTTTCCAACCGGGATGGATATAATTTGCGAAACAATATACTGTACAGGCATGCCTTTGCTAAAAGAGGAAGAACCTTTTCTATAAATCTCAACACAACTTTTAATAAAAATGATGGAGAAAGCTTTGTTATTTCTCATTATCGTTTTTTTGATTCAGGTGCACCAACAGACTCTACACAAAACCAATTTACGACTAACCCAACCAACGGATATTCCATTTCCTCAAATATTGCTTATACAGAGCCTATTGGTAAAAAAGGGCAACTACAAATAAATTATTCTCCATCTTATTCTAAAAACAAAGCCGATCAGCAAACTTTCCGTTTTGATCCGACCGTTGAAAAATATTCGAGGTTTGATACAAGCTTATCTAACAAATTCAACAATACGACTACAACAAATAATGGCGGGGTAAGTTACCGGCTGGGGACGAGCAGGGACAATCAATTCTCCGTTGGAGTAAACATTCAACATTCCAGGCTGGAAAGCGACAGAATATTTCCCACTACCACGCAAGTGGACCAGTCATTTACTACTCTTTTGCCAAACCTGATGTGGCGCAAAAAAATTTCCTTACATAGCAGCTTTAATATTTTTTACCGCGCAAACACAAACTTTCCGAGTGTAACACAATTGCAGGATGTAGTGAATAACAGTAACCCTTTGCGGGTAAGCAGCGGCAATCCCGATTTGAAACAATCATACACACATTTCTTATCGGGTCGCTATACATTTACGAATACTCAAAAAGGTCAGAGCTTTTTCGCAAACATATTTTTACAGACAGCGCAAGACTATATTTCAAATGCTACCTATAGGCCGGTATTTGGCGATTCTCTTATTCAGAAGGGAATTACGCTTAAAGAGGGCTCCCAGTTGACAAAACCAGTGAATCTCGACGGATATAAAAGCCTTCGATCCTTCTTTACCTATAGCATGCCGGTAAAGTTTATTAAATCAAATCTTAACTTGAGTACAGGATTTATTTATTCAAAACTGCCAGGCCTGATCAATTACTTGGAAACTAAAACAGATAATTACACATACAATGTGGGTGTTGTTGTAGCGAGCAATATTAGTGAGTATGTAGATTTTAACCTATCCTATAATGCAAACTTTAATACAGTTAAAAGTTCAGTACAGGATCAGGATGATAAATACATAAACCAGTCAGCAGGTTTGCAGCTTAATCTTCTATCGAAAAAGGGCTGGTTCATTCAAAATGATTTAAGTAATCAAAGCTATAGTGGATTGGCGGGAGGCTACAATCAAAGTTATTGGCTATGGAATGCCGCGATTGGTAAAAAATTCCTGAAGAACAAGACGGGTGAGCTAAAGCTTTCCGCTTTCGACCTGTTAAAACAAAACCAAAGCGTGGTTCGTACGGTTCAGGAAAATTATATTGAAGATTCTCAGAGCAAAGTATTGCAACAATATTTTATGCTTACGTTTACATATAGCCTGAAAAATTTTGGTAAGCCCCCGGTTAGAAATTTCCAAAGGAGAGACAGAGATAGAATGCCAGGCTTTTGACAGTGTTTCCTTAAAAAGTTCAACACAATACCGAAAGAAATTTTACGTAATATCGCCTTAAGCAAAAAACTCCGGCGTTGGATGAAAGGACTTTGGTAGAACAGCTAAAGCAAGGCGATGAAGCGGCTTTTAAACAAATAGTTGAGAGCTGGCAGAATATGGTTTATAATACGGCTTTAGGTATTTTGCAAAATGCCGAAGATGCTGAAGATGTGGCCCAGGAAGTTTTTGTACAGGTATTTGAATCCATAAAAAACTTCAAGGCTGAGGCAAAATTGTCTACCTGGCTTTACAGGATAACGGTGAGTAAGGCACTGGATCATTTAAGGAGAAAAAAGCGAAAGAAAAGGTTTGCCTATATACAAAGCCTGTTCGGCGCAGATGACAAAACTGTCATAGAAAGGCCAGATTTTCATCACCCCGGGGTTACGCTGGATAATAAAGAAAGGGCGGCGGTCCTGTTCAAAGCCGTTAACCAACTACCCGAAAACCAGAAGATAGCCTTTACCCTGCACAAGTTGGAGGGATTAAGTTACCAGGAGATCAGCGAGATAATGAAAACATCGGTATCTTCTATTGAATCTTTGATGCACAGGGCAAAAAATAACCTAAAAAAATGGCTTGTTAATCATTATGAAAACAAGGACTAATAGCAAGTTTTATCATTCTCTAACGTCAAATGATATGTAAAATGGAAGCTAAGAGACACATCGAACAAGAGGTTAACAAAACGTTGGATAGCCTCGAAGGCTTGAAAAAAGCGGAGGCCAATCCCTGGCTATTTGCCCGGATAAAAGCAAGATTGGAGGGGGGCGAAAAAAGCGTTTGGAGTAAAGCTATCAGTTTTATCAGCAAGCCCGCGATAGCAATTGCGGCCGTTTTGCTCGTAGTGATAATAAATGCTTCCGTCATTTTCAAGTCCAGTTCAGGCCAGGCGCAATCAATGGGCCAGGATCCAGAACAGCTTTTTGCCAGCGAATATAATTTGTCCGACACCACCATTTATGATTCAACGATTGACCCAGAATGAAACAATTCACACAAAATAGATTTCTGGTTTTGCTTGTGGCAGTATTATTAACTGCCAATCTTGGTTTAATGCTTTATTTTTTTGTATTCAGGCACAAGTCCGTGCCCCCTCCTCGACCAGTATCAGACTTTGTACAAAAAAAGTTAGGCTTCAATACGGACCAAGCCGCCCGCTTTCAAAAATTAAGAGATCAGCACAAAGAAGCGGTAAAACCGGTAATGGACGAAATGAAAAAATTGAAGGATAGTCTCTACAATCTTTTACAAAATCCTAACGTCAGTGATTCCACAGTAACTGCGATGACGAATAAAATTGGAGAGAAACAAAAAGAATGGGAGTTAATGATCTTTCATCATTTTCAAAAAGTGAGAGAAATATGCGACAGTAGCCAATTACCAAAATTTGACACGTTGGTTCATCGCATGATCAACCATGGGCCGTGGATGCGCAAAAAACGGCTACCTGAAAATAAGACAGAATAAAAATCTTGATAGATAAAATCAATTCTTCATCAACTTTAAAAAACAATGATTATGAAAACAAAGGTCGTATTGACTATTTCTTTTATCCTGTTTGGGGCAATTGCTGTCAATGCACAAGGTGGTTTTCAACGCCGCACAGTCGAAGAAAGAGTACAGATCATACAGCAGAAATTAGATAGCGCTTTTAAACTCGACAAAACAAAACTTGCCGATGCCGATTCAGCCTTCGCAAATTATTATAGGGCTACTGATAAAATGAGAGATGAGATGATGGCTGGTGGTGGTCAGCCTGATTTCCAGGCGATGCGTGAGAAAATGCAACCTCTCATGGATGAAAGAGACAAAAAATTGGAAGGCATACTAACCACTGATCAGTTTAAAACCTGGAAAGAACAAATTGAACCATCATTGAGACCCCGTCGCCAGGGAAGCGGTGGCAACAGATAATTCAAAAGATTGGACGGTAAATAAAAGCCTCCCGCAACCGGGAGGTTTTTTTATGACTGAGTGAAAAACAGAAATGAACACTGTACATTTAGTCTCTAAATTTCTTTTTTATGGCATTTAAAAACGTAATCAGCTGGTTTGAAATACCAACGGTTGATCTTGACCGGGCGCAAAAATTTTATGAAACAATTTTTGGAACAGTTCTTATTCCTTTAGATCTTCAAAACCTTAAAATGAGAATGTTTCCTATAGAGAATCAAATGGCTGGCATTGGCGGGGCACTTTGTTATAATAAAGATTTCTATAAACCATCTTCCACCGATGGTCCATTGATTTATTTAAACGGAAATCCTGATGTACAAAAAATCCTGGATAAAATTGAACCTGCCGGAGGAAAAATCCTCGTTTCAAAGACACAGATCTCACCAGAATATGGGCACATGGCCGTTTTTATAGACACTGAAGGAAACAGAATCGCACTGCATAGTGTTCCCCAACAATAATTTTTTTTACGGGATTTGCGAAGCCTTACTGCGGAATTTCAACCTGTAGCATAAATCCTTTACCCGGCTCAGAAAAAATTTCAGCAAACCCTTTGTGAAATTCCGCCCTGTTAAAAATATTCTTAAGGCCGAGGCCCTGTTTTTTTATCTGCAGATCATGCCCTTTTCCATCATCGGTGATTGTTAACTTTAATCTTCCTTTCTCGAATGTTAAGTCGATAGATACCTTGTATGCATCAGAGTGCTTGAGAACATTATTTATTTGCTCCTGCACAATTCTGAATAATGCTAATTCAACGTCATCATCGATTTTTTCTTCAGTTCTTAGAGAAGAGGTAAACGAAATATAGACCTTGCCTGTGTTATTAATTTTTGTGACGAGATCCTCGATAGCACCCTGAAGACCGATATATTCCAGAGTTGCAGGATTCAGTCGATGGCTAATATTTCTTAGTTCATCAATTGCTCTCTGTAAGTTTTCTACCGATTGCTGCAGATATTTACTTTCGTCTTCCTTTGCGGCCGCCTCCAATAACAGCTTGCAGGTGGTTAATATCTGGTTTACGTTGTCGTGCAGTTCATGAGAGATTTCGTATCGTTCTTTTTCCTGTGCGTTAATAATCGCCTGCATAATCTCTTCCTTCTTTCTCTGTTCTTCTTGTTTCAATTTTAACTGCAGCTGGCGTTGTTCGGTAACATCGCGCATAGCTCCAATCATTCTTATGGCTTCGCTATCAGAATTGCGAATAATAAACCCCTTATCAAGAACTGTTTTATAACTTTTATCTGCACATTGGAAAAGATATTCATCCTGCCATCGTTCCGCATTTCCATTTAACGATTTTTTTAAACCGCTTTCAACCCGTTCCCTATCTTCGGGATGAATATGATCTAACCGGAATTGTATCGTTGAAAGCGTATCTTGATAGCCAAACAACGATTTATAAGTTGTGCCACGGTAAATGGTATCGGTTTGTATGTCCCAATCCCATATAGCATCTGAAGTAGCCTTTGTAACGTAATCATACCTTTCGTTGCTTTTTTTAAGTTCCTGTTCTATTTTCTTCTTTTCTGTGACATCCCGAATAGCTGCAGAAATCACGAGGCCTTCGCTGGTTTCAATCGGACTTAAGCTTATCTCAACCGGAATTTCTTTGCCTTCCTTTGTTCTTCCAAACAATTCCATATCTTCTCCCATTACTCTTACCTTGGGATATTTTATAAAATTTATTCTGTGTGGCTCATGGAGGTCTTCATACCTGGCAGGTATAAGTATTTCAATCTTTTTACCTAATAATTCATGCCGCGAATAACCGAATATTTTTTCCGTTTGGGCATTTACAAATTCGATATAGCCCTCCTGATTGACAACAACCAATCCGTCAGGTGCCGATTCCAGAAAGCTTTTTAACTTTTCTTCCGAAATATTTTTTCCCGCAAAAAAAGAACCCTCGGTTTCCATATGCTTTATTTACTTCTCTAATGCGGATAAGTGCTTAATGTTCGGTCGGAATCGTGAGGTAGAAGAAGATAAAATTAGGAAGCAAAAATGATAAAACCTCCGTTGCCAATAAAAAACACGAAAAAGATCATAATGTATTTATCAAATCGACTTAATGCGCTTCCAGCCAGTTTTCCCCAGCACCAACTTCTGCAATTACCGGCACATCATGAGGCAATGGCATCGCTATTTGCATGCATTCTACAATAACAGGCTTAATCGCTTCAGCCTCTTCTTTCAAGGCATCAAAAACCAATTCATCATGAACCTGCAATATCATCTTTGATTTAAATTTTCCTTTTTTGAGTTCTTCATGCAGCCTGATCATCGCTAATTTTATCATATCGGCAGCAGTACCTTGTATAGGAGAATTAATGGCATTACGTTCCGCAAAGCTGCGAACAGTAAAATTTGCTGAATTAATATCCCTCAACCATCTTTTTCTTCCCATTAATGTTTGTACATAGCCATGTTCTCTTGCAAAATTGATTGTGTCATCCATGTATTTAGTAATACCATGAAATTCCTTCTTGTAATTATCGATGATTGCTTTGGCTTCAGTTCTTGATATACCGAGGTTATCAGCAAGGCCAAATGCACCCTGACCATAGATGATTCCAAAGTTTACACTCTTAGCCTTGTAGCGCATTTCTTTAGTTACTTCTTTTTCTTCCACGTTATAAACTTTAGAAGCTGTTGCATTATGTATGTCCTTATTTTGCCTGAATGCATCGCACATATTCGGATCCCCGCTTATTGCAGCCACTATCCGCAATTCAATTTGTGAATAATCGGCACTCAATAAAATATGATCCTTGTCTCT
>WNFY01006601.1_pt1 | contig 10316 bp, 9 predicted proteins | sample 5400091 | NCBI WGS metagenome assembly WNFY01 (sample SAMN13153364, study PRJNA577476) | soil metagenome | isolation source: 60 cm soil or saprolite under grassland replicate 1 | place: USA:California | collected 2016-06-15
GCCGCTGGCCGGCGAAGTGATCGTCAGCGTCGGCTTGCTGCTGCCACCCGAGGATGGGCCGGAGCCGTTCGAGCCGCATGCCGAGGCGGCAAGCAGCGCGGCGGCTCCGATCGTGATCGCCAACGTATGGACGGTTCGCATCGGTTGCTCCTTGAGGCTAGTTCATGTTCTCTTGTCTTGTACGGCGGCGGGGCCGGTGTAGGTTCATCCCGGCGGGATGAACCTACAGATAGCGGCCTTCCATAGCACATGTGGTTCGTTTCCGAAGGTGGCGGTGACCGGCAACCGAGTTCTCGCAATCGATGACGAACCCCGAGTCCTCGATTTCATTTCGCGTGCGCTCCGCGGCGAGGGCATTGATGTGGACACGGCCACCAATGGCGAGGACGGCTTCCGGCTCGCGCTCGCCCGAACCTACGATGTCATCGTTCTCGACCTGCTAATGCCAGGCACGGATGGTGTTTCGGTCCTGCACCGGATTCTGCGCAGAAAGCCCGAGCAGTCGGTCATCGTCCTGTCCTGCCTCACGGACACGACCTCGAAGGTCCGATGCCTTGAGATGGGCGCCGACGACTACCTGGCCAAGCCGTTCGCGTTGGACGAGCTCCTCGCGCGGGTCAAGGCGCGGATGCGCGACAGGGCGCCAGCGAACCCGCACACGCTCACGACGCGCAGGCTGGTGCTTGACCCGGTCCGGCAGGAGGCGAACGCCGGATCAGGACCGGTGGCGCTGACCCGCAGGGAGTCGATGCTGCTGGCCGAGCTCATGCGCAACGCTGGCGAGGCGGTGTCCAAGGAGCGGCTGCTCTCGGCCGTGTGGGGGTACAGCTTCCTGCCCGGATCGAACGTCGTTGACGTGTACGTGCGGCGGCTGCGGGCGAAGCTGGTGCCCGACGCCATCGTCACCGTACGCGGCATGGGGTACGGGGTGGACCTTGACTAGGCGAGCGACGGCATTCGCACGGCGGTACTGGGTTGAGATCGCATGGTGGCCCTTCGTGCTGATCAACGCCGCGGCCATCCTGGTGTTCCGCGACTGGGCCACGGTGCCCTTCCACTTCATCTGGATCGGGCTGTCGCTGCTGTACGGCTGGCGGGTCTGGGGGTTGCGCACCACGTCAATGACGCTCGCCGCGGTCATGCTTGTCACCGGAGTCGCGCTGGCGACCGATGTGTTACAACGCAACCAGGCGCCCGATGAGCTGACCGAGATCCCCCTGATGGCGACCGTGTTCGTGGTGATGGTCTTGTACGTCCGGCGCAGCGTCGCCGCCAGGGAAGAGATCCGCCGGGTTTCGGAGCACAACCTCGCGCTGTTGCAGCAGGAGCGGCAGTTCATCGAGGATGCCTCCCACGTGCTCCGCACGCCGCTCACGATCGCGCTTGGGCACGCCGAGCTGATCCAGCGAACGACGACCGACCCGGCCGCGGCACGCGACGCTGAGGTCGTCATCGACGAACTGAACCGGCTGAGGACGATCTCCGACCGGCTGCTTGAGCTGGCGGCGACGGAGCAGCCGGACTTCGTGCACCCGGTCGAGACGCCGATTCGCGAGCTAGTGACCGACGCATGCGCACGGTGGTCGTCCACGTGCCCGGCAGTCGAGCTCGGCCGGGTCATCGACACCTCGGTGCCGCTCGACCCCGCCCGCGTCCTCGACGCCCTCGACGAGCTGATCGGCAATGCCGTCCGGCACACGCCGGCCGGAACGCCCGTCAAGCTGTCAGCGCGGCGCGAGGACGGCTGCGTGGTGATGGCCGTGGCTGACATGGGACCGGGCATACCGCAAACCGAGCAGACCTGGATCTTCGACCGGTTCGCCCGCGCCGACGGTCGTGACGGGCGGACAAGCGTCGGCCTCGGGCTCGCGATCGTGAAGGCCATCGCCGAGGCGCACGGCGGATCCGTCGGCTTGCGCAGCGAGCCTGGCCACGGCGCGACTTTCGAGCTGCGGCTCCCTGTCTGAAAGCTGCACCGACCTCCTACCCCTGCGCTCACCCGATTGGCGGGCGGGGGATGTCCGTCGGCTGGTCGAAGGCGTAGTAGCGGTCATCCATGGAGTGGCCTGGCGCCCACATTTGCGACCTCAGCACGCGGTCAGTCGCCTGATCGATCCACAACGTGAACCACACGGGCTCCGGATCCGAGCCGTGCCCGCCGAAGAACGCCACCCGCGTCACGGCGACGTGGTCCATCGTCGCGGCGCCGACGACGGTCGGGTCGACGAACGGCTTGAATGGGTTCCACGCGAAGTACGGCACTGGGGCGAGCACACCTTTGGACTGCAGTTTCCACCGCGTTCCCGGGCTGGCGCGGGTATAGATCGAGGCACCGAGCCACCGCGTGTCCTGAGGGAAGTCACCGTACCACGTCCGCTCCGACATCCTGTGGGGCCGCGCGAAGGCGTAGGCGCTGCGGATGCCGGCCAGCACCTCGTCCACCCGGTAGCTGCGCAGGCGATCCATCCGGCGGGCCGTTCGCTCGGCGAGCGCGGTGCCGTCATGTGCGGGCAGCGGCGGCAAGGCGAAGGCCGCGGTGCCGCCGCCGCGTCCCGCGATCGCCACCGCCAGGCGCTCCCCGCCTCGCAGGTCGGCGGTCACGCCCCAGCACGACGGGCCGCACGCGGTGAAGACGGACCACCTGCCGCCGACCGACAGCCGCACCCGTGCGCGTGCTTTCGGCGACGGCGCGATGTAGGCGAACACCTGGTTGAATCCGGGACGACCGGGGTGCACGGTCAGACCGACCATCGTGTTTCCCGCACCGCGGGCGATCGTGAGGTCACCGGGCCGCGGGAACGGCGACGTCTGGGCCACCGTGCCGCGTGCTTCGCGTGACTCCGCCGCCTCACGTGCTTCCCGTGGCACCACGGGATAGGCAGCCAGTGCCGCTGCCGCTACCACAACGAGCAGCGCGAGTGCCGCCTCGCTTCGCACCATCACCCGCACCCGCCGCCAGGCGAGCATCGACAGCGGGATCATGGCGATGACGCCGGCGGCCTTTGCGACAAGCGTGCGGCCATACGCGGTGCCGAGCAGTTCGGACGGGCCGCCGAGCAACTGGGCCGCCTGGACGGCGCCGAGGCCCACTGAGACCCCGAACGCCCACGGCGCGACCCGTGAGAACCGGGGAACAAGCGCCCGGCCCGCGGTCGGCCAGGAACCGGTCACGCGGACAAGTGCCAGAGCCATGATGCCGCCGGCCCACACTCCGGCGGCCGCGAGGTGGGCGGCGTTGACGGCCATGCCCGCCCACGCAGGATCCACGTCAGCGGCATGCCCGGCGACCGCGACGGCGCCGACCACCGCGGTGAGCAGGAACGCCGAAAGGCGCCTGCCCACGACGGCCGTGATCAGCACTCCCGCCTCGAGCCCGATGCGTGCGACCCGCGCCCAGCCGGTGACTCCGATCGTCAGGTAGTCGACGATGCCAGCGACCGAGGCGCTTGACGTGGCCCGCACCGCCTCGATAACCACGACCGCGGCGCCGCTGACCAGCAGTGTGGTCGCGACGGGAACCACTGGCAGCCGCAGCGGGAGGTCCCGCCCTAGCCGCCGCAGCACTACGAGCCCGCACGCAAGCAGTAGAACGGCGTACTCGGCAGCGCGGGCGACCGCGACGATGATGTCCCCCCGAGAGGGCCCCGGCGACGAAGGCGCGGCTGACGCGGCGACGGAGACGCCGACGCCGAACCGGAATGCGCCGCTAACCGTGTGCCCGTCGACCTGGCTCACCGTCGTCCACTCGACACGGTAGACGCCTGGGGCGTTTGTCGACAGCGGCACCCGCATGGTTGCGCGGTACACCGTGCCCTGGAACCGCCGGGCCGCCGGGTCGATGACGGTGGCATGTGAGAACCCGCGCACGAGAGGCTCATCGAAGGTGAGAACGACCGCCGCCGGCGTCACACCCAGCGTTGCGCCTGCAGCCGGGCTTGACGAGACGAGGATCGCATGGGCCTGCGCGGGGGCGGCGATGAGCAGGAGCCATCCCGTGACGATCACGAAGCAGGCCAGCCGCGGCGCCCACCGCCTGGCGCGAGCCCGCGGGCTGGGCGTTTCCGCTGGCGGCATATTTAGTGCAGCGCGATGGCCAGGATGGCGAGCCCGACGAGAACCACGAGGACGGTGATGAACACCGTCGCGTGGTACTGCGTTCGGCTCGGCTCGGGCAGTCCAGCCGGGTTGCACTCCTTGCACACGGACCGGCCATATGCCGTTGGCTTGCCGCAGCGAAGGCACTGGTCCAGCGAGCGACTCTTCACTGCCGACTCCTTTTCACTGCCGACGGCTCAGTCCCCCTGCGGCCCGGTCGCGGGGTGCTGGGTTACCTCCTGCGGCGCGGCACCCGGGCCGTGTTGCCACTGCCGGCGTATGTCGAGCACCCAGCCGACGCTCGCGACGATGAACAGCACGCCACCGCCGACAAGCGCCCAGCGTGCCCCGACCGCCCCAACGACCAAGCCAACCGCAGCGAGGGCGAACACGACCGGCCAGATGGTTGGCGCAACGTGGGGTTCGGAATCCGCGCCCTCGTGTTGCGCCTGCCCAGGCCGCGCGGCGAGTACGGCGCGCGCCCGCCGCACCCCGGAGACCAGGTAGGCGCCGATGAGGAGCGCGCCTCCGGCCACGATGATCATCAGCGTGGCGCCCTCCCACTCGTATGTGACGCCGCCGTAGGTCACGCCCGTCACGATGAGGAACGCGCCAAAACTCATGATGATCCTCGAGAACAGGACCACCCGCGGTCACCTCCCCTCTTAGATCGTGGCGGCCAGTGACATAGCGAATACCATTCAGCCGGCTGTCGCCAGGTACAGGACGAGATAGATCACGACCCCGAGGGCGACGACGAAGTACCAGTAGATCCCCGCGGCCTGCACCGGATCGCGTTGCAACGCCAGTTCCCCCGAGTAGGCGCGGGCGAGGACCAGGGCCAGCAGCACCATGCCACCCACGACGTGGGCCAGCTCGAGCCCGATGATCATGTAAAACAGCGACTCGTAGATCCCCTGCCCGATGCCGAATCCAATCCCCTGGTAGCCGGCGGCCAACAGGGCAACGAAGGCTGCCGCGCACGCCAGCGTGCCGCCAAGCCAGCGCATCAAGCCACGCGGGTAGTCGGGGCGGCGGAGCCTGCGCAGCGCCTGAGCCATGGCGGCACCGCTGACAAGCAGAACGGCCGCTCCCACGCTGGGCAGCACGAGCGCGGGGCCAGGGACCCCGGCCGGTGGCCAGGCGCGCGCCGATGTGTAGGCGGTCAGGTAGATGCCGAAGAACGCCCCGAAGAACACGGCCTCCGATGCCACGAAGATGGTCATCGCCGTCACGGGGCTTCCGGCACTGAGTACGGCCTGCCGGTCGAGCAGTTCCGGTGAGGGCGCGGGCGCGGGGCTGGAGGCGGCGCTCATGCCGTCACCCCCGAGCCAGCGGAGGTGCCGCTCAACCTCAGGTCATAGACCGGCCGTTCGGACCTGATCACCGGCAGGGTGTCGAAGTTGTGCGGAGGCGGCGGGGACGAGGTCGCCCACTCCAGACTGTTGCCCTGCCACGGGTCGGCCGGCGCGGTACGGGGCCGGCGTAGCGATATGACCAGGTTGGCCAGCGCGACCAGCATCGACACGCCGATGAGGTACGCGCCAATGGTGGCTACGACGTTCAGCGTGGTCCAGCCGGCGTTCGCCGGGTAGGACGAGATCCGGCGGGGCATTCCCTGCAGGCCCAGGTTGTGCATCGTGAAGAACGCCACGTTGAACCCGATGAGCTGGAGCCAGAAGTGCACCTGACCGAGCCGCCGGTCAAGGTAGCGCCCGGTCATCTTTGGGAACCAGTAGTACATCGCGGCCATGATCGCGAAGATGCTGCCACCGAAGAGCACGTAGTGAAGGTGCGAGACGACGAAGTAGGTGTCGTGGATCGCGTAGTCCGCCGCGGGGGACGCCATCCACACGCCGTCGATCCCGCCGATGACGAACATCGCGATGAATCCCATGGCGAACAGCATCGGGGGCTCGAAGCGGAGTTTCCCTTTCCACATCGTGAACAGCCAGTTCAGGAACAGAACCCCGGTCGGCACGGATATCAGCTCGGTGGTCACGGAGAAGAAGGAGTCGTTGACCAGCCCGGTCGTGTACATGTGGTGACCCCACACGGTAAATGACAGACCGAGGACAAGCATGAGGGCCAGGATGGCCCCGCGGTAGCCGTACAGCGGTTTGCCGCTGAATACCGGGATGATCTCCGAGACGATTCCCCAGCCGCCCATGATGAGCATGTAAACCTCGGGGTGGCCGAAGAACCAGAAGGTGTTCAGGTAGTTGAGAATACTTCCGCCGTGGGCTGGGTTGAGGAAGACGGTTCCGAGGTGCCGGTCCGCGAACAGTATGATCAGGGTCGCTGTCAGCGCCGGGACCGCCAGCACGATCAGGATCGACGTGGTCAGCGTCGCCCAGGTGAAGATCGGCACCCGCGTCATGCTCATGCCCGGCGCGCGCAACCTGAGCACCGTCACAATGAAGTTGATCGCGCCAAGCAGTGAGCTGGTGCCCACGACGCCCAGACCCAGGATCCACAGGTCCTGGCCGGTCCCCTCCTGTAGCGCGAGCGGCACGTAGTTCGTCCAGCCGGCGGCCGCGGCTCCGCCCTTGGTCAGGAACCCGGCCATGATCGTGAGCCCGCCCACCGGCAGGAGCCAAAACGACAGCGCGTTGATCCGGGGGAACGCCATGTCGAGCGCCCCGATCTGGAGCGGCACGAAGTAGTTCCCAAAGCCTTGCAGCAGCGGGAGGATCACGAGGAAGATCATGAGCGTCCCGTGCATCGTGAAGGTCTCGTTGTAGGTCTGCGGAGAGAGGAAGGTGTTGTTCGGCTGCGCAAGCTGAGTCCGGATCAGCATCGCCATGAAGCCAGCGATCGCAAAGAACGCGAACGAGTTGACGAGGTACAGGATCCCGATCTTCTTGTGGTCGGTGGTCATCAGCCACGCGAGCGCGCGCCTGGAGCGCGGTTCCGGTGCTCGTGTCTCTGGCGGAGCTACTACCGTCATCTTCTTCCTACCCTCTCCAGCCCGATGTTGGAGCGACGCAGCTAGTGCGTCCCGCCCACGATCAGGGTTCCCGCCATCGCCGGACCGTGGATGTCGCACTGGAAGTAGTATCTTCCCGGCTTCAGCGCCGGACCAGTGAAGGTCTTTGTCACGGGTCCGGTGAGGTTCGGCGTGAGGAACAACCGGTGCTTGGTCTTCGGGCTGTCCCAGATTGCGAAGTTGTGGGCTATTCCGGCGTCCTCATTTTTTATTGTGATGCGGAAAGGCCTGCCGGCCAGCACCGCGAGGCAGGTCTTGTCCCAAGAGATCTGGTGCGCGACCAGCGCGATCACCGATCCAGTCGGCTTGCACGTTCCGCCAGCCTGAGCGGCCCGCTGTTCGTGTTGTACCCAGGCGTGGAACTCCGCCAACGGCACGACCTTCAGAACGAGGGTCATCCGCGGATGCCACAACCCGCAGAACTGTGCGCATCGGCCCTGGTACGTGCCGAGCTTGGTCGGCGTGATCGTGAAAACGTTCGGGTGCCCGGGAACCGCGTTCTTCATGTACAGCAGACGCGGCACGTAGAACTCGTGGATCACGTCCGTGGACCTGAGGTCGATCCGGGTCGGCGCGCCGACCGGCAGCTCCATCGTCATTGACTTCTTGAGGGTCTTCCCGGTAACGGTGATCCCCTCGTTCACGTAGTGCGCCGACCACTCCCACTGGAATGCGGTGATCACGAGCCGTTCCCTGGGGTGGGGGTCGTTGTGGTCGACCCTGGTGACCGCCACCTCGCCGATCGCGAGCAGCGCGATGATGATGGCCAGTGGACCGGCGAAGAACATCGCCAGTGCCCTGTTGTTGCCCGGGTCCTGCACCGGCGAGGAATCGTCACCGCGCCGCTTGCGGTAGCGGAACGCCGAAAAAAGCAGCATGCCCCAGACGAACAGGAACACCGGAAGCGCGAGCCACAGGATGATGTAGAAGAGCCCGTGTACCTCGTCGGCCTTCTTCGATATCCCGGCCTGCACGCATGCGGAAGTTAGCAGCAGGACCGCCAGTGCCGCTGCCACCCGCAGCGGCCGACCCGGGCCGGCCGCTGCGGAGGTCAGCCGCGCCGTGGCGGTCTGGTCGCGGTGCTGCGCTCGATCAGACATCCGCCTTCCTTATCTCAGGACACCGTGAATGGCGCGATCATACCGATGGTGACGTGCGGCGGGCCGGTGCCGCCGCCGGCCTTGCCGGTCTGCCAGCAGGTCGCCACGTAGTTCCCTGGCGGCAGATCCATGCTGACCACGGTGGTGCCGCCGACGGGGAGCGGGTCGCCGCTGTCAGCGAAGTGGATCCAGTCATCCTCGGCGTTGGGGCCCTTCTTCTTGGCGTCGTTGATCACGTCCTGCGCGGTCTTGCCGGCGGGCAGCTGCAGCACCACGAACTCGTGGTCGATCGCGAACGACTCCTTGTTGGTGAACGCGACCTGCAACGGCTTGTTCGCCGGCACGGTCGACGGCATGCCGTGGTAGGTGAACTTCTGGACAAAGACGTTGTAGGTCGGCCCGGCCGGGGCGGCCGGGGCGCTCACGGAGGTGGACGCGGTGAACGGCGCGGCCATGCCGATGGTGACGTGCGGCGGGCCGGTGCCGCCGCCGGCCTTGCCGGTCTGCCAGCAGGTCGCCACGTAGTTCCCGGGCGGCAGATCCAGGGTGATCAGGACGCCGCCGCCGGTGTCGACGTCGCCGCTGTCACCGACGTGGACCCAGTCGTCCTCGCCCTTGGGGCCCTTCTTCTTGGCGTCGTTGATCACGTCCTGCGCGGTCTTGCCGGCGGGCAGCTTCAGCACCACGAACTCGTGGGTGATCTGGAACGACTCGTGGTTGGTGAAGGCGACGTGGAACACGCGGTTGGCGGGCACGGTGGTCGGCATGCCATGGTAGGTGAACTTCGACACCGACACCTGATAGGTGGGGATCGTCGCAGCCGCGGGGGAAGCGGTGCTGGTCGGCGTGGTTGACTTCTTGGCGGCCTTGGGTGCGCTCTTGGCGCAGGCGCCGAGCGCCACGAGCACGCACATTACTGCGAGGACAGCGACGAACCGTGATTGTCGGCGAAGGCGCTGAGCGCTCGGTTCGGCTGCGCTTGCCGCTCTCATCTCTCCTCCTTCGGGTCCTTCGGGCCCAATGCGAACTGCCCGGTGCGCGAGACAGAGGACCCAACCAATGGGCATCTGCTCGTGCCTGCTCCGGGAGCCAGACAGGAGAATTCCTATTCAGAGGTGTCTCAGAGGTATCCGAATAAGAGTTCAGACGTATCCGACTAGGAACGTCTAGTCCTGCGCCTGTGGCTGCGGCAAACATGAGAACTCTGTAACGAAGCGCACGCCTGACATGACGAATTATTCATGTCGAGCGGCTTGGTTGCCCCCACGTGCAACCCTTGGCTGCAGGCTACCGGGCGATGGGAGCGTCACGCTGTTCGATATTAGCGATGTGCTGACAGCCTGGGAGATCGATCCCGCGCCCACGATCGGTATCGGCGTGGCCGGGTTTGCCTATCTCGCGGCGTTGCGCAGGGTGCGCTCCCCGCAGTCGAGGAAGGGCTGGCCGCGCGGGCGGCTGGCCGCATTCGGCGCTGGGTTGCTGGTCCTGCTCGTCGCGATCGATGGGCCGCCCGACTACTTCGCACCGAGCTCGTTTACCGCTCACATGGTCCAGCACCTGCTGATCCAGCTCGTTGCGGCGCCGCTGCTGCTCCTCGGCGGGCCGATAGGTCTGCTGCTACGTGCCAACCCGCCCTGGCTGCCCCGGCGGACGCTCGGCCGTGCGCTGCGCAGCCGCGCAGTACGCGTCATCTCCGATCCCCGCATCACGTTCACGCTGTTCGCCGTGATCGTTGTCGGCAGCCATCTGACGCCGCTGTACAACCTCGCGCTGGAGCGGGACTGGGTGCACCAGCTGGAACATGTTGCGTACCTGCTCACCGCGCTGCTGTTCTGGTGGCCGGCCATCGGGGTCGATCCGGCTCCGCATCGGCCCTCGTACCCGGTGCGGATGCTCTACCTGCTCCTGATCATGCCGGTGATGGCTTTCCTCGGGATCGCGATCGCCGATGCGGGCCGCGTCCTCTACCCGTACTACGCCGCGCACCCGCCGCCCTGGGGTGCGAGCGCGTTGTCGGATCAGGGCCTGGCTGGGACTCTCATGTGGGAAAGCGGGATGCTCACCGTCGTGCCTGCTCTCGGGATCATCCTGCTCCGCTGGCTGGACACCGATGCTCGCGACCAGGCGAGGCG
>WNFY01007375.1_pt1 | contig 10315 bp, 8 predicted proteins | sample 5400091 | NCBI WGS metagenome assembly WNFY01 (sample SAMN13153364, study PRJNA577476) | soil metagenome | isolation source: 60 cm soil or saprolite under grassland replicate 1 | place: USA:California | collected 2016-06-15
GGCAATTCGCGCAGAGAGGATAGAAACGTACACTATCCTGTGTGTCCTCTAAATGCTTCGCTAACTTTGATTTGAGCAGCACTAACTCTTTTTTTGATAAGAAACACTCGAAAAGTGAATACTGCGTCCATGTGCCAAAACCTGAAAGGATTTTGTGAATCTTTGTGCGCCTGCGATCATCAGGAATGTCATAAGCTATGACGTAGCATGTCGTCTGACCGGAAGCGATCGTTTTTGTTGTCATAGTTGTAGCTACCTACCTGGTGATGAAAGGCGGATACTCGTTTATCTCGCCGGTCAAGTATTTTGCTAAGAGCCGCGCTTGCAACTCTAAACAGCGTCTGTACTTCACTTTATAGCCAAAGATAGGATGCGTGATCTCCTCATTGAGGCGTTCCTCGAATCTCGTTAAGAACGTCTTGCGCGGCTCATTCTTCAGGCGGTACGCTCCTAACTCAATCTGAAAATCATCTTTCGTGAGCATGCGATTGTTTAGCAGCGTCAATACTACGGAATCAACGATGAGAGGTCTAAACTCTTCCATCAAGTCAAGAGCGAGCGCTGGCCGTCCGTAGACGGAACTGTGCAGGTATCCGATAAACTGGTCAAAACCAATCATTTGCACTGCGCTGGAGACCTGGGTGGTGAGCAAAGAATAACCATAGCTCAGTAATGCGTTAGTGGGATCGGTTGGCGGTCGCTTCACTCTTCCTGCAAAAGGCCATTGCTGTTTATCGCTGAGCATGTCGCTAAAACAATAAAAGTAGGCAGCGCTGCCAGCACCCTCCAGCCCCAGAATTGTTTCTAGCGGCGTTCCCTCGATACCGCTATCACCAGTGGCGAGCGTGGTTGGTGTTGTTTCTACTGTCGTGTAGAGTTTGGAGAGCTGGCGAATAATGCTGGTTAGCTGGTCAATCTTCTCGTTGAACTGTGGATCAGTTTGGCGACGGTTGTAACGCTGCAACATTGTACATCACAACGACATCCACCACTTTGATCAGGGGAATGCGCTTCTTAAAAGCGGCTGTAAGTACGACTCCACCCTCGCCACGTTTTTCAGGAACCTCTATCAGGAGGCAGTCTTCAGTGTCGCGTCGCACAAGGGCACGATCTTCAGTTAGATAGAGTGTCGGCAAGAGAACCTCCCTTTCTACCGGTCAACAGCTTTACCTCGTCAGGCAAGCACAGTGAGAGCAAGCTACAATCACGGCAGCGAGCCGCCATTTTGCCATCAAGTGGCACTGGTGGCGTATCAAGGGCGGCTATCTGAAAGGCCAGGTCAATTGTCGCCCGTGTCTTTGCTCGTAGCGCGTCTGTGAAATACACCTGTACGCGCTTGCGCGAACCAAAATAGAAAATATATCCGTAAGGAATAGCGGCCTTATCTGGCAATCGCTCTTCCAAACACAAGGCCTGGGCGCAGAGCTGGATATGGTCATTGAGCCATTTCCCTTCCTTACCATGCTTATACTCCACCGGTATCATTATGCCTTCCTGCTCCTCTACTATATCAGCGAAGCCAGAAAGGCGTAGTGCTTCGCTATAGAGATAGAGGTGATTAATCTTTATTTCACCCTCTTCTGTCGTATGTTGTCCGGGTTGATCGGCTTTCTGGTGCAAGAGTGTCCCTTCAAGCACAAATTCATTTACCAGCATCTCACCCTCAACAAACTCATAGTAGAAGCGGCGCGGACAGTACTCAATCGCATTCAGGTAAGAGAGTGGTATCGATTCAGGTGCAGCGCGTTTACTCATACACTTGCCTCCTCGATCGGCTCGTTTTGCCTGGGAGAAACAATTGCGATGTTTGTGCAGCGCGCCTGGCCCATGCCCATTGTAGTTTTGTAGCCAACACCGCTAAATAGAGCGAAGCGTGCCAGGGGTGATAACCACGAGGCTTCGGGAGCTATAGGTGATCCTTTCACTTCGTAGATGACATTGCCCTGAAACCCCGATTGGCCGAATTTATTGGAAGGCAGATAGCATGTTTCCAATGAGTATCGTGAGACAATTACCTGTTCCTCACACCAGGTGCCGATATCGCGAGGTGTAACACCACTCGTTACCAGGCGTAGATCAGGAGGGGCAAAGAGATCCCATTGTCGGGCCAGGCTTTCGAAAACAAAACTGGGTTCGGGAAACATCTTCAGTAATTTTCCCCATTGTTTTTGTCCCATGCTAAACGCAGTTGGTGTAGCAAACTCAAAATGGTACTGTTTCTGCGCCTTTTTTGCTGTACATAATTCGGCAAAAGATGAGTATGCTACCCACGATTGGGCAGTATTACCCGGCTCAGGCGTACTTAATAGGCGGCTAATTTCAAAGCGAGCATCCCCTATACGTACCGTGAGCGCTCGAGGTTTCGTAATCAGATACTGTGCAAAAGTACCAAATACCGTCGCGTCCAACATGGTAATGCGCAGCCAGTAGACCTGCCCAGGCGTTACCTGCACCACCTGGTTTTTCGCCATTATCTCTTCCAACTGTGCGGCAGAGAGGTGATTGAAGCCCTGTAACAGACCAAGCGTATAGGGACGACGCTGGTTCGGCGTATGCAGCCACTCTGCCAGAGCAGGATCACCCTGCCGCACCATATCTAGAAAAGCCGCCTGCACGTGGTTCCCAGAACTGGGCGAGACAAGTCCCGGCTCGGTCGGGTGGAGGCGGAGGAGCATGGAGAAGAGTTCGCCACGGTTTGAGGTCATTTTATTGTAACCTCCCCACCAAAGTAGCTCATATCCAAAGGTATATATTTATCCTCTTTATCATGAAGAGACTTATCGGCAACGATTTTACAACAGGGGCCGGTTACTCGTGGGTTTGATAATAGGCTTGCTGGTGGCATAACGACTATGTCAAATGTAGAAAGGCGATTACGAGGAATATCAAGAGGGTTGATGGCGCATGCCGCCAATTGCGGCTGTTTTAGGTCCACGACTTGTGCTGCTTCTGAGCCAACTTGATGCCATCTATAGCTGATTTCAGCTTTTGCCATCCACTTCCCTAATCGCACCCATGTTGGTAGTTGCCCTTCTTCATCCGCAAAAACGAAGAACTCAAACGTCGATCCAGGAGCAAGTTCTTTGGCTCTTCCAAACACTACTCGGTTTTTGCTTTCCTTCGGAGCTTTGCTATAATAGGGTATTGTTGCCATCTTGAAGGTGATGAAAGCAAAGTCTATCTGTAGAGGACGGGCAGGCGTAACGTAATAGCTACCTACTCTCTCTGGTCGTAGTTCCTCCTGATAATGTGGTTCCTGTGATCCGTTGAAGTAGGCAGGAGCAGGTTGTACCAAGCCTAGTGCATAGGTTAAGCCGTAGTTATGCAAGTACTTTTCGGTCTCGTAAAAGCGACCAAATTCGTGGCTCGCATAATACACGTTATCATGCAGGGTCATATGGCAACGAGCGATATATGTAGCCATTATCTGTCACTTTCTGTTTCACAATCATCAAGAAGCTACTTTTCATCTTGTTTGCCTTTGCTGTTCTTTCTCTCTGGTTTTGCCCCTGCTCCATAACGACTGTAGTAGTTCTGACTTTCTGTATATGCCTGTTGCAAAACTTCAACAAGTGTATCCTCATTTGTGACAAGTGCATTGACTTCTTCGATCAAAGCATCCAGATTATCCCCGGTGAGTGAAAGATGTGTGGTGACATGATCCTCCTGTAAAAGAGTGGGTAGGGAATCTTCAATATTCTGTACAAGTGTAGCAGCTTGGTATGGACCTTTATTGACCTGGCTGTCGTCGTCTTTCTCAAGCATATCGTAAAGCGTCTGGGTCAGCTTCAAATTCGAGAAAATCTCTCCATCAGCGAAAATGACCGCAGCAATGCGATTTTCTAATGTTCCGGTGCGTGTTGTCTGTGCCCCATAACGCTTGGTGCGAAGAATATTGTTGAACACATAGAGGAATTCAGCCTCTGTAGGATCACGCAAAGTGATTACAGATGGGAAGAACATCTGCGGTAATACATGATCTTGCTCGCCAAAACTATGCTTTGTTTCCCCACTCTTGCTCATTGTGCCATGCTCATATGGTGCATTGAACGTCATTGCTTCATGAGACTCATCATAGTTGGAGAGCGAGAAAGCAGAGTCATTCATGACCTTTGAACGCTCACTTCCTTCCTGCCCAATCGCAAATCCATAGTAAATGCAATCTGGACAACGTTTACAAAACTTTGCGCTGTTGTATTCACAATAGTTGTCTGTATCTGCACTGTCTTCGCTCACAAAATTGTAGCGGCGTAACAATTCGCGGCCTGTGAGGCGCTCAGGGGTGGTCTGCTTGCGTTTGAACATCACGATACGGCTAATAACGGAAGGATTTTCCCCGTTAACTGCGCATCCCGCATTCACTCGTGCAAAATTTAACTGCTGATCGGTTTGAAAAAGAGGGAAAGAATTTGTCTCCCGCAGTACCACAAAATGGGCATATCGACCCATAGGTACCTGCGGAATGGATGTATGGAAAAGCTTGTTGGTGTCAATTGTTTGTAAAAACAAGTTCAAATCTCCTTTCGAATACTATTGCTGTGGAACCAATTCCTCAGCAGCAATCTGCGTTTCGTTGTCGTCAGTAGTTTGTTCGGCTGTGGAAGTGTTGGATGACTGCCCTTTGTTTCTGTAGTGACTCCTTCTAAAAGCAACCTCACATGCGTTTTTGAAACGGTTCAGGCGGCTGTTGAGTACACTTCTCTGTCCTTCTGCGTAACCCAGGAAGACCTCCTTGTAAAAGTATTCCACAAATTCTGAAACCAGGCCTTCTTCCTTCTGATTGGCTGTACCGTTCTGGTGGAAAAATGCCCTCCCGGTTGCTCCATCGTGGCTGACAATCTCCAACCATGCAAGAAGTTTCCCCACCATCTGTAGCTTAATCTCGTCGTCGGTAAGGTTCAGTGTATCCTTGATAATGCTTTCAGCAGCAATATCAACCGGACGTACGAGAGCATGAGATTTGGGAAAAGGTTTCCCAGGGGTGAAGGGACTATAGAATTTGCTGTAGAGTTCGACTACCTGCTCGTGGCGTGTTGCCATCTTGTTCATGACATCTCCTTCATTGAAATGGTAGTAGTTGACAAACTGGCGATAGATATGTGTGTAATGGTTGGCTTTTTCAGCTGGTATGACCTCCATTTTAGCTTGGCGCATTTGTTCCTGAAGAAACGAAAAGACGAAAAGTTGATCCGTTTCCAGGTCGCGCCCGATACGTGTAAATCTTTCTAATTTCAAGTCGCCACCGACTCTTTCTGTGTCAATGTGCAATTCAATAGCACGACTGAATGCTGCTAGCGTGCCACTGATCCAATCACCCTCTCTTCGTTTGCTATCGCTACTGCCAAATAACTGATCGAGCCGCAAACGTGCCGAAGCTGAGTTGAGCAAATAACGTACCGATTGGTGAGGCGCGTCGAGTACTACCGTCTCTGGGAAGTCGGCACAAGAATTGAAGAGGGGAAGATATGACTCGGTGACGACAACTCTTGCGCCAGTTACCAGGGGAAGTGCAAGACCTAACCATGTAGCCTCAACCCATGAGGCAGTAGTTGCTTTTGTGGTTTCACCCGCCTTTTTCTTACTGAATGTCTTTTTCGCAAAGAAGATAAAACCTGGATACTGATTTTTTTCGTAGCGGTCAAACAGGTACATCCTTCCCTTCTCCTCTTGTTCCTTTTTCTCGTCTTTCTCTTCTCTTTTTTCTGTTTTCTGATCTGGCGGTGTGAGATTGAAAAAACTCAAGTTCAAAATATCGGCAACGTTCACATTTTCTTTTGCACGTAAGACTTCGCACACTTTGTACAACTTGAGATTTTGCATCTTACGGATAATGTAGTTTGACAAGTGGAATGTCTGATTTGTGAAGAAAAAGCCTGGATAGAGGAAGAAGTATTTCAATTCTAAATCCTCATAGCTTTTCCCTGTTTCGGTGATTCTCCCCTGGCTTCCACGTTTGTCTTGTAACAATATCTTGCGCAACATCAACTCTAATGAGCAGATAGAGCAGATACCACCTGCATTTTCACCTTTGTACAATGGCAAACGGTTTTTATAGACCCAGGGCTGAAAGAGTACAGATGCTTCTTCCTGCTGATTTGTTGGATATGCAGAATTGCAAATAGTACACGAAAGTTGATTCAGGCGTAGCTTTTTCGCGTTACCGTATCCAGCCAATTCTGCGGCAAAGTCTGGTAGAGCTTCGATATGAGATGTAATCCCAAAGCCAAATGAGAGGTTTTTATCTAAGTAATCTGCGAGATCACGCAGGTATGGCCCCTGGAAATTCTCACTCGCCGTCAATTCCTTACCGGCTAGTTGTAATAGCTCATCTATCAGTTCCTTAAAAAAGCTTTCCAGACTATCTCCCAAGCTTTCCGCTTCGAGCGATGCAAGCGAGTGAGTTTTAAGATACTGCGCTGCTATCCAATAAAAACGGTAGCCAACGCCACCGCTGCTCGGAATTTGCTGCGCCTGATCCCAGATGGCTTCACCTAAGCGGGCTACGAGTCGTTTTTCTAAGTCCATTTTGAGATGCACAGATCTTTTACCCAGGTTGTCTTCTATGAGATGCGTATAGTTCATGAGAAAACGGCCTAACTGAGCAATACGTTCATTCGGGGTGTAGTCAAGAGCTATATTTCCAGGAATCACCCCCTTTGCTTGCATCTTTATCATGCTTTGTAAGGTATTTTCCGCTACATTTACCTTACTTTCACTCAGCGTTTTGTGTATGAACAACGCTAAAAATTTTTCTACATTCAAAAAATCATGAAGATAACGTGGATATTTGAGCAACCCTAGATGATTAAAGCCGAATCCAGCGCCCTCATTTGCGATATCGCTGCAAGCTTCTTGTATCTCCTCTTCTACAGCTTTATGCACGGTATTATGGTCAATAGTTGGTATAATGTGGCGCTGTGGATTCAGATAGACGACTCCATTCGGGAAGTATAAATAGGGAACAAGTTGTTCCTGTCCATTTGTATAAATGTTCCGCAGATAACGGATCGCGGCGTTGTTGATCTGATTGCTCAAAAAACCGCGCACTTCTGCTAGCTTGTGATATGCCAGGGTGAATTGACCTCCGGTAAGTTGCCCCATGAGATCAAGAATGCCATATTGGCGGGTTGCGGCACTGCTTGTCAGAGCATCTTCTGGTGATTTTATAAAGAAGGCAATCATATCGCTGAATGTGCAGAGATCGCGTAGCGTAGACTCAATACGGGTACGAAACTTATGTGTTCCAGAACGGAGTACTTCTAAAGCATTGTCGTCAGCTAAAAGAGTCTCAGGAGAGACAAATGTATAATGGCTAAGATTGATGTCCCGGCTGCGTTGGGTATTGACTGCTAGCCAGAGTATCTCGTATCCCCAATTCTCTACATCGGGAAAGAAGGCGTTTGCGTTAAGCCTTGCAAGCTCGGCAAGGATTAGCTGACGAGCCTCTGCTGCCCCTTTTGTGGTCAGTGTTTGGAGTTTATCACCGAGAATTTTGTCGAGATCGTGCATCGAGTAGGCCAGAACATAGAGTTTTAACTCGTCCACTTCGAGACGTGAGAGAAGTGACAAGCGCCGCTGCTGGGCCTCGTATACTAAGGTCAGCGTGGGAAAGAGGCCATTCAAGATATGAGTGACCATCATTTGATCAGCGTTGTGGGCAAAGTGTGCAACCGTCGTGCCTTTAGCAGGATATAAACTGTAGCGCTCGATCATCGGCTCAAGCATTGTTTTAGCAAACGAGGATATTACTGCGTGTACATTGCTTTCAGTTTCAAATCCAAGTGTGACTTGTTGCAAAACATCGGTTAGAAACATGCATATGCTCCTTTAGACAATAAAAAACTCATCGCTATCATCCTTCGCTGTCTTCCAGAAAACAAGTGAATGAGCAAGCAATGCATTCAGTCCAAATACGATACTTCGCTCCATGCCATCTTTATCTCTCACCCCATAGACTGGAAATAGCATGTGAAGCCCATTTTGTCTCTTAAAGTCCTTTGGCTTACCTTCAACGACGAGACATACTAACGAAAGTTCGGCTAATCTATCATTGACGGTATCGTCCAGATGATTGGCGAGTGTTCGGCTATTCTGGATCATGAAGTTATCGTAGACATGAACCTGGTTCAGCTTCTTCCTAAATGAGTAAGCACTCTCCAAACTGAAATTTTCTCGCTCCTCTGTATATGCCTTCAGGTGTACATAGAGATGCAATTCGCGACTACGATATTTTTGAAAATCCTGTTTGCTGTCCTCAACCATTTTCATAAATGTTAGTTCAGGTATTGGGTCGAATATGGTATTTGCCAGGAGGAAGAAGAGATTATAGCGTTTGAATTTTTTATCGGTTTCGTCGAAGATGCCGCAGTCCAGCGGGCTTCTCCCTCGAAAACTGTTTAACTCAGCCAGAATCTGCCTCTCGTCTTCGTCCTCTGCCATCGCTCGATAGCGTCCAACTTGTTTTCCAATCCAATCTTTATTGGTAGCGTGTCTATAAACTCTGTTGTACTGTTCACGCAACGCTATTGAGAGATCGTATTTCCCCTGTTTTCCTATCTTCCAATCTTCTGCACTTGCAATAATATGCGCTGCTTGCAAGCCTCCCCAACATCCCACATAGCGCTTAAACTCCTGGTCAGGTTGAAAAATGGGCTTGAGGGTAGTAACCACCTCAGCATCCTTGATTGTGGCGAACTCCTTCTCAATGCGTAGCGTCTCAAGAAACGCTACTCGCTCCACTTCCGAGCCATCACTAAAGTGAGTGGCGAATCTGTCAACGATCCAATCTGGAAGGAGCGCATATGCCTGGTACTCGTCCCATCCTTCATGCCGTCCCAGCCGTCCCAGTCGCTGAATGAAGGTTCCAGCGTTGGAAGACTCAAAGATCAGCAGATTGATCTTGAAATCAACACCAACATCTACTGTACTTGTAGCAATGATAAACTGTACATCTGGATTGCTCATTGCATCATTGCGTGCTTCGGGGTCAGTCAAGCCTGTGTTTTCGCCAACTTTAATGCTTCTCTTTTCTTCAAATTCACGCTTGTAATAAGCTACCAAGCGTTTAGCAGTTGCCACAGAGTTAACAATGAAGACTCCTTTTGTCTTAGGGTGAGCATGAAAAAAGTCTAAGAGTTCTCCTATATGCTCCTCAGCCCAGGCATAAGCCCCTTTCTCACTGAGACTATGAAGATGAAGCGTAACAGGTTGGACAATGGGCTTTTTAGTGTAGTCTAAAGCTTGTGTGGATGTATATTCTCCTTTCACTTCTTTTATCCGGAATCCCCCATTTTCTAGAAGATTCCTAAACAAACGTGTAGGAGTCGCCGATAGAAACACGTATTTTAACTTGTGGTCAGGCTGCGCTATTCTGTGGTAGTTCAAAATGTTCACCACCGAAATAACCTGCGGTTGGCCAAAGATATGGAATTCGTCAAAGATGAAGTAGTCGAAGATGGTCGGTATTTGGTAGACAAACTCTCGTTTATCCTGATAACTTCCATAGTTGTAGCTGCTCATCAGGTGAAAAAGATCCGGGTTGCTCAGGATGTAGTTGTTATTCTTTAACAACGTAAGGATTACTGATGAACGACTGGTATTCTCATATTTCTCGATTTCTTCTGTAATGCGATCACTGTACAATGTTTGGCTGGTATAGTCAGATGGAAGGCCAAATTCACCCATGTATCTCTCTACTTGTCTGGCTTGATCTTTAATAAGTTCGTTCGTAGGGTAGAGTAGAAGGGCATATTTATTGTCTGCAAGCATTGGCAATTGCCCCGCTAAGCTTTTCCCGTCACCTGTAAGTGCAGTATCAATGATTACATCTGCATCGGAATTGTTGAATGCTTGCCACATTTGAGCTTGATGACGACGTAGTCTAGACTGATAAATGGAAGGCAATCTGGACGTGTTCAAACCTTTGAAATCGTTATCGTCAGCCAAACGCGAATATACTGGTCCCAGCTTTAGGGTAAGTGTCCTCATAGTTAACTTGTCTCCAAATTTACAGTGTGAAGGCATAGAGACTTTGCTTAGTTTGCCATCACACTCGCCTTGGTTCAATCATAAATCATAGCAGTGACACCACGTGTCACAAATTACCGTTTTTCCAGGACAATTTCTGTCCTCTTTATTTTTGGTAGTAGTTATGCATCCTCTCCACCTCTTTCCGCATCTTCTCGCGTAGTTCGGGGGGACTGACAAGCTCGGCTTTGTCGCCATACTTGTGTAGTTGTTGGATAATGCGCCAGTCGTTGTAAGCCTTGGCTCGCACAAGTACCCGGCGTCTCTGTTTGCCGTTTTCATCGATGTA
>WNFY01006602.1_pt1 | contig 10314 bp, 8 predicted proteins | sample 5400091 | NCBI WGS metagenome assembly WNFY01 (sample SAMN13153364, study PRJNA577476) | soil metagenome | isolation source: 60 cm soil or saprolite under grassland replicate 1 | place: USA:California | collected 2016-06-15
AGGTCGGGAAGGGTTCCAGTATGCCCTCCAGATGACTATTGATCGTCTGATCAAGGAGTGTGATACGATGGAGCAACACCACAGATTAGCAGAGGGCCAGCTTTCACGGCGTGACGCGTTGCTCGTTATCGCTGGCTTGCCACTTGCTTTGCTAATTAAAATACAAACGGGCTTGCTGACACCAGCACTTCTTGAAGAATTTTTAGCGCAATGTACTGCTAGCATGGCCATATGCTGGCATCTCCTGAAGGGAACAGAGTTTTACCAGATAGAAGCTCTGCTCTCACGATACTTACCAGTACTGGACAAACTCGCCTATCAGCCATCGAAGTATCAGAAGAATATTGCCAGCTTGGCGGCACAAGGACACTTTCTTTCTGCCACTCTAACACTGCATCAAAATAATCTCCCAGCTAGAGAAGCACACTGTAAACAGGCGATACAACTTGGTCAGTTGGCGGAAGATATCAACCTTCACATGACTGCACGTAAGTGGTTGGCTGTGACATATTATTATGCAAAGAGCCCCATCAAGGCGCTGCAAGTCTACCAGGAAATCGAACCATTTATCGGTCATATTTCGCCGTTGTTACGAGGAAGCGTTTATATCAAAATGGCCGGAGCATATGCACATTGTGGCCAAGAGCAAGAGGCATTGCGCAGTATACGGATGGCTCAGGAATCTTTCCCTGAACACCCAGAGCAAGATCCTTGTTTTGCCTATGCCGATTGTGGGCATCTCACCCTTCCTCTTTGGGAAGGTTCTGCGTACCTCGAACTTGGTCAACCCAAAGAAGCATGGAGCGCGCTGGAGCGTATTGAGAAGCTACCAGCGGTTATCATTTCTGAGCGGGGGCGTATCGAAGCCATCACGCATCAGGCAGAGGCGGCTATTATGTCAGCAGATCAGGAACTCTTTTGCACTTATATTGAAGTAGGAGTGAAAGGGGCAAAGGCATTAGGAAGCGATAAGCGATATAACGAAGCTTTTGATGTGTATAAGCAGGCAAAGAATTTATGGCGTAATGAACCAAGGGTGAAGGACCTACAAGATTTGTTTGTTCGATGACAATTACCCTATAAACCAAACACAGCGGCCCGGGCAATTATATCTCACTGGTGGCCAAGTATCTGCTTCTCTTCTGTCGCCAGCATATTTTCACTTCGTCACATATTGACTATATCACAGTTTTTTAATCAGCTCTCAACGAGAAAATTGTCTCATAAGCAGATACCAAGCCGTTGACAAATGATGTGGGTAGCTTGAGTTAAGACCTTTTCACGATCTGACCGTTCCATCTTAGCAAGTGGTTTTTCAGGTGAGTTGAGTGGGTGAAACCTTTCTAACCCACTATTCATAATATCGCAAGGACTCACGTGGAGAAGCAGAATAACAGTTCCTTGAGTCATCGCACGATAGAGCAGTTGTGGAAGCTCATCGCATGCAATGGAGTCACAAGCCATAAGATCGGCGCTTACTAATACTACTGCAACAGCGCATGATTGTATAGCTTGCGCTCTTTCATTTTGCCAAAGAGTGCCTGGCTGAATTTGGCTAGCATCCCAAAGATCGATGACTCCCTGTCGTATCTTTGGCTGGAGGTGAGTGCGCAGCCGTGCTGCAAATTTTTCATCGGCGTGACAATGCCAGATACCAACCTTTTGTGAGAGACGGGCAGGAGTATTGCCTTCTGCCTGCTTTCTTTGTCTAAGAATGTCAGAAGCTTCATGCTGTGAAAAAGCCCTCTGCTTCAATTTCGTGGAAAGGCGTTTTTTTATAGATCGAGGTGTAGTGGTATGAGATGTTAGATGGACCTTTCGTTGCCGTCTAGATTTTGCCGATAGGCGGGCATCAAGCATCCACTGAACTACATAGGTAATGCTCAATAACGGAAATGCACCATTGGAATACCATGCAGAGAGATTGAATGCAAGCATAAGCGCTATAAAGCTGAAGATACCAATGTAGATATACTGCTTCTTTTGATTCGGGCGCAGTTGGTAAGTACTAACGATTGAGAGCAATCGAAACCACATAATAGGTATGACGAGATAGACAAACACTTTCAACTCCGTCCATATCCAGGAGGGAACTGGAAAGGATCTTTCAAAGGTGCAAATAAGCGCAGCTAAACCACCCAGAAAATGGAGAACAACGAGTAGCGCTCCGACAAGAAACAAAATTTCTACAACATCGATTGTTCTCATCCAGACTGTGCTTACCAAAGTCTGATGTTGCTGATCCTGCTGGTCAAGTATCACCTGAATACGCTCCTTCTACATATATTGACCCAGCAAAGAATTTACTCAGCTATTCCTACACGCTTCTTGACTACACGTCCCATAGCTTGCCCTTCATCGTTTTTGTTGTTACTCTCTGCTCTTACTACTCATTACGTGTATTTCTAAGCATGAGCAGTACTTACACAGTGCAAAAAAGAGCGAAGAACATTGATCAGATGCTGACTTTGCTCTAGAGATAGCTTGGTCAGACAAATGCAATGTTCTTTGCAGCAACAAGCATGGCCGTCCTTATGGGGCTTCATAGGCTCACTAAACAAGAAAGCAGCCTGTGGTAAAAAAGAAATTTCTTCTTCACGTTATTGAGCTGAGACTCCTGCTGGCAGTTACTAGTTGCTCAACAAGGGGTTCATTGTAATAGAAAAAGCATCTTAATTTCTAGATGCCATACTTCGACACACGTATTGCTGAAATGTATCGAAGATCTTTTCTCCTTCTTTCTTAGGCCTTTATTATTCTGCCGCTGTTTGATTGTATAGCCTGCCTCACAATCTCTATCACCTGAAATGTAAGCTCATCTCTTGCGTTTCTTCTGCTTTGCTCTATTCTTTCAGCAAGCGTAGCAACAAGAGGTGGATACATTGGTTCTAGCTCAAGCGCTTGGGCAATTTCAGCAATGGTTGGAGCAGCAGCTCCATAAATGCTGTCAATATCATAAGCACGGACCTTTGCTGAGCCTCGACCCTGGCGTGCAAAGGCTGTTTGCCAGAGGGATCGCGGATTGCTAATGAGTTGTTTACGGATGAGCTTGTGAAGTTGGGGATAGAGTTCACGTGCGATGGCATCGACAATGACCTGGCGCGCCTCTTCGGTTCCTTGATAAGAAGGTTCCCAGCGTGCAGGCTTCTCTAAAAATCGCTTCAGTTGCTCACTTAATTCCTTGATGAGATCTGCAACAGGTTTGAGTGTATCGTACTCATCTTTTCCTAGAAAGGCTGGACGCCGTGTAAGAGCCTTGATCCTTGCCCAATGTTCAGGCAGTACTCCTTGTATTAAAGCAAGCCCTAAAATCCCTCGCCATTTTTCACGAAACGCCTTTACTGCCTTTTGAATATGTGAGAAGAGCGTGTGTTCATCATAGACAGGTCTGATCTCTTCCAATAGTGATGGTGTCTGTATTGTTTCCAGTATTGCAAGCATCTTACGTAGCTCCTCACGCGTCTCTGGTAATTCTGGCGCATTCGGGGCCGTTTGTGTCTTCAGAGTCAGTCGCTGCTGAAGGTGTGCAAGAAAAAACACTCGGCCATCGAGGGATCGCCGTAATGTGTATTTCTCTCGCGCGCCAGATTTTTTACCTATTCCTGCGATCACGTTATCCAGCGAGTTCTGTACGTGGTTCTCTCTCGCTGCTCTGTCAGGAAACGTGTCTCCTCCAACTTCCTCAAAATGTGTAAAGCACACAGAAAGCTTCGAAGCGAAACCGTTCGTTGTAACAGTTTCCAGGACAGCTTGAGAAGCTGCTTGTACTGGTTGTTTTGCACTATCGACCAGAAGAATCGCATCCGCCTCTTCAAAGCGACTCGTGATTTGCGTCGAGAGGCTCGCTGCGGTACTTGGAGTGTGGCCAAGCCCTTCCCCATCAATGAGCACCAGACGCGGAGCTGATTCAGTCCTCCATTCGGGGCAGAATGGTCCTGCAATGCGCATGCCCTGGACGAGAGGGGTAAGAAGTTTCCCAAAGTGGGAAAAATGATTACTTGAAAACGTGCTAATTGTCTTCAAAAACTCCTTACGATCTGTCGCCAGAAACGTCCAATACAGTGGCCAGTTCTCCTGATCTCGTATGATTCTTCCTTCTGTTAACATATCGAAGCGCTGTTGCACTGATCCAACAATATCGTCAACTAAGCGTTGAAATGCTTTATGTTGACGCATTTCTTGTTCTAATTGCTCCTGGAGATACATCTCATAGTCTTCGTCCGGGGCATTTTCCCATAGGGTTCTTGCCTCGGCCTCGATGTTTTCACGACAAGCATTGACGAGGAAATGTATAGTGTCGAGGTATTGTTTTATGATGGTGGCAAATTGCTGAGCTTCTTCAGCTACCACTTCGCTCTGAAGCGGATTGCCGTTTAATTGATCCACACGCTTACCTCGTGCAGGGAACTCACCGAGGATATAACGCAATCGGAAACGTTGCTCTTCATGTTCAAGCAACTTTTGAGCTACGCTTTCATCTTTCCTTCCTTCCAGGCACATTTGTGCGGCAGCAAGTACACATTCTTCTATATAGATCTGAACTGCTTGCCTTGAGATAAAAGTGATTACAGCCTCGAATGGCCCTTCTCTCAAGATTGCTTCAAACTCCGCAGTCGTTGTCTTGCCTGGTGCCGTTGAAGGAAAGGACTCTGTTTGTGGGCGGATTCCTAAAAGTTGTCTGACAAGGGTCGTCTTTCCAGCTCCTGTTGTTCCTACAAGGAGAACTCGAACGTAACCATCAACTGGCGTAGGCAGTGGGAGAAGTTGTTCTCGTATCTCCCGTATATTGGCTTCTAGCCTTTGTTCCTGGATCATGAGAGCCTCTTTCCTGAATCTTCGATTCACTAACTGTTGGACGACGTTTGATCAAAAGGCGGCTATCATATCGCATAGCGCGAATTGATAGCTCTTCTGCTCCCGCTGACGAAGCGAAGCTAGACGCGACAACAGCATTGTTCGTCGGAATACGCATTGAGCTACGGAAGCAATTTAAGAACAAGAAAATTTTCCTTATTCTTAAATTGCCTTTTCATCTGCTTCACTAAAGCCAGTGAAATAAAGGTAAAAATAATCTCCTTTGAGACAGGCCAAAGATGTGTGCCTTTATCACCAGAAAAATCTCGTTCATTGAAAGCAGTGAACGCGGGCGTAAAAAAACTAAGCAATACGTATATATTCATACTCCATCCCCCCGCTACTGGCACTTTGCTCTCGACGAAGGATATATCCTTCCAGCCATAGTTGTTTGAGCTTATTGCTAGCATTTGGGATTTTCAAATGCAAGTTTGCAGCAGCCTCACTCGTACGAGCAACGGGAACAGAGAGTACATATTGAAACATCTCACGTAACCCTGTGCTGGGCTTTGGCCCGAGAATAGTAGGAGCTACTATATCTTTGTTCCATACCATCAACGGCTGTTCTCGCTTCCGCGCAGCAGCATCCCAATTCTCTAATAAATCTGAGTCGCTAAGATCTGTCAAACAAAAGCCTCGGTAGCCCCGATAGCCCTTAGCAAGTTCTATAACAGACTCACGAGGGAATGAAATATCTGTATGTCTCACGCCTTCAAGTGAGATTCGGAAAATCAAGTCAGCAGGATGGGTTTCAACGACTGTGCGAAGTTTTTCATATGTTTCACGCCCTTGTACATGTCCCCACCCATCCGAACTATTCATATGGGTTCGTAGACAGATATCCATGATCCTCTCCTTCATCACCTTTAGTGTAGCAGATTGATAAGGATATGTCAAGAGGATATCGACTTAAAATTTCTTCCCAAGTTCTTAGAGTTTGAGTCGTGTGAGGAGCAGCAGGCATCTTGAAACTGTATCAATAGCGATGTTCAAAGCTCTTTTTACTCGAAATCAATTCGATCTCTTCTTATGAAAGAAGTATCCGGAAGGCCGAATGAAAAGCAGACATGAGTTCCTTGGATAGGAGTAAGATTTGATTGAGATGACATCGCAGCGCGTTCATACAATCCATGGGAAGGCTGTAATTGTATCCTGCACGTCGCCAATCGAATGTCTACACTCCCATTGTATTTGAGTGCCTTGCTGGCACAGGCATGGAGGCCTTGTCCTTTTCCTTCACTCTTCCACTCCAGTTCATCACGAAAAAGGGAACGAACCAGCTCCCCATCAGGCAAATCTTTGCTTGTCTGAGTAAGTAGCTTTGGCCTCAACGTTTCTAATAGTCCTACTCCGCTGTCGGAGACGACAACCTGAACCTTGCTTCCCCGCGCATATACCTGTAAAGCCGCGAAGCCATCAAGCATTGTCTGGCTATGATCGTAAATATTATTAATGAGTTCGGCGAAGATAGTGAATGCTGCACCACCAAATGTCTCTGGTTGCCCCTCTATCGCTGTCATTAATGCATCTCGCAATTTCGTAGGGATATCGCTGCTTCGTTCGCGATCAGCAGGATTAACAGGTTCAAATTCGACCAGGCTTTTATTATACCCATAATACCGTCTGGCCAGAGACGTATCTGGCCATCCTGGCAGGACGCAGATTTGCGGTGAGAGTAGCATAAAAAAGTTTGCCCGATTGAGATAGCTCATAACGCCGTTCTGTTCCTCTTCAAACATCATCGTCACAGGCACGCCCTCAGCTGCAAGTTGATTTGCCAGCGAAAGCAGACGTACAGCAGCATCGACCATCATTTTGCAAGAAGGAAGGAAACGAAATGTAACGCCAGCACGCTGAGAAAAAGTGTAGGTAGAAGCCTGGCGTAATGCTTGTTCGAATTGGTCTGCTGCGATCCATTGACCAGGAAATGTAATGGTGTATGCTGTCATCATAGCATGCCTTCTAGCGATCTTGTGACCTGAGCACCTGAGCGTGCAGCACTTGACGCAGCAGCGCCGTGGTACTCGGAATACTCATTTTCCTTGCACTTTACCTGAATGACACTACGCTGACAAACCAAAAGCTTATTTGAAGTAGAACCAATTCTACAGGAGAGATATCTCTACCTACTAGGATAACACAGAAGCGTATTTTACACAACTTTTCCAGCTTTTTTGCTGATTGATTGCTGTATCTAAAGGTAGAGCTCCAACAGATAATGAAGCTCTCCTTGCTCAGGATCTTATCCTCACAAGTATCTCAAGGCTCTTTCTATTCTTAGGTTATTTATGGTAAGTGCAGTCTTTGCGAGAGTCCCTAGCTGTCAAATTCTAGTTCTAGATCGCCAACCTCTATCTACCTGCCAACTTGCCTCATTGTTTCTAAATATGCGGGTCTCGCCATCCCTACAATGTTTATCCCCTTCTCCGTGACAATTATGCAAAATTTGTAAGCCATGAGTGAATGCGCGTAAGGTACGCGTGAGACGGTACTGTTATGCTTTTCGAGGTTATGCGTGCAAATGGGCTAGCGTTTTTGTCTGCCAGTTTCTCTGTGCAGCACGTGCCTATAACCAATTTTGTGGAATCAGTAGTACCAAGCCTGATCATAGATGAGGCCAACCAATAGATGCACACTCAAAGTGTGTCTCTACATAACACTGATTGATTTTAGAGAGGAATCCCTTATGTCTAGAGAACGCGAACAGCATTCAGAGGTCGCACGTTTATTGTCGCAGATCAGTACTGAATATGAAGCGGCTCAGCGTGGCCTGTCAGGACTATCAAGTGGGGGAGCACGCCATGATTTTATTACTGCCAAGACCGAGATGATCGGTAAATGTCACGAAGAACTAATTGATCTGGTAGGACCAAATCAAGCCATTTCGATCATTGCCAACGCGATCTGGTCCCCTGAGGATCAAGGCATCGTGCCATGAGACTAACCCGATTTGAGATGATGAACGAGCTACGGCGCATGGTGGGTCCTACCGAGGAAACAGAGATTCTGATCGATTGGCTTCAGGATGCCTGGCAAACCTACGACGCGTTAATCGAATGTGTTGGCAAAAAGCATGCCTATCAAGCCATCAATGCAGTAGACCTATTTCATAATGTGGTTACACAGCACGATTTGACTTCTTACAACTCTACCGATGAGCAGACCAATCGGTATTTTCTGAACTAACACGGTCTTTTTAAGAAAGGGAATCTTTCCTATGCGGCTTTTTCCTCCCTTCTCGCGCAAAAAGCTTGCACCCTCCCCTTTCAAGTGGGAACGAACGCCGGTTGTGCCGCAGATCTACCTTGATGAAGACGGGAGACGCCATCGTGGTGATGTGCCGTACTTGCTACCAAAGGATGAAAAAGAAATCCGGCGACTAGACTATCAGCATTTTGTATTGCGCCAGGTCTTAAAAGGCAATACATTTGCTCCCGTCGCTTCACTTCTGCGCCATCACAGTCATGTCCTTGATGTCGGGTGCGGGACTGGACGATGGGGCTACGAAATAGCAACAGCATATCCGCAAACCCACGTTGTCGGGCTTGACGTCGAGGAGATACCGCGCACAACAGCAACTCCGTCCAACTACCAATTTCATCGCGGCAATCTCTTCAATGGTCTACCTTTTGCGGCTCAACAATTCCACTATGTCCACCAGCGCTTCCTCGTTGCTGCCATTCCTCTCGACAAGTGGCCCTGGGTGATTGGAGAACTGCGGCGAGTGACCTGTCCTGGTGGGTGGACCGAGTTGGTCGAAGGAGGCAATACCTTTCATCATGCTGGACCTGCAACCAGACAGTTTTTAGCGTGGTGGGGTGCGATCAGTGCTTCAAAAGACATTGATGCGTCAAAGATGTCGCAGATTGACCAGTTTCTCAAGCAAGGCGGCTTTTCTCACGTTCGGGCCAAAACTGAGACGATTCCTGTTGGTGCCTGGGGAGGACGATTAGGGAATTTGCTCGCTCAAGATATTCTGGCAGGATGGCCGACCATGAGACCACTTGCCCATTCCTTGTTACAAGTTCCTCCTGAACAGTTCGACGCCGTGATCGGGCACCTGGCGACTGAATGGGATGTCTATCGTACCAGCTACGAGGTCTATTTTGCATGTGGACAAGTGTAAACAATGAAAAGAGAATAAAATGGGTAAAGGTGAAGCACAACTTCCATTGCCAAACGTGCCATTTGCGGTTCCTGAGCTGTTGGCAATCACGAGCGTGATCTCGGGATATGTAGCCTATCTCAAGTCACGTTCTCCCTCTCCTGACGGGGAAAGACGAATTGCTCTTTTAGTGGCGGTGAGAGATCGGTTCCAGGCCGCATTCGCATCTGGCGATTCCGAAATGCAAGTGCCATTAAATGCCGAGGAAGTCACAGAACTCTTAGAAGCAATGATCGGCTTTGTGGGGCAAATTAAGCGAATATTTCCGAAGAATAGAGAACGGGATCAGGTGGTGAGTACCGTCAACTATTGGCGGCTTCGCCTGGTTAGCATTATTGCTGAGCATACTGTCGACTAGACAGAACGTAATCCTATCAGGCAGGCAATGCGCTTCCTCTGTGGAATATATCTGTTCTGCTATTTATGTTCCAGCACATTGCGCCTGATAGGAAAACCTTGAAGCGTGTTGCTCGATGAAGAGCAAATGAGCTTCAGAGCACAAAAACACGAAACGTGCTTTTGCTAAAACTACAGCAGAACTGAACATTTTCTACGATTATGGCGTAAATCTCTCACGTGAGAAAACCATTTTTCTCCCCCTTCACGCTCATTTTTTTCTCACTTATAGCCGACGGCACAGTCTTAGTGAGAACGCTTCAGATATCAGCAAGATTGAATGTTTCCGAGAGAAAATTACTCATATCCACGATGAATTGCTGCTGTTATACTATTTGAACCTCTCGCTTATGCCTCACATTTGCCTTCAAAAGCTTTGAGTACTCCTAGCACACCAATTTTCTCCACATTCCTCTCCTTCTATAGCCTACAGAATGATTAAAGATGTTCTGAATACGTAATCTAACTCACTTTTCTAAGTTTTTGTTAAAACTTCACTGAAAAAGAAAATTTACAATCATTGTTAACTCAAGTAGACTAAATTTATGGCAGATATTCATGACTTTCCGGCTATTGCTGGCTATGTTTCTATTAAACAAGCGGCTCGAATGCTTGGTATCTCTGACAAGGCCGTTTACAGGTACATTGAGCTTGGACGCCTGGAAGCGGTAAGGTCTGTCAATTCCTTCCTTGTACCAGAGGAAGCCGTCAATCGCTTCAAACTCAACCCACCTGGACGCGTCCGCACAAAATCACCCGCCTGGCGCACCTACAACAGTCGTAGTACACTGCTCACTACTGAGATACGCGTCTCTGTGCGCCCTGGACAACAACAACATCTCGTAGAAAAGCTAGAGACAATTCGTCAGGAGGAGCGACACACATTTCCTGGCACAATT
>WNFY01024067.1_pt1 | contig 10314 bp, 10 predicted proteins | sample 5400091 | NCBI WGS metagenome assembly WNFY01 (sample SAMN13153364, study PRJNA577476) | soil metagenome | isolation source: 60 cm soil or saprolite under grassland replicate 1 | place: USA:California | collected 2016-06-15
AGCGCCTTCGCCGCGATCGCCGATCCTGAGAGCAGTCCGCCTCCACCGCACGGCGCGAAGAGATAGTCGAGTGCGCCAGCTTCTTCGATCAGCTCACGCGCGGCCGTGCCCTGGCCGGCAATGATGTGCGGGTGATCGTAGGGAGGAATCAGGGTGAGTCCGCGGTCGTGCGCGAGGCGGCGGCCGATTGCTTCGCGATCCTCGCGATCGCGGTCGTACAGCACGACCTCGCCGCCGTAGCCTTCGGTGGCGATGCGCTTGACGGCCGGTGCGTCCGAGGGCATCACGATCACACGTGGGATCTCGAGCACCTGACCGGCCAGCGCGATCGCCTGAGCATGATTGCCGGAGGAGAACGTGACGACGCCGCGGCGGCGCTCATCGGAGGTCAACCGCGACAACGCGTTGTACGCGCCGCGGAACTTGAAGGCGCCGGCGCGCTGGAGGTTTTCCGCCTTGAAGAAGACGGTCGCGCCCGACGCCTCGTCGAATTGCCGCGAATGAAGGACGGGCGTCCGGTGCGCGACGCCTTCGATGCGGCGGCGCGCTTCCTCGATGTCTCCCCAGGCGAGCGTCAAGCGGGCGCCGCGGCCACTTGCGCTACAGTCGTCTCCTTCCACTCCGCGATCGCCGCCAGCGCGCGGTTCACCATCTGCTGCCGGCGCACCGCCTTGTCGCGGATGGGCGAACGGGACGTGTCCTCGATCAGCCCAAACGTCACGTTCATCGGCTCGAAAGTCTTCGTCGCCGGGCGCTCGGAGCAGTGTCGGGCGAGGGAACCGATTGCGGTCGTGTAGGGAACGGGGACGGGCTCCCGGCCTTCCCGGAGTTGGGCAATCGTGATGCCGACTGCAAGGCCGGTCGCGGCGCTCTCGACGTATCCCTCGACTCCGGTGATCTGTCCGGCGAAAAAGATCCTCGGCTCGCGGCGCATCCGCCAGAACCGGTCGAGGTGCGCCGGCGCGTGGATGTAGGTGTTCCGGTGGAGCATCCCGTAGCGCACGAACGTCGCGTTCTCGAGCCCCGAGATCTTCCGGAAGACGCGTTTCTGTTCGCCGACCTTCAACTTCGTCTGAAAGCCGACGAGGTTGTAATGCTCCTTCGCGAGGTCGTCCTGTCGGAGCTGCACGACCGCATACGGAATCCGGCCCGTGCGCGGGTCGGGCAGACCCATTGGCTTCATCGGGCCGTGGCGGAGCGTCTCGACGCCGCGCTCCGCCATGACCTCGATCGGAAGGCAGCCCTCGAAGTAGATTCCTTTCTCGAAGTCCTTGACCGGCACGATCTCGGCGGAGAGCAGATCCGCGACGAAGCCCTCGTACTCCTCCTTCCCGAGCGGGCAGTTCCAGTAGTCCTCGCCCGAGCCTTTGCCGTACCGCGACAGCGGATACATCTTCGAGAAGTCGAGAGACGCCGCGGCGACGATCGGCGCCATCGAATCGTAGAAGTAGAGGTCCTCGGTGCCGAGGAGCTCCCCGATGGCGCGATCCAGCGCGTCCGAGGTGAGGGGCCCCGTCGCGAGGACCGCATGGCAGGCAGACGGAATTGTAGACACTTCCTCTCGAACGATCTCTATCTCCGGACGGGATTCGATTTCCTCGGTGACCATTGCAGAAAATGCATCCCGATCCATGGCGAGCGCGTCGCCCGCCGGAACTGCCGCCGCCCGCGCGCAGCGGATGACGAGGGAGTCGAGCAGCTCCATCTCGCGTTTCAAGAGGCCGACCGCGTTTCTCGGGTTGTCCGAACGGAAGGAGTTGGAGCACACGAGCTCGGCGCAGCGCTCGGTCTGGTGCGCGGCGGTCCGGACCCCGGGCCGCATCTCGAAGAGGCGCACCCGGTGGCCCCGGCGCGCGAGCTGCCAGGCGCACTCGGAGCCCGCCAGTCCCGCGCCGACGATGGTGACGCCCTGCTTCTCCAACGCGGCGATTCTACCGGCCGCTCGCCAGCCGGGATTTCCGGAACGCGATCGGGATCACGAACCGGATCGACGTCAGGCGCGCGGAAAAGGCCGCGATCTTGTTGTCCACCAGGCCGCACGCGAGACCCGCCTTCTGGACGTCCGTCCAGGAGTAGGGAAACGAGAGCTCCTCGAGAAACGGCTTCTTCGGGAAGACGACCCAGAGCGACCCGGGGGAAGCGAGCCGCTTCTTGAGGTCGCGGAGGAAGGCCATGAGCGAGCCCTCGGCCGGCACCTCCGCCATCAGCCACTCCTGCGGCCCCGAAGGCCACTCCTCGACCCGATCGACCAGCGGTCCGAAGGTCTCGCGGAGCACTTTCCGGAACTCCGCGGACTCACCGCGCGCGAACGCGGGGCGGTCGCCGGGAAGCGAGAATTTCTCCCAGGGCGTTTTCATGAAAAGCTTAAAGCTAACAGCAAACAGGCAAGTGGCAACCTGACCCTCAATGTGGCAAGTGGAGACCTGACCCTGTTTCGCGACGACCTCTATCCCGACGAGTACTTCGATCAGCTCCACCGCGTCACCGCCTTCGCGGCGCCGGAGCGCAAGTGGCGCGAGCGCGACCGCGACATCCTCGCGCTCGCGGAGCCGTCCCCCGACAAGACCGTTCTCGACCTGGGAAGCGCGCTCGGTGACGTCTGCTTTCTGCTCGCGCCGCGCGTCAAGGAGGCGATCGGCGTGGACGCCTCGCCGCGGGCGCTCGAGCTTGCAAGGGCGCGCGCGCGGGAGCACGGGCTCGCGAACGTCCGGTTTCTCGCCGGAGACGTCGCGAACCTTCCGGGAATCCGCGATGCATCGATCGACGTCGCCGGCGCCTTCGACCTCCTCGAGCACGTGGACGACGAGACGGTGCGCCGGATGCTCCGCTCTCTCTCGCGGGTGTTGAAGCCGGGCGGTGTGTTCGTCGCTTACACGCCCAACCGCGAGCACTACGTCGAGCGGTTGAAGGCGCGAAACCTCGTTCTGAAACAGTTCCCGGAGCACATCGCGGTCCGGCGTCCGCGTGAGATCCGGCGATTGCTCGAGAGCGAGGGCTGGCGGCTCCGATCGCTCCGATATTCGACTGCGCCGTTCCCGATCGTCCGCTGGATCGAGCGGCCGCTTTCGCGGCTTCCGTTCGTGGGGCCCCTCTTTCGGTACCGCATCCTCCTTCGGGCCACGCCTTCTGTGGCGGTACACTGACCGTTTCCATGCGGGCCTCCGTCGTGATCCCCTGCCGCAACGCAGAACGCACCGTCGCCGACGCGGTTCGATCCGCACTCGAGCAGACCGAGCCGCCGGTGGAAGTCCTGGTCATTGACGACGCCTCGACCGACGGTTCTGCCGCGGTCGCTCGGCGCGCCGGCGCCCGGGTGATCCAGTACGGCAGCCGCCGGAACGCGGGCGGCGCTCGCAACGCCGGGATCGCCGCCGCGAGAGGCGATGCCTTCGCGTTCCTCGACGCCGACGCGATCGCGCCGCTCGACTGGCTCGAACGAGCGCGCAAAACGTTCGAGACCGACGGCGGGATCGTCGCCGTCGGAGGCCGTATCGCGAACGGCCGGCCGGGGCGGTGGAGCGAGCTCGACTGGTTCCTGAACCATTCCGAGTGGATCCGCGCCGGGCGCCCCGGTCCCCGGAAGAACATTCCGACGATGGGGATCGTGTATCGGCGCGACGCCGTGGGCGACGCGCGCTTTCCCGAGACGAATTCCGGAGAAGACACCGCGTTCGCGCTCGCGGTCCTCGCGCGCGGAGGAAAGCTCTGGTACGAGCCGGACATCGTTCTGACGCACCGGCATGAGCGGCTGGACGCGAATGCGTTCCGCGAGAAGCAGGTCGCGTGCGGGCGAACGATCTATCTCACTCGCTTGCGGCTCGATCGGCCCGGAAGGGTGCTCGTCAAGTGGCCGGCCCTGCTGTTTCTCTTTCCGCACCTGTGGGTGACGATCGCGCGGATGGCGCGGGCGGGCTACGCGGGCCGGGCGGCCGGGCTCTTTCCCTGGCTCGTCGCGGGTGAGGTGCACCGGATCCGGGGGTTCTTCGAGGCCAGAGAAGAGTTTAGGGAGCGCAACGGTCGAGCCAGTCCCCTGACGGAGAAGAGCGCGTGACGCTCACCCGCGTTCGACAGGGGCTCGCGCTCGCGCGCGACTGGCTCGCTCCGGGACCGGCCCTCGCCCAGTGGACGCACTTCGTGACGTCGGTGTGCAACGCGCGCTGCGCCCACTGCTTCTACCCGATCAACGCCGGCAAGAACGAGCTGACGCTGGCGGAGATCGAGCGGTTCGCGGACACGCTGCCTCCGATCCGGCTGCTCCTGATCTCCGGCGGCGAACCCTTCCTGCGCCGCGACCTTCCGGAGATCGTCCGCGTCTACTTCGAACGCTGCGGTGTCTTCAACGTGGGCATCCCGACGAACGGCTTCGCAGCGTGCGAGATCGCGGCGATGGCGGAGCGAATCTGCTCGTTCTCGCCCGAGCTCTCGCTCGGCGTGTCCGTCTCGATCGACGGATTCCGCGAGTTTCACGACCGCGTGCGCGCGGTGCCGGGACTCTACGAGCGTGCGCTTCAGAGCCTGGAGTCACTTCTCGACCTCGCGCGAGGAACGCCGAACCTGACCGTCGGCGTCACGACCGTCTTCATGCGCGACAACCAGGCGGAGGTGGAAGAGTTCTGCGACTTCGTCTGGGAGCGTTACCGCCCGAGCCATCACTCCCTCGGCTTGATTCGGGGCGACCCCTACGACCCGCGGTTGAAGGACGGGCTCGACGTCGATCGATACGAGCGGCTCTCCCGCAGGATCGACTCCCGTTATCCCCCGGACGAGGCTCGCGCCGGCTGGCGCGGGGCGCGCACGCGGGCGCGGCGGGAGATCAACCGGCGGCGGTTCGAGTACGTTGCGCGGCAGGCGCGCGGAGGCGGGTTCGAGCGTTTCTGCTTCGCCGGCGAGCGGACGGCACCGTCTACGGATGCGAGCTCATCGGAACGCCTCTCGGAAACGTCCGGGAGGCCGAATACGATTTCGCGCGGATCCGCGGCAGCGCCGCCGTCGAGCGGTTCGTGCAGGACAAGCACGATCGGCTCTGCCGCTGCACCCACGAGTGCAACGCGCGGACGATGATCCTCTTCGACCGGGGCAACGCCCTGCCGGTCCTCGCCGCGATGGCGGGGGTCGAGACGCCGAGGGCGGAGCCGTTGTGAGCCGCGGGAAGAACGGGCTCCGGCTGAAATCGCTCAAGTACATGCTCGAGCTGACCAGCCGCTGCAACCTGCGATGCGGGATGTGTCCGATGGACGTCCTCACCCGGCCGTTCGAGGACGCGCCCTGGGGCATGGTCGAGGACGTCGCGCGCCAGATGAAGGATCTCGGCCTGCCGATGCGTTACCTGCACGAGATGGGCGAACCGTTCCTCTACAAGAAGCTTCCCGAGGCGATCGATCTCTTTCCCGGAGTCTGCGTGTCGACGAACGCAACTCTCCTGACCGAAGAGTGGGGGAAGAAGATCCTTTCGAGCTCGCTCTCGAAAATCCGCCTCTGCATCGACACGTTAAAGCCCGACGTCTATCCGATCGTTCGCAAGGGCGGCAAATTCGACGTCGTCGTCGAGAACATCCGCCGCTTCCTCGAGATGTCGAAAGGTAAAGAGATCGTCGTCGAGATCCAGCGGATGATCACCACGCAGACCCACGACGAGTCGGTCCGGTCGTTCCGGGACTTCTTCCGGCTCGACCGGTATCCGCAGGCGGTCGTCATCCAGAAGACGTGCGAAGGGCTCGACACGTCCGAGGTCACCGAGCTCCACCAGGCGTACTACGGATGCTTCCAGGGAACGCCGTACCAGTGGTTCGTCATCCTCTGCAACGGCGACGTCACGCACTGCTGCTACGACTACGACGGCACCCAAAAGCTCGGCAACGTGAGGGAGAAGTCGATCGCCGAGATCGCCGCGTCACCGTTCCTCGACACGATCGAGGAAGGCTTTCGCGCGCACGATTTCAGCAAGCTCCCTCGCTGCGCGGAATGCTTCAAGAATCCCGCGGCGAAGCCGCCGCTGACCGACCGGATCTGGCGCTACGCCCAGATCTTCCCGTGGAAGGACCCGTTCCGCCGACTGCTTAACCTGCCGGGCGGGGAGAACTGAAGGTTTGCCAACGCCTCAGGCGACAATAGTGTTGAGGACGGAATGAGCATCATCAAGGTCGTGGTGGAGCGCCATCCCGACGGCTACGTCGCGTACCCTGTCGGACTCAAAGGAGTCGTCGTCGGTGAGGGCGACAGCTACGAACAAGCTCTCGCGGACGTCACCTCAGCAATCCGGTTTCACCTCGAAACCTTCGGAAAAGAGGTCCTGGAGGATTCCGAGGTCCTCGAGGCATTTCTCACGGAGACCGACGTCGCGGTCGAGTGACACGTTTTCCAATTGATGCGCCGAAGAAACGAGTCCTTCGAACTTTCGAGCGACTCGGATTCCGGATCGTCCGTGAGCGAGAGCACATCGCACTTCTGCGCGACAACCCGACGGAACCCGCACACCGATGACGCTTCCCAACCACCTGCATCTGAAGGGATCGACTCTGAGGACGGCGTGTGCTCACGCCGGTATCTCGCGAGAGGAGTTTCTGGAAGCGTACGAAGCCTCGTGAGATCCAGGATCGGCCGGCTCGAGGGGGAAGCAGCGACATCCAGACCAAGTGCTCTTCCGTATTGAAGCCGTGACACGGCGGGTCGGCGGTCTCGGGTTCGTCGCGCTCCTCATGGCCGTGGTCGCCGCGGCGCACGAGCTCGGCACGCTCCGTACTTTCGTCACCTTCCACCGGGACGGCGGGTTCGTGGTCGAGCTGATCGTGGACCGGGAGCACCTTCCGCCCGGTTTCGGGGCCGCCGTCCCCGGCCCGGCCCCGCGGATCGAGGGTCTGACGCCGGTGCTCGAGAAGAAGATCGGCGGGATCCTCTTCGAGGCCTGCCGCGGCGCGCGGCCCGCCTTCGACGGCCGGCCGGCGGCGTACCGGATTTCGCTCGCGCGAGCGCCTGGCGAGACGGACGCGGCGGTCGACGCCGCCTCGGAGCTCCGGCTGCTGCTCCAGGGCACGATCCCTCCCGGCGCGCGGACCTTCACGTGGTCGAACGCGGTTCCGCTCGGTACCTACATGCTGACGCTCGAGAGCGAGGGCCAGGAAAACGTGGAGCGGCAGTGGCTCGAGAACGGAAAGGAGAGCGCGCCCTTCGCGCTCGCGGCCTCGATCGTGCCGCCGACGCGCGCCCAGGTCATCCGGACCTACCTCGCCCTCGGCTACACCCACATCCTGCCGAAGGGAACGGACCACATCCTGTTCGTCCTCGGGATCTTCCTGCTGTCGACCCGCTTGAAGCCCGTGCTTCTCCAGGTGACCGCGTTCACGGTCGCGCACACGATCACGCTCGTCTTCGCTTTCGGCCTCTTGCACGGGATGGGTTTCGCAGGGGTCTTGACGCAGCTCGGTCTCCCCCGCTCGGAGTTCCTTCCGGCACTCATCTCGTTCAACGTCGGCGTCGAGGCGGGACAGCTCACCGTGATCGGAATCGCGCTCATCCTTTTCGGCCTCCCCTTCCGGGAAAAGCCGTGGTACCGGTCGCGGATCGTCGTGCCCGCCTCGGTTACGATCGCCGCGGTCGGCTTCTACTGGGCCGTCCAGCGGATCGTCATCCACTGAAGCCGGCCGCGCGCCTTCATGGACAGGTCGCGAACGCCGCTGTGTCCTGGACCGGCTGATATGCCGAGTTCAAAGGATTCACATAGGTCTTCAGCGACGCGGTCTGCGTGTCGACGACCCGGAGCGTCACTTCCACGTTGGTCAGTCCCGCGGAGAAGACCCAGTAGGAGTTGAAGGGGTCGACGCAGGCGTTCAACACTTTGGTCAAGATCTCGATGTTGGCGGGGCTGAAGAACCAGAAGTAGCCCGAGTCGGAAGTCAGTGAGACGGCCTGGCCCTGGCCGGTTCTCCCATCAGGCGTCCTCCAGTCAGCCGTGACCCGGAAGCGGTTGTTGTTGAGGCACAGGGTCGCCGCATCCGGCGTGCACGTGAAAGACCCGATCGACATCCGTCCGATCTTCCCTGCCTCAATCTCGGTGAACCAGATCGCGCCGTCTGGGCCAGAAGTGATCCCCTGGAGTGCGCCCGGCGTGGGAACGGGAAACTCCGTGATGACACCCGAGGTCGTGATGCGGCCGATCTTGTTGGCCGCCGACTCCGCGAAGTAGAGATGTCCGTCGATCCCGGCGACGATGTCGTAGGGCTCGGTTGCGGGTGTTGGGATCGGGAACTCGGTGATCGCGCCCGAGGTGGTGATGCGCCCGATCTGGTTGGCACTCGACTCGCCGAACCAGAGAGCCCCGTCGGGGCCCGCCGTGATGAAGATGGGTTGGGAACCGGGGGTTGGGATCGGGAACTCCGTGATCGCGCCCGAGGTCGTGATGCGTCCGATCACGTCGGTGTTGCGTTCGGTAAACCATAGGGCGCCGTCGGGTCCCGCGACGATCGCCTCCAGCCGAGCGTTGGATCTCGGAATCACGAACTCGGTGATCGCGCCGGACGTGGTGATGCGTCCGATCTTGTTACCGCTGTGCTCCGTGAACCACAGGGCACCATCAGGGCCCGTCGCGATGCCGTCGGCCTCGCTGGCTCGTGTCGGGATTGGGAACTCTGTGAAGGAGCCGGACGGCGTGATCCGACCGATACTGTTAGCGAAGCTCTGACTCTCAGTGAACCAGAGGTTGCCATCAGGGCCGGTCGTAATCTGGAGCGGGCGCGCGTATCTAGGAATGCGGAACTCGGTGATCACGCCCTCCGGTGTGATGCGTCCAATGCCGGGAACGTCGCGGTTTATCTCGGTGAACCAAACGTTCCCGTCGGGGCCCGCGGTGATCCGGATTGGGCCCGCCGCGAGGGAAGGGACCGTGAACTCGGAAATCGTCTGCCCCACGACGGTCGGCCCGCCGAGAAGAACGAGCAGAACGAGAGCGCAAAGAGGCTTCACGGGAACCTCCTCAAATGACCCGGCTCGTGACCGGGGAGAAAGGCATCCATTCCTACTTCAGCCGTGTGACCATCAACCGGAGGGGCACGCAGAAGACGCCCTTGCTCGTGCCTCCGTTACCGACTCCCTGGATCAGCTCCGCGTTGGGTGAAGTGAGGTCCGTCGTCAGGTCGTAGACGGTGCGGTCCGAGTATTCCGTGCGTGTCAGATAGATCCCGCTCTGCCAGACGAGGTTGTACCCGGTATCGAAGGTGCCGTCGTGATTCGAATCGGCGAAGAAGTAGTAGTAGACGCTGTTGGCTTTGGGGTATTCCGGCGCCAGCGAGGGTATGCCGACGACACCTGTCTGTGCGCCCTGCAGGTCGGGGATCTTCAAGAGGGCTCCCATTCCGCGGCAGGTCTCGAACGGACACCCCAGGACGGTCGATGCGGCGGCCGGCAGAAGAACGAGGTAGAGATCCGCGGTGGGAGACTTCGGTACCGGTTTTCCGGCGAAACCGTTCGTGATGCCGAGGCAAGAAACGAAGACACCGACTCCAACGAGTCGAAGGACCTTGAACATTGGGGTTCCCCTTTCTGATTCTCTTCTCTGCCCTCTAAGTCATTGAGTCAAGAAGGCAAGAGGGGCCACGGGGAGATGGCCTCACTTGGCATGAGACCAGAGGCGTTGAAGGCCGAAGAGATAGGATGCGCTTAGGCCCATAGTCTCCGAAATGAGCAGTTCCTCCAGCGGGCCTCCCCCGGGAGGCGACGAGCCGGTTTCGAACGGCAGGCTGGATTCCTGGAAAGAGATCGCCGCGTACCTGCGCCGCAGCGTTCGCAGCGCCAAGCGCTGGGAAAAAGACGAACAGCTTCCGGTGCGCCGTCACATGCACGGCAAGCGCGACTCGGTTTACGCCTACAAGACGGAGCTCGACGAGTGGTGGAACAACCGTGGAGCGAAACTCAGCGATGAAAACGGCGCCGAGGAAATCGCACCGAAGGAAACGACCCCCGTCTTAGATCAGCCGCAGCCGGTCGCTCTCTCGGCAACCGTCGAACAAATCGAGAAGGCCCCGGTCCATCCGAAGAAAAGTCAGACGGCGGCGCTCTTCTCGGTCGGCCTGTTCCTCGCTCTTCTCGTAGTGGCCGCGTGGCTGTCGAATCGGAATTCGGGACGCGCGGCCGCACCGCCGCTCCCCTTCAAAGTCCGGGACTGGGTCTTGGTCACGAGCTTCGAGAACCGAACGGGCCGACCGATCTTCGACGGGACGCTCGAGTATGCGCTCCAACGGGAGCTCAGCAACTCCCGTTACGTCAACGTCGTTCCGCGGGAGCGCATCGGCGACGTCCTGCGCCTGATGAGGAAGCCCCCCGACA
>WNFY01008386.1_pt1 | contig 10313 bp, 7 predicted proteins | sample 5400091 | NCBI WGS metagenome assembly WNFY01 (sample SAMN13153364, study PRJNA577476) | soil metagenome | isolation source: 60 cm soil or saprolite under grassland replicate 1 | place: USA:California | collected 2016-06-15
TTGGGAAATGTCTGGGCGAGCTCGCGACCATTACTGCTCGTACCGATGTACCTGGCAGCCTTGACAGGGCTCGTGTCTGTAAATCAGACCGTCGAAGCTCTTCCCGCAATTCTCGGACCCTTACTGGCAATGTCGACGTTCGTTCTTGTAAGGGAAGGGTCCGGAAGCGAGCCCGTCGCCGCCATAGCGTCAATATTCTCGGCGCTATCTTTCACCGCAACAGTTGGCATGTGGGCCGGTTTCTACGCCAACTGGCTCGCACTATCCCTAGCCTACCTGTTTCTAGCAGTCTTCCTCTCGTTTCTCCGGGAAAGCTCCAGATCGAAGTTTATTGCCATGACCCTGCTGTCGGTATCCCTTCTTCTCGCACATCCCTGGACATGGCTGTTGACATTGACAATCGGCATCATCTTCATGGCTACAATTTGGAGATACGCAGGCAAGGCCGTGATGGTGAAACCGTTTGTTATCCTACTCGCCATCAACATAATCATTGACCTTGCCAGAAGTCAAGTCTTCGGCGGGCCAGTCGCCACTCAAGACGCATCAGCCAGTTTATCGCAGTCAGGAATCAGCCAAACTCTAAACTTCTGGCCGAACATACTCAGCGGCCTATTCTCCGCCTATGGGGGATTACTTGGAAACGCGATTCTCCTAGCTCTCTCGGTGATCACCATGCTCTTTCTCAGATTCGAGAACAAGTTCGAGCGGGTTCTAAACCTATGGGTCGTTACAGGATCAATCCCTTTTTTGTTTGTCTCCAGTCTCATACAGACCAGAATTATCTACGACATGCCCCTGCCAATAATGGCCCCAGCCGCACTGTTCTTTCTGATCAGACCTCTCAGAAGCAGTCCGACCAACTGTACACTCGCAGCTCTCTTGCTAATACTACTAACGGCGAACTATGCTCTAAGGGCGGTTACAAACCTCGTTTCTCCGCCGTTCTGATGCTCGTCGGATATACTCACGAATATAGGGGTAGCGTGAGACTGACATAGTAAGCCGATCCTTATTAGATCCCACTACGAACAACAACACAGGCCTTCCAACTGAGATCCGACTGTAGGCTGGAGTGAACATGCTAGAACAGACACTTGCAGAACCTCGGTCATCGTCTACTCTAGAATACGTCGATGGCTTCGTCAGGGGAAGAGTATCGATAGTCTTACCAGCCTTCAACGAGGAGGCCAATATCGCACAGACGATCTCGAAAGTAAGAGAACAGTTCAAGACAGTCTGCGCGGACTGTGAGATCATAGTTGTCGACGATGGTAGCCGGGACGGGACCTGGGCGGCAGTTGAAACCCTAGGAACCAAGGAAAGGGCTATTCGCTCAAGAGGGGACTCTACCACGCGACTGGCGAAATCGCGTTCATGGTCGATAGCGACATGGAAGTCTGGCCGCAGAACCTTGCTGCATTCTTTGCTGCCTTAGGTTCGGCGGATATTGTAATCGGATCGAAGCGGCATTCTAGCTCCAGAGTTCGAACTCCTACGATGAGAAAGTTTCTCAGCCTGGGCTTCAACGTCTTGGAGCGCATTCTGATAGGGGTAAAGGTCTCAGACACTCAAGTAGGAGTGAAGGCCGCAAGGCGTGAAGCCCTCTATACGATTCTACCAACTCTTGCCGTTAAGAGATATGCGTTCGACGCAGAACTCCTCGCCGTTGCGACACTACTTGGCTTCCGAATAAAGGAACTACCCGTAGATATCGACCTGAAAGCATCATTCAGCGGGCAACAAGTGGCACGAATGCTCCTAGACCTTCTGGGGATAGCCTACAGACTACGCATAAAGAAGTGGTATCAGAGGAACTTCATAAGAATAAAGTCAACATACAAACCTCTCATAACGTTGGAAAGAACCGCAAGCGGTCCTTAGAACCTCAACGAATAGTCAGTTAGCAATTCGCGGCGCACCTCACCACCCAAGTAACCACCCCGTTCACCTACTTTCGGCTCGAACTAGTCTATTCTCGATTGCGTGTCGTTTAAGAGGCAGGCGCTCAATAAGTTCATGCATACGGGGTTTGGCCGTCAACCACGTCTGGGAACACTAACACATTTTGAGCATTTATGTCGGTCCAAGAACTTAGAGAACAGAGCATCCACGTCGCACTCGTATCCTGCTACCCGCCAAGCACTGGGCCCCTGAGCGAGTACTCTTATCATCTGGTCAAAGAGTATCAGCGCAACTCCCGGATCTCCAAGGTTACCATCATAGCCGACAGGGTAGGTGATACGAAGGAAAAACCGAGCGGCAGGATCGACGTGGTAAGATGTTGGAGTCTGAACGATCCCGTTACATTCTTCAGGATAGTAAAGAAATCGTTCGAATTACGACCTGACATTATCCACTTCAACATATTGTTTCGACAGTTCAGCTCTAACCGTTTGTTCAATTTCCTAGGATTGACTGCCCCCGCTATCTTGAGATTACTCCGGAGGCGCGTTGTCGTTACGATTCACAGTCTAGCTGAGAGCTTGGACATCAAAGAAATAGGATATTCAGACTCGTTCTTCAACAGGCTCGGCTACACCGTTGCAACCCGTCTGCTACTCAGCGCCAACTCCGTTACGGTCACACACCAACACTTCGAAAGCATACTTAGGCAGAGATACGGAGCACACAACGTCGTCACAGTTCCGCATGGAGTCTTCTTCTCACCAAAGGGGAAGCTCACGTTCTCGGGAAAGAGACTCCTGCTCTTCGGAAAGATTGGACCGTACAAGAACGCAAAACTAGCGCTTGAAGCCTTTAACGAGGTCTTCCTCAAGGATCCTGAAGTAGAACTTCTCATTGCGGGTCCAGGTCACCCTTTCCATCAAGGCCTTCTGGACTCAACCACTCGTTCGAAAAACCTGACTGGAGTTAGGTTCGAGGGGTATGTGCCTGAAGAGCGTCTAGAGGATTTGTTCGATTCGTGCGCCGCCGTACTCCTTCCCTACACTACTCCAACGTGGAGCAGTGGAACCTTCACTTTAGCCTCAGCCTTCGGAAGACCTGTCGTCGCTTCAGATGTTCCAGACTTTCGCGAACTGGCAGCTGAGGGAGCGGGAGTTATTCTGTTTCCCAACGGAGACAGTGACGCCATGGCAGACAAGATAGAGCACGTTCTGAACGACCCGGAGATTCAGCAGCGTCTGGGAGAGGCAAACCTCGCCTGGGCGAGGGCTCATCGTTTCGAAGATTCCGCTAATAGTCTTGTCCTCCTCCTCCTTTCCATAGTAACGAAGAAAAGTCAAAACGGTGAGAGCTGTGCTTGAGAATAACAATCATCTCTCCTGAATTCCCGCCCTATACGGTTGGAGGCGGCGGGGTCGTGGTTGAACAGATCGCTCAATCGCTCGCTCTGCGGAACGATGTGGAAGTGCTCTTTGGATCCTGGAACTCGAGCACCGGAGTGACGCACGGCAATCCAGCCCTCACACCTATCCCTCTTCTCCACTTCCCGGGAACACCAGCTATTCTGATAACGAGTATGCCTCCGACGCCACGAGGGCTTCTGACACTACTTAGTGAGCTGATTCGGGGAAAGCCGGATGTCGCCCACCTCCACGGCATCGGCCATCCCATGATTGACTTTGCGGCCTTCCTGTGCCATAGATTCCACATATCCTACATCTTCGTGTGCCACGGCATCCCGCTCGCATCTAACCCGCACAACCTCTCTCTACGACTGCTCTATCGAGCCTACGACCGACTCATCACTCTCAGAACACTGCGACACGCAACATTCATAGTTGCTATTTCAAACAGAGTCGCGAACGGCCTGCAACGCATGGGAGTTCAGCCAGAGAAGATCAGGATTAGCTACCACATTCCTCGTCGGGAGAGGACGCAAAAGACAGGCTTGTCGTTCCGAGACTTTGCTCAGATACCGCCCCACAAGAAAATCATTCTCTTCATAGGAAGCATTTCCCATCGCAAAGGAGCGGACCTCGCCCTCAAAACCGCCCTCGACTTGAGACTCCTGAGGAGCGACTTTGCATTTTGCCTCATAGGACCCGATGGAGGCATGCTACAGGAGGCGCGACGCAAGACGAGAGAACTAAACCTTGACCAATATGTCAGGATACTTGGATACGTGGACTCTTCTGTAAGAGACTCTGCCTTGGAGGCGTGCGACATTGTATTCTTCCCCTCTAGGGATGAGCCTTACGGACTGGTCCCCTTAGAAGCAATATCCCATGGAAAGCCCGTGCTCGTCAGCGCAAACTCTGGTGTGGCAGAACTCTTGAAGGACTCCGGCCTCCTTTTCGACCCTGAACAGACCCGCGTGGCCGCTCAGAGGATCAACGAGATTTTGGACGAACCTGAACTGGCGGATCGTCTCGTACGAACGGCATCAAAAGCTATCGAGGCAATTCCTGCAGAAGAAACGACGGAAGAGTATGAGGATCTATCCACAAGAATTCAAGTGAGGGCTTCTTGAACGACTTCGTCTCCAAGAACTATCGAAAACTCTTGGAGTTAAGGAAAGAAGGCCTGAGAAAGTATCGTAGCCTGTTCCCTCATCAATTCATGAGGGTCCCCGTTGCTTTTACCACCCCTGGCATTATCGTCAGAGGCAAAAAAAGGTCCGCTCTTCATGAGTCTGGACTGAGGCACTACGATCTCGGAAACAGAATCTGTGTACTGGACCGCCCGGTGCCCTGGGTCGTTGCCAGCAGAATCATCCGTGAAGGACAATCGGTTCTGGACGTTGGATCGTCAGACGGAATGTTCCAAAAATTTCTCAAACTGAACGGTATCAACGTCCGCTACGCCGGAGTTGACGTCGACACTAGCTTCACCCCAGACTTCGAACTGTACCACTCTCTGAAGGAGGTGAGAGGAAAGTTCGACGTTGTAACCTTGTTTCACGTCATCGAGCACATGCCACTGAGCGAGTTCCTTGACCTTCTAGCGCAAATACCGGCTCTCCTCCAAAACCCGGGAATCGCCATACTCGCAACTCCCAACATTCTAAGCCCTGGAGTATTCGAGAGAGACATCGAGCACACTCAACCCTATCCTTGGTTCGACCTGTACGCCATCCTCAGGATCTATTTCGGCCGAGTAGACGTTCTTCGTGGACATTACTTGTGCACTCCACTCCGGCTGGCATCTATACCGGTCAAGGTCGTAGCTGGAGTGTTGAGAGAGCAAGACTGGTGCGAGGAAGTTATCCTCATCGCTCGAGGAGCGAATAACAATGCCGACAACGGTCGATAGCCTGATCACTCGAATAAGACAATCGCCTTACACTATCCCTACAGTCCTAGTCGCGGCCCTGCTAGTCGCAGTCGCTCGTCAGATTCTCGTCAACGCGAACGGTGGGCTCTTGATAGGGGCAGACTGGCGTGGCCCCATCTACTCCCTGCAAGCGGCAGGCTCACGGTTTGCCCAAACTTACCAGGACATCTATTTCGGCACCGACTTTCCGTTTGGATGGGCTGAACTCGCCCTCGCAGTGCTGGCGAAACCAGATCCGATCGCTGTGAATTTTCTGCTGGTCCTGCTCCCGATACCAGTCTCTTCGATAACTTGCTACTATTTTGCACTGAGAAGAATAAGGAACAACTCCATCTTCGCAGCGATCGCCGGACTCGCTTACGCGATAAACCCGTTGACCGTTAGCAGAATCTACACAGTGGAGGTGTTGATGCTCTGGGTGTACGCGTTAACACCACTCTTTTTCATGCTGACTTTCGGTTACCGGAAGTCTCGATCTGCACTTGCCAGCGCGATTCTTCTCAACGTAATGCTCGCGCTGAGGCCCCAGAGTCTCTACATAGTCGGCTTCATCAGTCTAGGCCTGCTGATCGCCAATCTCTATCCTACCAACCACGTTCGAACGTTACTCGCGGCTGACGGCAAGAAAATTCTGACGGCTGCCATCTATTTCGCTCTAACCACAGTCGCCCTCAACGGTGTCTATCTAGGCAAGATCCTGATTTCCAGCGCGGCCAACCCAACATCCTTGGCGGAAGTAACCTACCTATACTCCAACGCGTCACCCCAGAGCATTTTCCGACTCGTAGGAGAGCCCAGCTTCTACCACTCACTCTTCGGCTACTATGACCTGCTGAACCCTCTCACAATCCTTGGAATAATCACACTCCTCGTATTCCTCGCAATCTCACTAAACGCGATGGGAAAAGATCGCAGAATCCGAGATTGGGGACTGGTCTTTCTGCTCATCCTCGTAATACTCTCCATTGGCCACTTCTCCGGCACAACTTGGGACCAGATCATGGCCTCGTCTACTGTCACCGCGGGGCTACGAAACCCTGACAAGTTCCTATTCGCCATGGCCCTTCCCTTCTCGATCCTCTTTGCAAATGGATTCGACACTCTCCAAAGGACCCTACCGTCGACCATCCGAAAGCTGAGCACTGCTCCCGGATACCACGCACTACGTGACACGTTGTCGTCAGTGAAGCGAAAGCTGATCATACCTATCGAACTCGGCGGTTTGCGAAGGATTTTTCTATCAGCGAGGCAGAAATTGCGCTCCCCTTCGTTCCGAGGAGGAATTCTCCCCGTAGCCATTGTTCTCGCGCTAATACTTCTGCAAAACTTCCCTCTAGTCACTGCAAATCTTCTTTCGCAACAAAACCAGGTTAGCCTCCGGAATTCCTACTGGGTTGACCCGGCAAGTTGGAGCCGATACAATCAACTGTCACAATACATTGCTAACTACAGAACTCTGATACTGCCTTTCACTTACGAAGTGGAGACTGCCGTGGATAGCTGGCTGACTGAATACCAGATTGTCTCTGTGCCGCCGGGAGCAACCGGGGCGGAGACGGGTGCCTTGACATACTGGTCCATCCTATTGGACTCGATCGTCAACAACCAGTCTGATATTGCCTACAATCTTAAGCTGGGAGGCATCAGATACATCATAGTCGACCAGAACCAGACCAGTACTCTCGACCGGTACGTGGCCTTGGACGCAAACAACCTCAACTACTTGACGCAGCCCAGAGGCAGGATCGACAACTATCTCTACATGGAGCCGAGCGACATCTATAACATTCTAAGTTCTCAACCCTACTTACGATATGTGGGAGACTTTTCGGGCCTACAACTGTTCGAGAACATTGAATACTCCGGCAGACTCTTCGCCGCTTATCTGGTGTACACGTCCGACCAAACAATGGTCGGCAACATCCCATTGCTTTCAAACAATGCAATACCAACCTCAGACTCAACACTCGCAAAATACGCTACCGTCACCGTTTACAACGCAACTCACCCGTTCGACACCTCCACTATTCAAATGGATGCGCCACAGATACTGGTCTACCCCGCTGCTTCACCAAACTATCATGTCTCACCAACTGAGATCTCCGGAAACGTGGGTGTAACAAACGTCTCGATAACCTACAACTCAGCGCAACCTGGGTGGAAGAATATCGAAATCATCAGCCCCTACCCACTGGCGGTCCAGCCGTCAGGAATAGACAACTACAACCTTCTCTACGAAAGCGGCACAGGTTGGCTTCCAACCTGGAACGCGACCGGCTTCAACGACATCTTCTTGAACAATCAGATAATCCCGATCGCCGTCTACAAGGCCAACACATCCGGGACGGGCGGTCTAGAATCCTACTCAGCCCCCGTGACAGCCCAGCCACCCCAACGATTCAACTATTCTTCAGCGCCGGGAATCCACAAGGGATTCACTCTCTACACAGGGACAGGAACCATCAGCCTAAACCTGAGTTTCAGGTTGGTGTTGGAAAAACTATCACTTGTCTATAACGAAGTCTCGTTTGAAGCGAGCCTAGCGCAGAACAGCCTTCTAGATATACTCGTCACTCCAGTTAACCAATGCAACATCAGTGCTCCAACGCTTCAAACCCAAAGCACGACCTACAGCGGGTTGATCGATAATCGAGGCATCTCATTCCAGAACGTCACTCTGAATCCATCCAACTCCTTCTTCACATTAACTGGTGCAGGAATCGGATCCTGCTCAGACGCGATAGCATGGCTAATTCCTAGCGGAATCAACTCCAGACTCCAGCAGATCCCACCTGTACTGTACAACATAACTGAGACCCCAGGAAATCTGCGTGCAAGTATATCCTACAACGGCCCAACAGTGCTAGTCCTATCCTATGCCTACGACCCTTCATGGACCCTGGCAGGAGAAAACACTGCCGCCCATTTCAGCGCTTTCGGCATGAACAGCTATGTTATAGATCCCCCGTTACCAGAGTTGGACTTCGTCTTCGGGCAAGCTGAACGATCCTTATCACTGTTCGCCGCCTCAGGGATTGCGGCTGCTCTGTTAGTAGTTTTCTTGTTCCTGACAGAACCATTCGCTACAGGCGCCGCAAAAAATATTCTTGTGAGAAGCGATCGATTCTTCAGCAGATACTTCATCTTTCTGATGAAACATCGATCACTCCGGAAAGCAAGGAAAGGAATTCTCCGTGTCTACCAGTTTCTCCGCACGCATCTTCGGTTGGTATGAAATCCTCCCGGGGCTCTCCAGAGGCGCGATTTGTTGATGTAAGTCCGAAGCCTTGTGGCGATTCTTACTATACCCCAGAAATCGTTGGGGGAGTCGTTGTTGCACCTTCAGTTGATGCCCACATGCTCCACGTAGACCCGGACAGAGTGTTGTAGTAAAGTCCATTGTCACACCCCTCTACCAACACGACCAGCGTGGATCCGGCGAAGCCTATAGCAGGGACGTTATTGGTGCACCCGCCGCTAGCCTTATCCCATGTCGTTCCAGGTTGTCCTCCGGCCGGTTTCACATTGTGATAGATTCCACCATCGTCTCCTTTAACCACTATGTGTAGATTTCCTGAAGAATCGAGTGCTAAAGCTGGAGCAAAATTGCTACTTCCTTTCAGATATTCCCACCCGGACCATAGACCGGTGGAGAAGTTCATGGAGTTGTAGTAGAGCTCCTCAGAGAGGAAGCTGGGGTCCGCGCTGGCCGCGCCGGCAACCAGATGGAGTGAATCGTTGTCCGCAATCGCAGCGGGACCGATATCATAGACACAGCCCGTTTCACCCACTGCCCCTCTGATGACGTCCCAATTGTTTGTAGGCGTTCCGCCCGGAAAGGCCATGTGAAGATAGACCTCACAATTGATTGAGGACACATATGCCGTCATTACAAGGTCCAGTCGATTCGTGGACACTGAAAGAACTGGCGTCGTGTCCATGAACATTGAAACGTTGGTCAGAGGAATCCATCCCGCCCAAACTCTAGTGGTCAAATTCATTTGATTAGTCCATACGATATTCTCCCCACCTCTAACGACAACATGCAATACGTTGTTTAGCACTCCACAGGCAGGCTGCCCAAATAGACCTCCACCACCGGAGTCCCAAGCAGACCATGCGCCCGATACGAAGCTCCTATGCCAGAGCTGGTGGTCAGCACCCGCCACTACCACTTCCACCATGCCGGGTCCGGACGAGCAAAGAGCAGGGGGGCCTGATCCTGAGCCTGATAGTGATTGCCAGTTGTCCACGAAAGAACCTGATTCAGCCAGCGTCCAGTACAATGTGCCGTCATTTCCTAAAATGACCGCCAGTAGTTGAGAAAAGACATCGTACATGGCTATCCGAGTATTTTCAGGTATCGTCCTTCCTAACGCATCTGTCACAAGAACACATGTGTCAGTGGTCCCGACGCTGCTAGGTACACAGCCTGCCGAGTGGGGATAGAAGACTGGCGTGCCCTGGCTCGATGACACGACGTTATAGGTTATGTTGAATGCTAGTCCGGAACAGACAGATTGGCCAAAGCATTCGTTGGCCGCGTTGCTTTCGATGGTTGAGACCTCGACAACACCGGGACCGTTACCCGCCCCAGCGCAGGAGCCGCTCACAATTACCCCGTTGATGCAAATCACAGTAAATGCCGGGGATTTGATGAGGGGGCCCAGAACCGCCTTGACAGGATTCAGGGAAGCGGTGTCGACCTTCACGTAGATATCAAATGCGTGCATCGGATCCGAATTCTGAATAGAAACGCCTACAGTCAAATTCTGGTTCTGTGGCAGGTTGCTTATAGAAGGTACACTGGATGGACAACCGGTAGGACTCCCTGAGGTCGCTATGCACACCAATCCTACCTGAGCAGCCTGAACCATCGGGACCCCCCATGGTAGGAGCAAGACGGAAGAGACCATGAGACAAATCGGCAACAGAGACCAGTGTTGGCTAGGATTAGTCGAGCCCAACGAAGGCTAAATGGCTCTTGGCTTGCTCGAATTTAACGCTTTCCGACGCGAGAGTTGATGAGAGTGTACGTAGCAATCCAGGGTTAGCAGCCTAATTCTCCGCTG
>WNFY01013034.1_pt1 | contig 10313 bp, 13 predicted proteins | sample 5400091 | NCBI WGS metagenome assembly WNFY01 (sample SAMN13153364, study PRJNA577476) | soil metagenome | isolation source: 60 cm soil or saprolite under grassland replicate 1 | place: USA:California | collected 2016-06-15
GGGCAAGCCTTTGTGACTTTGCTGAGGTACTGTAGATAATCAACTCCGCGATGGGTGTGCCAGTAATCAGGCTGCCACAGCACAAGAGCACGTGCAGCCTCAAGGTCTTCACCATCTTTACCACGGCGAAAAGAGCAACGTTTAATCACCCCATCAGCACATTCCCTGAGGCCGAGATTCCAAGGAAGCAACTCTTCTTTCGTTATTATTTGACCTTCCTTTTTCAATTTTCTTGTGAGTTTCAGGTCTGGAAGAAAACGCAAGCAGCCTGCTTCCGTCTCTTGCTTCTCAAACGTTCGCTCAAACAATTCACGTGTGCGTTGTTTGTCATTGCCTGTTTCGTGGAGAGCTACACAAATCGCACCGGGCACGTCTTCAAACGTTAACTCGCGTAATTCATGCCACACGTCACCCTCTCTCTCATCAGAGATTGGTTGTTGTGTGAACTCTGGAATAAAGGTTCCCGCTTCATCACGTTCCCCGATGGGGGGCATCTTGGGATAGATGTGAGTGATTTGGGCTTTGTTGTTTGCGTATTCTGCCATTGCTTCTTCCTGAACCCGGCAATAGTTTCGTCGCTAACTTGCGCGGGTTGCGCTTCTTCTATTTCGCTTCTTGCTGTGTTTCGCTGTTCTGAAGAATCTCACCCAAGTTGACAAGTTCATCCTCTGATAGCCTGTCTAACATCCCCCCGATGGTGCGACTGAGTGAATAGTTGGAAAGTTGGCTGACCGTGCGGAGTGCTTTGATCTTTCGCGCCATATCAGCTAGGTTGTTGGTTGGTCGTGTGTTCATAATTGCTCCGTGTCGCAACGTTGCTACTGATGCTGTTGCCATGTATTCATCTCCTAGAATTCAATTGCTAGATTCATGTCTTGTTGACGCACAAAGGAAACGTCTTCCGCACCGTGCCTGACGTAGTGACGTTTCCCTTTGCGGGTGTGCTCTCCTGAGTAGAATCCTTCAAATGCCTTAGGGAGAGATGCGGTCAGTAAGTTCCTATTTTCCGCGCTGCCAATGAGCGTCTTCAGATCATCGTACGGAATCGTATTGACAAGTTCTTCAGCAACGGCCTCTCGCAGTTGTGCAGCGGTTTTCTTTTTGAATTCAAAGGCATTACAGAACTTCCGATAGAGGTCTGCTGACTTCTTGAATGGAAGAGCATCGTTCTGTAGAGTTCGATCCTTTGCACGGTACGTCGCAACGTCCGCAAGCAACTTGGCGTCGTACACTGTACGGTTCCGCGCTGATGATCTCGGGTGATCTAAACCCTGACGCTCTCCCCAAGCAACATCTTTACGCGTAACCTGATGGAAGCCCGGTTCAGGTCTTGAGAGATCACACTGAACCGGATGCTTCGATAACCATTTAGGCTTACATTTTCCTTGCTGTAATCTGGTTTCACCACAAAATGCAAACTCTGAAAACTTCTGTTCACCTTTCCCATCAACAAATTCTTCCCCACACTCTAAGCAGCGGGAGAAAGATGACCAAGGCTTGTCGTTTGTGGCCTGTCTGATGATGTACTGGTAACGTCCATTACGTTGCAATGTAGCGTTGCCATCAGCAGGAACATCTCCAAATGATTCGACTAGATAAGCGGGACACTCATGTTCCGCCAAGTAGTCACGCACGCGCCGGTCGTTGCGAGAGTCGCTCATAAACTTGGACGCTGCAACGTCACCACCCGCGATACCTGCAACGCGAATCAGAAAGTAATAAAGCTTCCCCGAACGCTCAATTCGTTCTTCAGGGTACTGATGAAGCGCAATGCGCCGGTTCAACCATTGAACTCGTTCACACATTTCCCAACAGAGTTCAAGAGCGGATTTCTTTGAAGTGGCTTCAATGTCATTACCGACCGTGAAGCTAAACAACTTTTCTTGATCGGGTTGAGAGGTGATGTCGGCGCGTACCACGATGGCACGGTCAAGCACCACCACACGTTGCTTCAGGTGAACGAAGATTTTGCCAAGGTCACTAGCGGCAACGGTGCGGTCAAGCACAGAGTCTTCAGGCGGAGCATGTATTGGGGTGATTACAACAGGTGGGTTGTGGAGCATCTTCCTTCCTCTTCTTCAGCTTTGGATTTGTGACATCCGCATCTCTGCGGATCGCTGAAGGCCGGAAGGAATTACACCTTGGAGCCAACTACCAGATCGTTCCCACTCGGAGCGCAAGCTTTATGCCAACTTACCCGGCTGCTCTTCTGCGTTGCGACATGGACAACGAACGAACTGTCTTACGATGGCTATTCTCGCACAGCCGGGAACAATGTCAATCGTAACGAAGTAGCCAAATCGAACGGCCTCTTAGATAACTACTCACATACCTGAACTGTAACCATTAAGGAAGCGCGTGGTTGGTTGTTACGAATCATAGTTACTACGCAGTTATGAGTTGTACGTTGGTTTACGAAGTCGTTAACTAGCTGAGTTTGTCATCTTACAGTGTATGTACTACACAGTAATGAGTTGACGTTGTGATTAGTAAGATGCAACTGTGTTAGGCAGACACTATCTAGCCAAGTTGTAACCTAGCCGAAGGCGGTCGGGGCCGGGGCTTTGACTCGGAAGCTGGTAAAACGTTCGGTATTCGGAATTCGATTCGCGAACGAACTCCGAACGTCGAACAAAGCGAACCGATGGGGAGACCTTCAGTCTCCCATCGTTCGTTCGGTATTCGGAATTACTATAGGGGAACTCCGAACTCCGAACGCTGCCAACCTTGCCCAACAATCAAGATGTGATTTTAAGTGTTTAGTTTCAATAACTTACAAATAATGGCTGTAAAGTGCGTGTTTTCAGGCACTTAGTTGATGCCGTTGACCACGTTATGACCGCCTTGGGACGTATGCCGGTCTTGCGAACCGTCACTTTTCGCTGACGTGCGGCTCTAATACCTTGATAACGTGCGACTTAGCAAGGTAACCACCTTGCACCATTGCATCCGGCATTGCATTGAAACTGCTAGCCCCATCGTAAGTTGTTGAAAACACGTGATAGTTACCGGCCTATATTCAAAGGCCCCCGCACAGGCAGGTTTGAGGATCAGCGCGTCCAAGATGTATCGCCTTTGGCCTGCGAACTCGCGGCCTCTCCGCCGCTGTGGTTTGAAAAGGTACTACTTTCTATTGGTATCTTAGGCCGGGGCAGGCCCCCAAGACCGGGCAAGTAGATCGGGGGCCATGGTCAAAAATCCAAGACTTTAGCGCCGTGACCACCTGAAATCCCACCAGTCTTCAGGCCCGGCAGGGATGTCCAAGTACCGGTCACGTCTTACGATGTACGGCCTCGCGCTGCGCACCGGCTGCACGCTGGCAACGTCCTCCATCAAAGGTGAGACTCAGATACCCCCGACACTTCAGACGCGCCTATATAGCATTCCCCGGCTCGACTTCAGGCGACGGGAATCCCTCAGCATAGTTGTGAACACACTCACGAAGTAAGTCAGCGAGGTCTGAACTCGCACACACTCTAACCAATAAGGTGTTTGATATGTCAAAGCTTGCGCTTGTGGATCACGAAGGCCGCGTGTTGGTGGACACCAAACCAACAACCCCATCACCTGAGGTTGAAGATGAGCCTATTTGGGTTACAGCGGCACGTGAGGCCGAAAGGCAAAGCACCAAGAAAGACACCAATAAGTAATTCGTGTTCACCAAATTCAAACATTGGCTGCGTGACATCGGCGTGGCCTTCAGAAATCTCTGAAGTACAAAGTTTTTATCAGGCAGTAACTAAACCCTATCACTGTTTGTCGGATTGAATGAGTAGTGAACGGTTGCCTGTCTTCAAAGCTTCACCATCTGCGCAGATGGTGTTGGTGCGAAGGCAAGCATTGCGCTGTGCACAGTGCAGGTTGGGCCACTGATCTGATTTCAGAACAGGGTGCCTTAATTGGTACCCTGACTTTTTGAAAGGAAGGTTATCAACATGGCAGCAAACAAATCAAGCAACAAGCCCAAACCACACTACGATCAAAAGAGTGAACCCGGTAACGACGATTTAATCAGTGGTCTTCCCATCAAGAGCGATGGCTCTTACCGCGAGTCTTCGGATTTGAACACGCAGAAGAACCAACCGGCACGCGGTTGAAAGTTTAAGCAACAAGATTCTCTGCGCTGGTTTCGTCGCCATGCGCAGGGGATGCTCCAACCCCAAGCCCGGTGCTCTTCTCACCGTGCGGCTTGGGGTTTCAAGTTTTGGTGTGAGAAGCAATGCTCATTTTGACTAGACCCTTGCACCAACTGTGTGATGCTACCGTCCCGGCTCATCCCGGCACGTCAAGCCTAGAACGTTATGGGCCTCTCCACACAAAAGTGATGAGGGTGCAAGGCGACGGTGCACCCCACGCACACACGAAAGGAATTAAGCGAACATGCCAACGATTAAAGAAATCTCAGACAGTGGCCCGAACCCCAACACACCAACCATCGCACAGATGCGCGATTCTCAGCGCGTGGGCAGTGTTGGTAAAGGAACAAGCACCAAAAGCTTTGCGGAGAAGAATGCCTTACGCAATCAGGGGACAGGTTTGGGGGAAGGCACAGACCCACAGTTCGCAGAAGCGCAAGACGTTGCTGAAGACAACGAAGGGCGAATGCCTTGGGAATAAAAGAAAAGTTGCTTAAGTGGGGTTGGATTAACGCACATGATCGCTCATTGACGTGGGAACACTGGCAAGAAAAGATTCATCGTCAACCAGTCGCTTATTGGTTGGAAGACTCAGGAAAACTCACAAGAATATACAACGTGTTTTCAGGTGTGAAGGTGCAAAGAGGTAAAGCAGCATGAGCGACCCGCATATCGAGCAACTCATTGAGAAACTGAAAACCGCACGTACTGCTTCCGACCTCGCACATGTGACGGCTGCCCTGTTACAAGCTTGTGGGGTTCACAACTTTCAAGGTGTGGGCCATGAGTTGATGAGACTCCATGTCACCAACCTGATTGGGGGAATACGTGGTTAAGAAGAACTCGGCATCGCTTGTCACGAAGCCAGAGGCATTGAAGTTGATTACGAAGCATCTTCGGGAACAAGACTTATCAGCAGAGATTGCTGAAGCGTTGCTTGTTCTGTACGCAAAAATCGCGGGTTGGAAACTATAAACCAATCCCATCAAAGGAGAAAACATTTTATGGCTAGCAGATCATTCGGAGTTGGAAGTTACGGTAATGCATTTGTCCAGCGCGAGGAAAACGAATTCGACATTGATACACGGCGCAGGCTAGATGGGCTTGACCCATTGAATTCTGAAAAGTTCGAGAAATGGTCACCTGAGCGGGTCAAAGAGGCTGCGCTTGGCTTTGCGCGTGCCGACAGCACCAGAATTGAACAGAAAGCGAACGCAGACCTCTTTGTTGCTTTGCATCCGGAATTCATTGACGTAAATGAAAACGGTCAAACCATGAATCGAACGTTGGAAGCTTTGTACGGCGATCGTCTTTACTCGGTTGCTGAGTTTGAAAAAGCCTATGACGTATGCCGCGCAAACAACTCTCTGACACTCGACAAGGCTGAGATTGTGAAGCAGCAACAGGCTGTTGCAAACCAACGTGCAAAGGCAGCGAGAGAACAACGTGCTGCTGCAACTCGCGTCTTCTCTGAAGCTGAAAAAGAGAACATGAGCCTTCAGGATTTGCGCAAGGCCGAAACCAGAGAAATACAACGTCAGATGCAGCAAGCCGGTGAGCGCGGTGGGAATGGTTGGTAAAAAAGAAATCACAATGAGTGTTAGCAAATTCAAAGCAACAGTCCAAAAACTCGCAGACCTGTCGTTGCCCGACCTGCGAGACTTGTTCTCTTGGCCTAGCAATTCAACCATTCAGGCCGACAATCCAAGTCTCCTCATTGCAAAAGCTGCTAATGAGCGTGGTGAGGTTGTTGCTTATGTCACTGCCGAACCTATTTTGTTGGTAAATGGCTTCGTGCTCAACCCTCAAAGCAACCCAGAGGATGACCAAAAGGCCGGGGATGCAATTGATTCTGCGTTGGCGCAAAGAGTCGGGGTGAATCGGTTGTGGATTGTGGTGCCAGATGAGGCACCCATCATGAAAGGCGAGAAGTTTATCCGGGTGTTGGAGCGCAAGGTATATCAGCCGGTCACCGTTACGCAGCGGCTTGGTTGTAGCAACTTTCAATCATCTGCGGGCTTTCTGAACTAAAGCGTAAACAACAAGATTGGTGTCACGCAAACAGGCAGGCAAAAAAGGCACTTTGTCTGTCAAAGTCGGCGAACAAACGGCGCAAGTGTGTGATAACGCCTATTCTCGTCAGTTACCAAACCATCTCTAGCTAGAGTGCTTCGGACGTACTAGTGTGGCTTGCGGCATGGAAAAGTCGAGACGAGGATTGCACCGACGGCACCGGATGCGTCCAGCTTGCGGTCGTCGGGATACACCATCAAATCCTCTCCCAGTTTCATTTTGACCGCTAGCTCCATAGCAGAGGCGGAAAGATCGTCCGGAACACAGGGTCGCCCTCCTTGTGTTTCCCCATCGGCAATGCTCATCCCCATAGAAATCCCCTGCGTGATCCCCAAAACGTAAAATCGACATGCGGCTTTGGATTCAGCACTAGAGCCAATGCAAATCTGTTGGAGGTCTCCAGCCGTCATTGCTGTCTCTTCAGTGGGAGCGCGTTTCGACTGCGTCACACCAACGATTGTCAAGCCGCAGAATGTTAACAACAGCAAGGCCCCTAAACGCATTGGCAATCTCCTGTCGTGAGAACTTGATAGGTATAGGGGAGCGTAGTCCCAGGTTCGGTGCTTCTGCAAGGATGAGTTGAAAGAATGTGGTTACGCCGGATTGCGGGGACGCGTGGATCGACGGAAGGACGCGTACGGTGAGACCCGGCCCTGCTACACCAATTCAATTATTGGCTAGAAATCGCCATTACATTGACCTCGTTCTGCCTGATTTTGAAAGGGTGTGGGGGAGTTTTAGTTGTTAGCGGCCTGCACCGGCTGCCTTCGCTTGCAAGCTGACAACTAGCTTTGCGATACGTTCATGCTTGCCTTCCTTGCGCGTCTTCATCACGTCTTTGCAATCCATCGCAGAAAGCACCGGCCTCACCTGCTTGACATCGAATATCTGCATCACGATCTGCTCTGCTGTCTTCAGTTCCTCTTCTGCTAAGAAATCAATGACCGGTTGCATCGTTGTTTCTCCTTTGGATCGAAGTTGACTGCATCCAACCCGCTCAGCTTCGCTCAAGGCCGCGAACTCGGCAAGGCACTTCGATAACCAGTGGGTCATGTAAACGGCTTTATAAACCAACGTACAAACGCTAACCGTGAAGTACATATGTTAGAGATTTACAAGCGTTGAAAGTTTGTTGGTTGATATTTGGTTCGGTGAGCGATGTGGTAAACAAAATTGCAAACGTGTACCGAGGGGGTACTAGGTGAGGATCAAACATCAACCATTGTTGCTGATGTGGTGCGTTGATAGCCTTTCAATCCACGCTTCCACCGCTGGTGTTCCGGTTGCCAAAATATAAGGCGGTCAGCTTGTTTGAGTCCTGCGATTTGTATTTGTCCATTTCGTTTATGGCGCAATCGAGCACTTGCTTTGCCTCTTCGATCTTTCCCCCATCAAGCAGTTGTCGCGCACCGAGTACCGCTGAACCCAGTAGCAGGGACATTCTTGTTGGGTTGTCGAAGTTATACCAAATCCGTTCTTCGCTCATTCCAAGAGATTACACCGACAGTCAAGAAACAAAAAACGCTGAACAAAATGAGCCTTGAAAGAGGTGGTTATTCTGATGGCTGCGCCCCAGCTTGCGATGGTGGCCGGTGCCGGTCGCTAGTGGTGAGGTTGTTCTGTGGTAGGAATCACCGGCTGATAGTGAAAAAGCAACCCACCATCACGCAGTTTGCGCAGTTGCTTTAGATTTAACTTCCGGTGTTCGACAAGCCTCAACGAACTGAAGGGCGAAATTAGAGAGCGTGTAATGCTCGTTCATCTTGGGATCGCTTCCGATGATGTGCGGTTCTCCTGCCATGATGCGGATGCCTTGTTCGCCCGGAACGAGTTCCTGAGTTGACTCTACGAAATCAAGCCTAAATAAGTTCTGAAGAGTGGTGCTTTCTTGGTCATCTATCTTCGGCTCATTAGACCACGACCACAATTTCATCCCTTTTGTCATGCACCAGTCGTAAAGTTTATCGAGCAGTCGTGCGTCCGCTGGTGACATCTGCTTCAGAATCTCAACAAACGATGGATGCACCGAATCGGCGTCTATTGCCTCATTGGCAAGGAGTGCAGCCCATCTCGACTGCATGTCATCATCGGCTTCGATTGATGCTGCTTCGAGAATCGGAAAGAACAGCCTAGGCGCGACGGCATTGATGACTTTTCCTTCAGTTATCTTTTTTACCTTCTCAAGCAACTGAATCTGCCTTTTCAGCCGCCACACCTTGAGAGAATCGCCAAAACTTCCACCGACTTCCGTTGCAGCAGGGCCAAGAAGCTGCTGAAGCAACTCTTGGTATGGTCGAAATAGTTGCGCAATGCCTTCTTTGATCGCCAGTGCTGCGTTCTCTGCGTCGCCCATGCCACCGATTGTACAACGCTCAAATTAAATACTTGTTGCCAAGGCCGCAACAGGATGATGGTGCCGAGAGGTAGGTTCGGCACTGATACCACTGATACCGTTTTTCGTGAAATTGCGGTCAATAAGGGAAACTGTAGAAACAGGGCCGGAAATTGCGAATGTGCTTTACACCCGCATAAACACAGGCTAGAATCACTAACCGTAGGCGGCACTACAACTCCCCAAAAGTACGTCGGAAAGATTCCTGCCCACAGGGTTTGCTCATTCCTTAACACCATTAAGCGACTTCTGAAACTGTGCCATTCCTGCCAACAATCCCTGTTTGGTGATCTGCTTTTTATAAACATTCAGCGTGGTGGTCATGCTCTTGTGTCGTGCTATCCCTTGAGCAACTGCATAATTCCCATTGGTCGCTTCGATGATGGCTGTGACCGCACCCCGACGACCGGCATACAAACCCTTCCACGTAACGTTTGAAGGCTTGGGGGTTTTGCCACAACGCACACACTCTTTTTCACCCTTCACGTGTGGCAGGATGACGCGGTTGAGCATGTTTGGAAGATCAGCAATTACCCAATCCCCATCACCTGTTGCTTCCGACTTCTCGCGCCACAACACCAACGGCACGCGCACTTGGTCAATGATGGGGACTGCTGCCATGCGTTCTTTAGTCTTTGGTGGCCCCACCTTGCCGTGCACTGGTTTGTTGCGTCTGATGTTGATCCAATCACGGTCTACATCCCCCCACTGCAAACCGGCAACCTCTGCTGGCCCTAAACCAAGGAAGCATGAAAGAGCCAACACAAGCTGCGCATCCACGTGGTCAACCAAAGCACTGATGAGGTTCTCAGCCTCTTCCATCGTGTAGTGCTCAGTGGCCTTCGTTTCCTTGCAATCTTTGGGCAGCTTCACATGCCACGGATTATCGTTGCGCAGACCGCGTTCAATGGCTTCGCTGAACATCGCAGAGGCCAGTGCGCGGATGTGCCTGAGAGTGTTCTTGCCTTGCTTTGTTTTAAGTGAAGAGAGGAATTTACGCGCTAGGTCTGCCGTGTAGCCTTGCAGCGTGAGAGTGCCGAAGTGATGGTTGAGGTGATGTTTCCAGAGTTGCTTGTAGCCGCGCACCGTTGAAGATCGCATCCCGGTGCCCTTCCATTCCTTTTCACAATAAGGCAGGTACACTCTTTCCCAAAAATCAACCACCATCAAATCTTGCGCGAGACGTTGCGAGGTGTGTTCACGTTCGTTGATGGTGCGCATGAAGTCTTCGCACAGGGAACGAACAGCCATTGCTGATGGGGAACCGTGGCCGGTGTTGCGGTTCTTCGTGCAGAGTCGGTGGGAACGTTGCTTCTTTTCCGGCTTCCCCTCTACAATCTCAGTGACGTAGAAGCGAACATGGAAAGCACCCGAAGCCTCGTAAATGTGACCGCGTTGATGACGTGCCATGAGCGCATCTTAGGTCATAATGCAATAACATGCGACGGCACGAAAGTGCTAGTCAATGTATGTTGTTTGTTTTGTGTTGTTTAGCCATGTGGCGGTGTAGCTCAGGTGGCTAGAGCGACGGTCTCATAATCCGTAGGTCGTTGGTTCGAGTCCAACCGCCGCCACCAATCTCTTCAGGTCCGGCCCGGAGACATGGGTTACAGAATGTACCGGCTACATGGGTAACACTTTTGGACCGAAGGGATTCGCGAGCGGTTCGAGCACTCGAGTCTCCAAATCGAAGTAGCCCAGATCATAATCCA
>WNFY01006609.1_pt1 | contig 10311 bp, 10 predicted proteins | sample 5400091 | NCBI WGS metagenome assembly WNFY01 (sample SAMN13153364, study PRJNA577476) | soil metagenome | isolation source: 60 cm soil or saprolite under grassland replicate 1 | place: USA:California | collected 2016-06-15
GTTGGCCTGGGTGAAGTTCGTCTTGACGTGCTCGCCGTGGTACCGGGCGTGCCGCCACGCCAGGGTGCGGTTCCAGACAACACGGACGCAGCCGAACGTGCGGCTCAGCACCGCCGCCTGCTCCGGGTCCGGGTACGCCCGGCACTTGTACGCCGTCCTCACGAAACTGAGCTTATCCGATCATGCAGTATCGGATAAGGGTGACACGCAGGAGGGAGGGAGCGGCGTTTCCTCCCCCGCCTGAAGGCGGGGGTCTCCACGCCGCGATCTCGATGACCGTGCTCCGGCGGCGCGATGGCGAGCGCCCGCCAGAGCCGAGGAGCATCCGGTCTGCGCGACGGGACCCGCGAGAAGCAGGTCAGGTAGCCGTACGCAGTCGCCCCTCATGGGATCCGCGGGCGCACCGTTCCGGGCGGTGCTACCCAGTACTCGCGCCCGCCCGCGCTCAGCTCCCGGCGGTCTCGGCCCACAGCGACGACCCGTCCGTCGCGGATCACGACCCAGCGCCCAGGGTAGCGTTCCGTCCTGGCTACGAGATCGGGCTCCAGCTCACGACGCCTGCCGTCAGAGTCCCAGTGCCACCGAAGCCAGCCGATCGCGGCTGCGGCCGACTCCCGCAGCTTCTGGCTCTTGTCGGCTGCGGCCACCGCGGCGACAAGGTCGATCGCCCATTGGCGGTCAAAGAAGTGAAGCGTGCACACGTGGACGACCATCGACCGGACCAGGCTGCTCGGGTCATGGATCGCGCGCTCGAAGACCGGCCGCACGTCGACGGCACATCCGTTCGGCTTACACTGCTCGCAGGTCAACGTGTGCACCGCCTTCCGCCGGACCTGCGGGTGCTCGTCATCGAGGGCGCGGGTCAGCGCCGCTGCCGACTCTGGCGTGAGGTCGACCTTGTCCAGTAGCAGGGCACAGGTCCGGCGCACTCGCCAGTTTTCATGCCCAAGCCCCTCGATGGCGGCGGCGCGGCGCTCCCGGGGCGGCGCTGCTGTGGCGGGTCAAGGCGGACCTGACGCTGCCGCCGCTGGAGTTCTTCCCCGACGGCTCTTACCGGTCAGTCGTGGTGAACTCCAAGGTCAGGGGCAAGGCCCGGCAGAAGCTCCTCGATGCCGCCCGGGCCGGGGAGGACCTGGACCCGGAAACGGCCCGGTACGTGCGGGTCATCAACGAACTAACCTGATCATTGATCGCATCGCCCAAGTATGCATACTGACCTACGGGGAGATTCCTCAACAGGCCGCCGAAGTTACTATCAGTATAGAGAGTTATACAGTTGACCAATGGCCACTGCGGAACCGATGTAATCTGCCCTCCATTTTGCGTAAAGTAGCCGCCCCAGGCCCAATTGATGTAGCCGCCATCCCCTTGGTTGTCCAGCGTAAACGTTTTTGTTATTGGGGACATATACATGTAAAAGCCGGTTTCAATGAACCAATCTGGTTCCGAGAACACCAATTGCTGGGATTGGTAAGAGCCAGATACCGTATGCTGAGTGTGGATTATCACCACATTGTAGTCCGGGAAACTCTCAAGCATCTTGTCTCGCATCCCCTGAGTAAACGCCGCCAACTTTTCATCGTCCGGAAGAAACCCTGCGATAAGGCCTACTATGAGTGTCGCAATGCCCATAGCTATTTCCAACATCGCAAAACCTCCACATTGTTCCGAGAAGAGCACTTGACATAATGATGAATCTTCCTCAATGACTATGTTATGCCTGAAATCAGAGAGGTGGAATGCAATATTTGCAATTCTCTGGTTCCCGGCTCTCACTGGCCCTGGTCTCTGCTCCGCACCATGCCGGAGCTTGAAGCAGGAAGTACCCCAGAGCGGCCAGTGCCAAGGCCAGCGTTATAGCTAGCAACAACGCGCGCGAAAGGCTTCATACTGTAGAAGGTAGCTCCCGGGCATGGGCCTCCCTCCGGTAGTGAGATGAAATGATCTTCGGCCTGCTGCGGCCAGGGAAAGACGATACTCAGTCAGCAATTGCGCGTGAGTGATCATGCTGCCGCGCAGACCCCGCGATCATCGGTCGACACACCCTGCCGGACGCCACTGTCCTGCTCGAGACCCATTGGCTCATGCGGTCAAGCCCGAAGTCAAGGGGGGTCAGGAAAAAAGCCCGGAAAATGGGTGAAGGCAAGTGAGTAACCGCTGCCAGGCGCGGGTTTTCTGGAGTGAGCTAATCATGTGAGACCGGTGCGGATAGCAGACGCGGCGGACGGGCTGTTGTTGCAGGTGGGAGCGACATGACCGCTCGCTTACTGTAATTGTCGGCAAATGAACGTCTACCGGCCACACGGGCGGCGGTTCGCGTCGGCCACTATCAGGCCAGCCGCCCGCCCGGGCCTCCCTCACGGCCGTTTCAAGATCATAAAGTGAGGCCGAGGATGGCGAATGGCCGGTCCATTGACTGGCTGACCCATCGGGTGGCTTCGGTGACATCGGTGCGTCCGGACAGGCGCAGGGCGCAAATGGCCAAGTTGCGAAGCGCGGCCATGATCCTGGGCCCGGATCGGGTTCTGACCTGGGATTTATCTTCCTGGTACAGGGTGTCGCAGCCAGTGCAAAGACTCAATCGCCCATTGTCCGCGCACGTGGCGGGCCAGGTCGGCGGCGCTGGCCCGGTCTGCGGCGGGGCTGGCTACGCCGAGCGCGGCCACTGCCGAGACTGGGTTGCCGTCCAGGTCACTGACGTGCCGTTCGATCAGGTACACCTGGCTGACGTACAGGAACGGCAGGTCCTCGGGCGCGGGCAGCACCTGGATAGTGCGGGTGGTGATCCGGCCGTGGCCGCGGTCGGTGGCGGTGTGCGCGATCGGGACCTGATGCCAGGGCAGGGCATCGAGCGCGTCGAACAGGGCCTTGCGGTTCTCCTTGACCGGCAAGGCGAACTCCCCGCCGGCCTGATGGATGAACTCGGCGGTGGCCTTGACGGTATGCAGGGCATCGGCGGTGACTAGCGTGCCGTGCAGATCGATCTGGCCGAGCACCACCGTGGCCATCGGCACTTCGTTCGTCTTGACCCCGACCTCGGCCTGGGCGATGACCGAGGACTGCGCGGTGCGGCCAGCCATCGCGGCCAGCAGATGCCGCTGGTTACCTGCAGCGTCCCTGGCGCCCCGTACCGTCTTGCCATCCAGCCGGACCGGCACCAGCTCCGCCGGATCATCCCCCTCCGCGCCCTAGGCGGCCGGCTCGCCGGGCAGGCTGCTCATCAGCCAGCTGCCCACCGTAGCGTCGAAGGCATCAGCATCGGCGTCGGTGACCACCCGCCAGATCGTCGCCTTCGACGGCGGTGGCGCCGGTCTGGCGCCGGTTCGCAGATACAGGTCCGCCAGCACCGGGGGCGGAACGTCTTTGACCCACCCGGCGATCGCCGTATAGCCCTTCATCCCCGCCACGACCGCCGCCGCGGCCAGCGCCAATACCGCCGCGACCGGATGATCCCCGGCCCTGACCGGACCGGCCATCGGACACTGAGCCGAATAGTTTCAGCAGGTCATCACAGACCTCAGTGACTGTGGCCGGCGCAGCAGGCGCAACCGGCTCGCGGTCAGCAACGGCAATGGCAGACTGGACCACGGCGAAGCTCCAGGGATGACGCGGATCTGTAGGAAGACCCCTGTCATACCGGAGCTTCGTCCTATTTCCACGGCAACACGCCACATCAGGTCACACCGGGACATCCTGTCGTGCGACGCTACCCTGCTCGCCTTAACGATCTTGAAACGGCCGCGGCCTCTTAACTAAGAGCCAGCGTCTGAGCGCTTTTCCTCATGATGCTCAACAATATACCGGGAACGCTCGTATAGCTCGTCGAATGTAAGGATTTCTACTTCCTGGTGATCACGGCGATATAGCTCAAATGTCGTCATTTTCTCGACGTTAATATTTTGGCCGTCCGCCAACTGTGCAAGATTGCCGATAATCACAATCTGTCGCGGGCGAATGGTCGATATCTCAAATTCAAATTTACCTTCAGGGGTTCGAGACGCATGAAGGGCACCCAGGCGTGACAATGCCTTATAAGCAGTCTTCTGTACTTGAGAGACAGCGCCACTAAGTTCCCTAGAGACTTGGTAGACGTCCGGCTTTCGGTACTGCTGCATCATGAGAAGCGGAGTATCATGTTTCTTGATTTCAGCAAATAGAAGAGTTTGTACGAACCCTTTGGTGCGCATGAGGGCATCACTTCGTTTTCCTCCACCGGTAAAAGCGTTCCAACCAGAAGTCACCTGCTCAAGCTTGTCTTCGCCATATTTCTCACATGCGAGTAGAGTTAGACCGTACCCGAATATCCAAGTATTCTCTTCAAAGAACGATTGCCATACAGCTTCACCATTAATGACCTTCAAACGATCCGGGTTTCTCGTCCTCGGATCCGGCCTCCGGGCGCGGTTGAAGCCGGGATGAAGCCCAGCTGAAGGCGGCGCCTGCCAGCGTATGCACCGCGGGCTTGAAGTCTGGGTCCGGCTGGCCGGTGAGAAGTGTCGCCGTGCCGGGTCGTACGGCACGTTGAAACTAGTTTGGGCTGAGACCACAGGAGGTCGGAGTGTCTGCATCAGTGCTCTACATGTCGATGTCACTCGACGGGTACATCGCGGGTCCGAACGACGGACCGGGCAACCCCGGCGGCGACGGTTTCACGCGGCTGCACGAGTGGATCGCCACCGCGGACGGGGAGTCCGGCCGCCCGCCCGGACCGGCCGGAGAGGTGTACGGCGAGATGGAGGCGACCGGTGCGGTGCTGGTGGGCCGGCGTACCGCGGAGCAGGTCGATCACTACAAAGGCGATCATCACGGCGTGCCGGTCGTGGTGGTCAGCCACCGGCCGCCGCCTCCCTCGGTGGCCGGCTATCCGTCGGTGAGGTATGTGACCGGCGGGATCGAAAGCGCGATGGCGCAGGCGAAGGCCGCCGCCGGGGACCGGGACGTGCTGGTGCATGGCGCGTACACGGCGCAGCGGGCGCTCGAGGCCGGGGTGCTGGACGAGTTGCAGATCCACCAGATCCCGGTGCTGTTCGGCCAGGGGCTCCGGTTGTTCGACGTCTTGCCGTCGCGCGTCGGACTGGAGATCGCCCGGGTGATCGACACGCCGGAGGCCACCCACATCCGCTACCGCGTCCGTCGCTGAGCCGACCGGGGTGGCATAGCGCCTTGGCGGGGTCGTAGTTGCAGGCCAGGAAGGCCCGCGGGTTGTCATGGACCTGCAGGGCGGGGTCGGCGAGCAGGGCGCGGGCCTGCCGGGGCGAGAGGAACATGCCTCATGGCGTCTTCGAAGGTCAAGCTGTTGCTCGGAACCCGGCATGACAGACATTGTCCCAGGTAATCGAACGCCGGGCCGGCAAAACGCACGGGCCTGCTAACCCTTTCCAGCAGGCTCCTAGTGCCGTAGCAGATTCGGTTGGCCCGGCCTCTTTGGCTGTGTGCGCGGGCGGGCGCCCGCAGATCGGGCCGGCTCGATGTGGCAGCGTGCCGGCTATAGCCGGCTCGATGTGGCATCGTGCCGGCGGGGGACGGGGCTGGCGCGGGACGGATGAGTGGCGTGAGGCACCCGGGGCGTGAGGTGCGGGGCTAAGGGCCAGGCCGAAGGGGCTAAGGGGGAGCAGTCATTCTTATCGCGTTCTGCTCGTCAGCCGATGTTCCGTGCGGTGACGGAACGGCATCCGGAAGATCGCGCGGGGCTAGTTGGTCACGGCATCCCTCCTTGGTATCGCGTCTTCGATCAGGGCGAAGACCGGCACCGGCCCGCATCTGCCACGCGCCGAGTGTGCCGCGGTCGCCGCGCACCGCAGCCGCGGCTGCATCAGCACGGGCGGGAAGTGCAGCAGTTCGGGGCCGTACGGCAGTTCCCGCTGGGGTTGTCGTACGAGGCGCGACTGGATTCGTGCCAGCGCCTCAACCACGTGCTGGCTTAACGGCCCCGCTTCACCTGGCTGAACGGCACGTCCCTGTCGGGAGCGTACCCACGCGGCATGCCCAGGATCCGTTCGCTGATGATGTTGCGCGCTATTTCCGTGCTGCCGCCGCCGACCGAGCCCCCTTGGCGGGCGATGAAGTGCACGCCGGTGTCCCGCTCGCTGCGCACGGCCGGATCGCGCATGACGGCGTCAGGCCCGGCCAGCTCGAGCGCGATCTCGGCCCGGCGGCTGGCGCTCTCGCCGAAGAACAGGCGGATGAGGGACCCGGCCGCCGGCGGGAGCTGCTCGCTGCGCATGCCCGCGGTGACCCGGTCGACCAGCTGCGAATGGATCGTGCCCAGCGCATGAAACTCGGCGATCAGCTCCCGCGCGGACGGGTCACCGGCCCGGCCGGTCCGGCGGACCAGGCCGATCAGGTCCTCGACCGGGGATGCCCGGCGGCTGGTCGGCGCGGGGCCGCTGAAGTACGGCGACCCGCCGCCCACCGCGTTACGCTCATGGAAGAGCTGACGCGAGGCCACCGCCCAGCCGCCGTTGATCTCGCCGACCACCGCCGACAGCGGGACCTCGACGTCGTCGAAGAACTCCTGGCAGAACTCGTCGCTGCCGTCGACCTGCCGGATGCGGCGGATCTGGACGCCTGGCTGACGCACGTTCAGCAGGAACATGGTGAGCCCGCGGTGCTTGGGCGCATCCCAGTCGGTCCGGGCCAGGCAGAGCGCGTAGTCGGCGGCGTAGGCGCCCGAGCTCCAGATCTTCGACCCGTTGAGGACGAACACGTCGCCGTCCCGGGTCGCCCGCGTCGTCACGCCGGCCAGGTCGGAGCCGGCGGTCGGCTCGGACAGGAACTGGACGAACACCTCGTCGCCCCTGATGGCCGCCGCCAGGTGCTCGCGCTTTTGCTCCTCGCTGCCCATGTCGAGGATGGTGGGGCCGCAGATGGTGAAGGTCGGGGTGTTGAGCAAGGTCGGCATCTCGTACCCGGCGACCTCCTCGTTGAAGGCGCGCTGGTGGGCAGGCGTGAGCCCGAGGCCGCCGTACTCCCTGGGGTAGCAGATGCCGGCGAAACCGCCCTCGTACAGTCGGGCCTGGAGCCTGCGGGCATGCTGCCACGCGGCCTCATCGCGGCCCTCGGACTCCGGGTCGGTCGCGTCCGCTAGGGGGGTCAGGTGGCCGGCGATCCACGCGCGGGCGCGCTGCCGGAAGCTCTCCACGCTCTCCAGGCTCATCGCTCACACCCCCAGCAGGTCGGCGACCCGGCGGCGGTGCTCGGACGGTGCCCCCCAGGTGACCCGGTCGACGGTCGCCCGCCGCAGGTAGACGTGGATGTCGTGGTCCCAGGTGACGCCCAGGCCGCCGTGCAGCTGGACGCAATCCTGGATGATGTCGGTGGCGCGCTGCCCGGCGTAGGACTTGGCGATGCTCACAAGCTCGGCCGCGTCGGCGTGCCGCCGCGCGACCGCGGCGGCCGCGGCCGCGGTCGTGGCCTGCGCCGCGTGCGACCACAGCGTCATGTCCGCGAACCGGTGCTTGAGCGCCTGGTAAGAGGCGAGCGGACGGCCGAAGGTGAACCTGTCGAACATCCACTGCCTGGTGAACTCGAGCACCTTCTCGACCACGCCCGTGAGCTCGGCGCACTGGAGGACGACCGCGATCTGGAACTGGCGCTCGACCGCAGACTCCGCCCCGCCGGCCTCGCCGACCAGGGCGCTGGGCGCCACCCGCACGCCGTCGTAGCTGACCCGGCCGAAGCCGCGGGTGAGGTCCAGGCTGGTCAGCGGCGACACAGACAGCCCGTCGGCGTCGCGGGGCACGACGAACTGGGTGAGGCCCTCCGGGGCCCGGGACAGGACCAGGAATACGTCGGCGTCGGTGGCCGCCTCGACACGCTCGTGCGCCCCGGTAAGCCGGTAGCCCTCGCCGTCGGGCGCCGCCTCCACCGCTCCGGCCACGGGATCCCATCCCCGGTCGAGTGCGCAGCACGCCCAGGTACCGATGGCCTCGCCGGCCACCAGGCGCCCGATCAGCTCGGCGTGGGCGCTGGCGTTCGTGGCCTCGGCCAGCGCAGCGGCGACCACGTTGACGGCCAGGAACGGACCGGGCGCGGCGAGCCTGCCGAACTGCTCGGCGATGATCGTCGCGTCGATGAGCCCCTCCCCGGACACGCTGCCGCCGCCCAGCTCCTCCGGGACGATCAGCGACGCCCAGCCCAGCTCGGCTCCGCGGCGCCACGTCTCGCGGTCGAATGCCTGGCCCTTCTCGTGCAAGGCGCGCGACGCTCTGACCGGGCTGGATTTCTCGAGAAACTCGGCGGTGGCGGACTGGAGGAGCCGCTGATCAGCCGTCAGGTCGAACCTCATGCACATCCTTTCAGCCTCTGACCGGCCCGCTGGCGGCCAGGGTCGGCCAGTCGTCGTATTCGACATTACAGTAGCCGATACGGTAAGTACCACATGTGGCGTGGGGCGTCGATGACCTGCCGTGAATAGGCGCGCAGCATCCTGCACCGCTGACGCCGCATGGCACAGCCACCGATGACGCCGCATGGCACAGCGAACGACTACCTCAGGCGCCGCGATCTACGAGAGCGGGATCAGCTGGCCTGCCGGGCTCGCGTCCGGCCTCCGGCGCTCTCGGAACTGGTCGCGGTCTTCGACGCGGCCGCGGGTTTCGCCGTGGCCTTCGCCGCGGTCCGCGCCCGCGATGGGGCGGCCCGCCGTGACGCGGCGCGCTCCCCTGAGCTCGCCGCGGGCTTCGCGGTCACCCGCTTGGCCGAGGGCGCGCGCCCCGGCTTGCTGTCCTGCTCGGCGAGCAGCGCCTCGAAGCCGCTGATCAGGCGGCCCAGGCCGAACTCGAAGTCCTTATCGGTCGTGCCCGCGAGCGGATGGCGATCGATCTGGCTCTCCAGCAGGGGCATCGTGGACCAGTCGGCGATCCGCCGCTGCCGCTCGTCCAGCGTTGGTGCGTCGCTGAGCCGCAGAATGCGATCGTGTATGACCATTCCGCGGAAGTAGATCGACCCGGCGTTGTACGCCATAAGCGCGTTTTCCGTCGTGAATCCGGCGTCGACGAGCCTGCCGATAAGGGCTTCCTCGACCTCGAACACCCGGCGGGTGGCGTAGCGCGTGTAGGTAGCCGTGCGAATCAGCAGGAGGTCCGACAGGATCGGGTCGTTGCGATGCACCTCACGCGAGGCGTGAAAGTGGGCATAGAGGATCTCCTGCCAGGGCCGGTCGTCGGGCAGCGGGGGCATTTCGGAGATGTAGGTGTCGACGGCCACGTCGGTCATCGCGTTGAGCAGGTCGTTCTTCTTGCGGAAGTACCAGTAGATGCTGGTGACACCGACGCCCAGATGCTCGGCCAGCGCGGGCATGCTGAGCTGATCGAGCGATTCACGGCGGGCGACCTCGAATGCGCCGGCGATGATCTCTTCAGCGTTGATCGACCCCCGCTGGCGCCGCTGACGGATGGCCTTCGGTGCGGCCTTGGGCACTGTTACTTCCTCCTTCGCTCCCAACCGGCGTACCGGCAGCTTAGCAGTGATTCGCAAAGCCTACGGTAGGAAGCACGGGATGTGCCCCGCGGGCGGCCCGGCTCTCAGGCCACGGCGCCGGCAGCGGTCTCGCCGAGGTACCGGGCCAGGATCTCATGCTTGGCGCTTCCGGCCGGACCCTGCCAGGCCACCCGCCCGCGGGACAGCAACACCGCGTGATCGGCGAAGTCCAGCGCCCGGTGCACGAACTGCTCCACCAGCACGATCGTCACGCCGTCCGCCTTGAATGCGGCCAGCGACTCGAAAACCAGCTCGACCAGCTTGGGCGCGAGGCCGAGCGACAGCTCATCCGCGATGATCAGCTTCGGGCGCTGGATCAGCGCGCGGCACAGGGAGAGCATCTGCTGCTCGCCGCCCGACAGCAGGCCGGCCTTCATGCCGCGCCGCGCCGCCAGGCTCGGGAAGATCTCCAGCCCGCGCTCGATCGCGGCCTTTCGTGCGTCTCGCGGCAGCAGCGCCGCGGCCATCCGGAGGTTCTCCGCGACCGTGAGCGCGGGGAAGATCCCGCGGCTCTCGGGCAGGTACACCAGGCCGCGCCGCCGGATGTCATGCGCGGCCCTGCGGTGCACCTCGACGCCGTCGAACTGCACCACGCCTGCCGCGGCGGGTATCAGGCCGCTGACGGCCCGGGCCAGCGTGCTCTTGCCCGCCCCGTTGGGCCCGAGCACCGCCAGCGCCTGCCCGGCGGTGATCTCCACGGTGACGTCGTCGAGGGCGAGGGCCGGCCCGTACCGGACGCGCAGGCCGGTGACCGACAGCAGCGGCTGGCCGGCGGTCACGACGCTGCCTCCTGGGTCGCTGTGCTATCCGGGGGGGACGACCCCCCCAGAC